>Ga0257122_1000918_pt1 | contig 23205 bp, 23 predicted proteins | sample SI106_120metaG_FD_190146 | JGI IMG/M metagenome (GOLD analysis project Ga0257122, IMG submission 190146) | Marine microbial communities from Saanich Inlet, British Columbia, Canada - SI106_120 | ecosystem: Environmental > Aquatic > Marine > Inlet | place: Canada: British Columbia | collected... | reverse complement strand
CAATGCAATGCTACCGCAAGCGGTGTTGGATGTGCCGGGAAGCCAGGTGGTTCCCGAGCAACAGCCGCTGGGGTCGCTTGTGGGACAGGTGCTGCCGCAGTCATCACTGGCTCCAGCGCATTTCTCATCGCAGTCTGGCGTACAGGATCCACCGACGCACGTCCCCGAACTGCACGTAGACCCCGAAGCACTACAGTTCGCACAGGCATTTCCTGTGGCACCACACAGCGTATGGGCCGTACCGACTTCGCAGCTCGTCCCATTGCAGCAACCGTTACATTGATTCGTATTGCAGGTGGAACCGCATTCGTCGCTGTCTCCTTTGCATTTTCCCGCGCAAACCGGCGTACACGATTTACAAACCTTGGTCGTAGCATCGCAGGTCGTTCCCTGTGTAGTGCAATTTCCACAAGCCGCGCCCGCGCTACCGCAGGCCGCATCGAGCGTGCCGGGCAAACATTGAACACCGTCGCAGCAGCCCTCGCAGCCATTGGTCTCACACGTACCACCTGCGCCATTGCTCGCCCCTTTGCATTTGCCAGCGCAATCCGGCTGAGCGCCGGTAACGCACGTCTTTGAACTGGCATCGCAGACGCCTCCCTTGGCGGTGCAGTTGTCGCAGGTTTGTCCGCTAGTGCCGCAAGAATTGTTGCTAACGCCATAGGGGTCACACGTCGAACCACTGCAACAGCCGGGACAATTCGCCGAACTGCAGCCCGTGGCGCTTGAGACACAAGCCCCAGCCTGACACACTTCCGTGGAAGAACAGCTGGTACATGTCTGGCCGCTGAGCCCACATGCTGAATTCGCGGTGCCTTGGCTACAAAAGTTGCCTTGGCAACAACCATTGGGACACGTCTGCGAATTGCAGGTTTGGGTCACTGGAGGCTCCGCCGTTCCGGTGCAGCCAACAAGGGGCAGTGAAAATAATGCGAATACCGACAGCAGTAAGTTGAATTGACGAACGCGACGAATCATCAGCACGGCCTCCTGAATGACCTGGTTGGGGGGAAATTATACCCGATCTCTCCGTACAACGGCTAGAGAAGGCACAGAATTCCCGTAACTTCATGCGGGATATGCGCCGTTCACCTACATCGAGGCCTCAATGTCGAGAATGTCGCGGGGGAACATGGCTTCCGAAGCAGGGCGAGGGTAACCTAATGTGATATGGCTCATTTTCTAGGTCATACGGGGTTGGCGATCAGCCGCAATACAGTGCTGATATTGGGCATAGCTGCAATTGCCAGCTGCGACCGGAGCGGCAGCAACAAGGCCGGGCCGGAGAACATCCGCGCGGCTCAGAGCCAACCCACCCAAGAAAACGCGGAAAAACGCGTCGAGGCTTTCGCCAAGCAACTGCTGCCACTATGGCGTGCGGCGCTTGCCAAGGCGGCGCCGTTTGCTCCCCAGCTGCAAGCTGAGCGGGCCGCCCAGAAAGACCTATTGCGCGAACCGTTGGTTATCGACCGGCTTCTGTCGAAGCCCACACCTCGCCACCGCTTCGTTGTGGAAGGCACGCTCGCGAAGAACGCCGAACGACTGTTGCGTAGCTTTCGAGACGCCGCCAATCACGGATTGGATCCCCAGCGTTACCATCTCGATGTACTGGTCGCGCTGGCCGCCAAACTTGGCCACGGCCCGCAACAAGCAGTCGATTCGCCGGAAGCGAGTTCCCAGCCGACCGCAGGCGCAGCCCAAGCCCCGAATCAAATAGCACAGCCCGTCTTTGGCGGATCCGAAAAAACGAAACTCAAGGCCTGGATCGCCACCAGCAAATCCCCCGTCACTGCACATGGAGCCGAGCTCTTGGGGATCCTCAAAGGGAAAGACTCTCCCCTCCCCTCGTTGGCCGACGCCTACAGGGTGGCTCTCGCCCGCAGAATAGAAACGCTCCCCAAGTTGGCAAGGTTCGAAATCTTGGCGAGCGACGGCCTCGCCGCCTATGCCCGTGACCTAAGCCGGGGCAATACCAACCCCCAAATTCTTCAGGAAAAATGGCGCGCCGGAAAGTCTAAGAAGGCTGCTCAAAAACCGACAGTAGAGCCACCAGCTGGTGCCCCTGCAACACAGCCGACTGAACCGAAGAAAGTCGATTGGCCCGCCTGGGTGGTCGACAAAATCGTCGCGGATCTTGAGGGCGTTAAGGACGACGCCACGCTTAAAGTATTACTTGAAGCCTTGCCTCCACCTTTTGAACAATATTCCCGTTTGGTGAAAGCGATGAAGTCGTATCGGCAAATCGCGGCTGCGGGAGGATGGCAGAAACTGAAAGGCAGCTACCGTCTGCGCACCAACAAGAAACATAAGACCGTGCGCGAACTGAAGGCGCGCTTGTTGGTCGAAGGGCACTACAGTGGCCCCCTAGATCAGAACTACGATTTGGCACTGCACGACGCCCTAAGAAGCTATCAGCGCACCCACCAATTCGCCGAATCCGGCCGCCCCGATCGCTACCTTTGGCGCAGTCTGAACATCCCTGTCGAAAGGCGTATGAAGAGCATCGCGTTCGCCCTTCACCGCTGGCGAAACAGCTACATCGGTGAGGCGCCGTACTACGTCTACGTAAATATCTCAGACTTTCACCTCGAGGTTTGGAACGGTAGCAAACGCGTCACGCGACATCGAATCATCGTGGGCAAGAGTCGTGGCCGCAAATGCGACGAAGACACAAAACGGTGGATCCCCAAATTTGCGACGCCGGTTCAACAAGCCCGGATCCAAAAACTCGTTTTCGCGCCCTTCTGGAACGTAACGAAGGAAATCAAAGAAACCGAATACGACCCCGAACGCGGTAAGGATCCACTCTTCTACCAGAAACATGGCTACGAGATAATGAACGATGGCGAACGCCGGGAATGGGTCCGCCAAATGCCTGGCCCGGGAAATTCGCTGGGTTTCGTGAAGTTCATCTTCCCCAACGCCTATTCCGTCTTCGTCCACGACACGCCGACCAAGGGGCTGTTCAATCGACCGATCCGCACCTTTTCCCATGGCTGCATGCGTGTGCAGAACCCCTGGGATTTGGCGAAGACCCTGCTGAAACAAGACGGGCAATGGAGCGAGCCGAAATACCGCAAGCTCTACAAGGATTGGCGTTCCATGAGTTTCAGGTCGCTGCGCACAGCCTGGGACCCTGGGCTCTACGACGAGCTCAGAGAAAAGGCGTCCGAAATGGAAACCACCGTCAGGCTTGCCCTGCAAACCCCGATCTACGTCGACTATATTACGGCGCGCGTGGATGGCGGCGGCAAGGTCCACTTCCTGACGGATGTTTACGGTGAAGAGCGCGATTGGCTGCGGCCCCGCAAATCCCGTCGTTGTGTCCCGGAAAGCGTCATCGCGCGTACCCAATTTGCCAAACTCATAGACAAGGTCATTGAGCTGGAACAAGCCGTGCCTACCCTCACCCCGAGGATCACCACAGCACAGCAGACTGCAGCCAACCTGACCCCCAAAATTGCGGCGAGACAGCGCCGCCTATTGAAGAAACTCAAAGGCTTGGCAAACTTTGCCGAAGAGCACAGCAACCTGGCCCAGAACATCCGCGCCAATCACGCCGCGCTCACCACAAAAATGGCGGAACGCGAGGGCCGCTGGGGTAGAGTCCAAAAAGGCGAAGCGGTAAAACTCTGGCGCCTACTCAGCGCTCTCACGTCCATGAACGCCAAAGCCGACTGGGTCTGCAAGCAAATCGAAAAATACGCCCCAAAACCACCAGCGGTCGAGCCCGAAAACGGGGACGGTCCGTAACAAATGTAACTCATGAGAAGATACGCCCCAGTGAGTTCCCAGCCTTCGTCCTACCTTTCGGCCACATCGGCATTCGTCGGCATGCTTCTTTTGGGCCAAGGCTGCATGATCGACGGGTGGCCAGAAATGGTCGTGTACACGGTAACATGCGAGTCCGGCGCAATCATCCACCGTGACAAGCTGGGCAATGAAGCTTCGAAGCGTAGCTGCCTCAACGACGAGGTATGTATCGAAATCTCCGAATACGAAGCGGTATGCCGCCTGGAAAGCAAATGTGAAGACCCGCCGGCGCCCGGCCTCTGTGAGGAAAATACGAAGCTGATCATCTGTTCGCCCGCCGACGGCCATTTGGCTCGTATCGATTGCAGCCCTGGACGCTGCGAGCCGAATACGACGGCCGGTGCCCGCTGCGTCGACCAGGATGCTATCCCCTGCAGCGAGACCCAATGTGATGGCACCGACGTGCTGCACTGCATAAATGGCTTCACGCTGCGGTCAAAGGCATGCCCGGCCAGCCCTGCCTATGCTGCCGGCATTTGCCGCAAGAATAGCGACGGCGCGTTGGTGTGCGCTCAGCCCGAAGCTGACGCCTGCGATGGAACCTACGTTGAGCACTGCGAAGGCGACGCCGCCCTGCGGTGCAGTGCCGGCTTTGTGTGGAAGCATGACTGCCCCACGAATATGCGTTGCGCGCTCAAAGATTACGGCGGTACGAAACTCCCCGTATGCGGGGAATAGAGCCCTCCCCGCCACTCGGCTGAGGCCCCTGACGGCAGCTCTAATCGTCTCAGGTCGCGCATCATTGTCGTAGACCCTCCACCCGCTCTATGGCTACAATAGCGGCCATTGGAGACATCAATGCTGAGCATCAAAGACCTGATCGAAAGTGAGCGCGTAGCACTCACGGCCCTGGCCAAGTTGATCGTTGGCGCCGATCGTGATTTCAGCCGTGGCGAGGCAAAGATGTTGCGCCGTATCGTCGATGCCATGGGAGAAAACCAATTTCTCAAAGCGACCGAAGCCGCCCAGAAAAAGCTGCGCGGCATGAAGGATCCACGCGCCTTCGCGCTGGAAGTTGAGCGCGACGGAGCCCAGGAACTGATCTACAACCTGCTCTACGATTTGGCGGTTCCGGACGACATCGTCGAAGCTGAAAAACAGATTCTTCGTTGGCTAGCGAAAGTCTGGAATATAACGGTGGACGAAACGACCCTCGCCCCGAAAGCCTAGTACGACGCCCCACCACCAAAGGAGTGAATCATGGCTGATCAATTCGACGTTCTCAATTTTATCGATGGCAAATGGGAACGCGCTGAAGGTGATACCTATGCGGTGATCAACCCCGCAAGCGGTGAAACCATCGCCAACACGCCCCTTTCAGCGGCGAATGTTGTGGAAAGAGCAACAGCCGGCGCCAAGCGTGCGCTCGCCGATTGGCGACGTACCCCAGCCGGCGAACGCATTCAGTACCTTTTTAAATTGAAGGCCGCGCTGGAAGCAAACTACGAAGATATCGCCCGCACGATCACGCTTGAGGCCGGCAAAACCATCGGCGAATCCCGCGGCGAGCTTTTGCGAGGCATCGAGAATGTGGAGGTTGCCTGCGGTATTCCAGCAATGATGCAAGGGTATAATAGCGAGGATATCGCGTCGGGCATCGACGAGATGATGATTCGCCAGCCCGTCGGCGTCACCGCGGCGATTACCCCGTTCAATTTCCCCGGCATGATCCCATTTTGGTTCCTGCCGTACGCCATCGCTTGCGGCAATACCTTCATCCTCAAGCCCAGCGAACGCGTACCCCTCACCATGCAAAAGGTCGGCGCCCTGCTTGAGGAGATCAAACTACCGGCCGGCGTGATCCAAATCGTCAATGGTGGAAAAGACGTCGTCAACGCTATCTTGGATGCCCCCGATATCCGCGCCGTCAGCTTTGTTGGTTCGACAAAGATCGCCCAATACGTCTACAGCCGTGCCACAGCCAACGGCAAACGTGCCCAATGTCAAGGTGGCGCCAAGAACCCGATCGTTATCCTGCCCGACGCTGATATGGATTCCACCACCCGCATTGCCGCAGATTCCGCGTTCGGTTGCGCCGGTCAGCGTTGCCTCGCAGCGTCGGTCGCGATCACCGTCGGGGCTGCCAAAGGCCCCTTCTCTGAAGCCATCGCAGAAGCCGCGCGCAACCGAAGCATCGGCATGGGCCTCGACGAAGCTACAGATATGGGCCCCGTCATTTCGGCCGAAAGCCAAGCCCGTATCGAAGCCCTGATCGAAAAAGGCATCGCGGACGGCGCCAAGCCGTTGGTCGATGGGCGAAATGTGAATGTGTCAGGCTATGACGGCGGCTATTTTCTCAAGCCAACCGTCCTAGGCGATGTAAATCCAACGAGCGAACTAGCTAAGACTGAGGTCTTTGGCCCCGTTCTAAGCATGATGCATGCCGATTCCATCGACGACGCCATTCAACTCGTCAACGACCGTGCCTACGGCAACATGGCCTGCCTTTTCACCAGCAGTGGTTCTGCCGCCCGCAAATTTCGCTACGAAGCCGACGCGGGAAATATCGGCATCAATTTGGGCGTTGCCGCGCCGATGGCGTTCTTCCCGTTTTCGGGCTGGGGCGATAGTTTCTTCGGCACCCTTCATGCTCAAGGTAGTGATGCCATCGAATTCTACACGCAAAAGAAAGTTGTCGTGGAACGATGGCCCAAGGAATGGTCCCGCAAGTTCTAGGGCCGCGCCCAAGCAGACCGAACCTATCCCCCAAGAAATAACTTCCTGAAGGAGAATTCAATGGAAGACAATAGCCCAGGTGGGGACAACCCCTATCAGCCTCCCGTAGAATCAGCCGATACCTTCACTGCCGCGGCCGTCGACGATACGGCCACCAGCGGAAAGATGCAGCTTTCCGATCATGGCTGCATCGTTGTACAGCGGCTAACGCGTTGGATGCGAATTGTCTCGGTTTGCCAGTATATTGCTACGGGCCTGCTCGTTGTCGCCGGCATCTTCATGTTTGTGCTTCTTTCAAAAATAGACACCGGCGGCTTTGCGGGCAGTAGCGCGTCCAAGATAACGATTGGCATGTCCATCGCAACGATTTTATTGATCGGCCTGCTCTTGCTCATGGGTGCACGATGGCTGCGAGCCAGCGCAAATCAATTTGATGAAGGTGTTTTGGCCAATGAAGAGGCCCCCCTCGCTGGTGGTTTTCGCCAGTTGCGCGTGTACCTGATCCTCTACGGCATCTACGGAATCATCAACCTGGTGATGACCATCCTGCCCTTGGTTTGGTCCAAGGCTGCGACGTGGGGCAATTGATATGCAACAGAGAATCAACTTCAGCCAAAGAGACGAACAAAAGATCTCCAGCTTGGCCAATTGGGCCACGCTCATCGCCGTCGTTTCGGTCGTGTCGGGAGTGCTTGAAACGGGGACCAAATTGCTTACCAATGGCGGTGAGGGCGCACAGCTCATCGGCACGCTCTTAGGTGCAATGCTGGGTTTGGGTATCGCTCTTTTACTTTCGGTATTCCTCTACCAAGCAGGCCAGTCCTTCCGTTTGATGGCCACCACGGACGGTGCCGACGAGCACTACCTCATCCAGGGCTTCGACAAGCTACGCGCCTACTTCATGGCGATGGGTATCATTCTGATCATCGTACTCAGCATCGGAGGCTTGGTACTCTTGGGTGCGTTGACCTGCGGACTGTCACGGTTCTAGCTTTCGGAGGCGAAGCCGTGGCTATTTTGCGAAAACCTCGGTCCAATAGAGCACCGGACCACATTTGTACGCACCAACGCCGATTCGGGTATATGACGGATTCAAACGATTCTTGCGGTGATCGGGGCTCGTTAGCCAACCGATATGCACCGCCTCGGCCGTGGAATAACCCACGGCGATATTTTCGGCAGCGCCGACGAAGCGCATCCCTGCTTCACGCATGCGGTCCCAAGGCTGCTGGCCATTCGGATTCTGATGGTCGAAGAAGCGGCGTGCACACATATCCTTGCTATGCGCTAGCGCGACCTGACTTGCCAGTGGCTCCAGCGTTACGGGCTTGAGACCCAACTCCAAACGCTTGGCGTTGAGCAGCATCGTGACTTTCGATTCTGGGGTGACGGCCCGCGGCACCACCGGCTGCGGAGCAGGTTTCGCTTCAGGCTCGGGCTTGGCCTCAGGCACAGGCTTTGGAGGTGCAACGGGCGCGACCTCAACCTCAATCCTGGGCTCGGGATCGGGATCGGATTCGGGAGCCCGCTCCACCCGCTGCATGGGCTCAATCATTTTCTTTCGCCTACGCACACCCCGCTGCCAATCATCAGTGGTCTCACCGTAGGGGGAATTCAGATCGGGATGCGGAATATCCAAATCGGGCTGCGGTATGTCGACAACCGCTGAGGGAAACTCATCGGCCATCGGCGCGGGCGCCGGTTCCGTGGCCCGCGGCACGACCATGACGCCATAGCGGTAGGGCGTGCGTCGCCAACGACGATTCGCGCGGGCCCAACGCCGGCTTCTTTTCTTGGATTTGCACACGCGACGAACCGTCCACCCCATTCGCACGTAGCGGCATTGGATCTCGGCATCATCAGCCCATGGAGATCGGGCCTCCGCCGCAGCGGAAACCGTTGTGATTACAAAGGCAAGGATGGTGAAGTGTACAACTCTACGCATGGTCACGCTCCCTTTGCCCCCTATAGAGCAAGAGTCGATCCAACCCGAATCCGACTCGGCGGAGTGCTAAGCCCCCGATATTTGGAATATGGAGCATCTGGATAGTGTCGATGGGATCACATAACACTGTGAAGACCGGTTCACAGCCACGCTTTTCGAACAACCTGATTTCAAGGTGTTAGCGCTGACGAAAAAGAGCAAAGCAGCGGTTGACTAGGCACCCAGCGTGGTGCTAATTGAGCCCTTAATTCATAGATTTGCGCCGATCGGTGCAGGTCATCGAAGCCCATCTACCCCCAAAGGATGTAACGATGCTGGAGCGGGCAACAGGAATGGTCAAAAAGTTCCAGGGACATCTGCGCGACACCGTTGATGCGGTAGTCGACCTAGCCGAAACGCTGGGTGTTCCACCGAAGGTCACCGAATTGCTTCAAGGCAGGGGGCCTACACAAGAGGTCTTCGGCCCCAAGCGGCCAGCCGCGGCGGTGGACGTCAACGCCCAGAAAATGGTCCCCACGGATTATAGCCTCGCGGACTTTTTCTACGCCGATGAAGGTGAAGACCCGCTAACACCGCCGGAAGAATTTCCAGCGTGGCGCCAAGCGGCTCAATACGAGATGGGCCTTTACGAGCCCCATCTCTACGGCCCTCCCGGACCGCATGTCGAGATCATGCGCGGGGGCAAGCGCAGTAAAGTTATCAATCTGAGTTCCTACAACTACATGGGTTTGGCCACCCATCCCCAGGTCATTCGCGCCGCGAAAAAAGCCCTCAACCGCTACGGAACCGGCGCTTGCGGCTCACCCGTACTATCTGGCCTCGCTGACCTGCATCGCGATCTTGAACAAAAGCTTGTCGCTTTCACCGGTCGCGAAAACGTCATGCTCTTCAACAGCGGCTTCGGCGGCGCGTTGGGCACGGTTGCCGGACTCCTTCGCAAGGGCGATGCGGCCATCATGGACGCGAAATGCCATCTGAGTTTGATCGACGGCGCTAAGCTTTCGGGCGCTCGACTTCATTTCTTCGATCACAACGATGCGAATTCCCTCGACCAGGTTTTGGAAAAGACCAAAGGCAAGCGTCGCCTCATGATCTGTGAAGGCATCTATTCGATGGACGGCGATATGGCGAACCTCCCTGAGCTCGTTCCCGTTGCCCAGCAGCATAATTGCAGCATCTTCATCGATGAAGCCCATTCCATCCTAGCCTGCGGCGCCAACGGCCGTGGCATTGTCGAACATTTCGGTTTCGAAAAAGAGGTTGGCCTGCAATTTGGTACGTTCAGCAAATCCTTCGCATCGGTCGGAGGGTTTATTGCCGGACGCTACGATACCATCGACTATTTGCGTTTCTATTCCAATCCCTATGGCTTTAGTTGCGCGCTTCCGCCTTCTGTAGTTGCGGGACTACTCAAAGCACTTGAACTCACCACAGAAACCGACGAGCTGCGAAATATCCTCTGGGACAACACCAAATATTTCCGGGAAGGTCTCTTGGATATGGGCGTCAACATCGGCGAGTCAACGTCACAAGTTGTGCCCATCGTTATCGGTTCTAACCGTAACCTCCTGTACCAGCTATGCCACGAGATGAACGACCGTGGCTTGTTCTTGGCACCGGTCGACTTTCCGTCCGTACCCGAGGACGGGTTACGCTATCGCGCCGCGGTGACAGCAGCCCATACAAAAGAAGACTTGGCGAAGGCGCTGCAAATTATCAAAGACACCGTGGTCAAGCGCACGCAGTAATCGCTTTGGGATGAACGAGAAGGGTCAATGAGCGACAGCACATCAGCGATGAAACTAGTCTTCATGTTTCCGGGGCAGAGTTCCCTCTATCCCACAATGGTGGAGAAGCTCGTCGACCTGCGCGCTGAGAATGGCAAGCTCCTGCAAGCCGCCTCCGACTACCTCGGGCGCGATCTGCAGGCCCACTACCGCTCAACGAATGAAGCCATTTTTTCGCGCAACCAAGATATCCAAATCGGCGTCTTTCTGGCCAACCATATGTTCCTGCAAATTTTGCAGGATGCGGGCGTCAACGCGGATCTCTCCCTCGGTCTGAGCCTGGGTGAATACAATCATCTGCTGCATATCGGTGCGTTCGATTTTGCCACCGCGGTCAAGCTCGTCGAAAAGCGTGGCATCGCCTACGACAACGGGCCTCGCGGGGCTATGGCGTCGATCTTCCCCATGGAATTGGAAGAACTTCAAGAGGTCGTCGACCAAACCAAGTCTTTCGGTATCCTGGAAATCGTTAACCTCAATTCTCCGCGCCAGCAGGTCCTGTCGGGCGAACGCAAAGCCCTCGACGAAGCCCTGCGAATTCTCGAAGAAGAACACTACTGCAACGCCACGATCATCGAAGAAAACGTGCCGATGCATTGTTCAACCTTCAAGCCGGCCGGTGAAAGCCTGGGCCAGGCATTGGGCGACGTCGAATTCACCGTGCCCCGCCTCCCCTACTTCCCGAATAGACTGGGCGCAATCACGCCAAACCCCGATAAAGATCTTTTTGTCGATCTGCTAAGCACCCACGTTTACCATCCGGTTCTTTGGCGTAAATCTATCGACCATATCGTCGAACAATGGCCAGAATCGGTTTTCGTCGAGGTTGGGCCAAAGTCTGTGCTGTACAACCTGCTCGACCGTAAGTGGCATAAGGTACGTAAATTCCGTAGCGATAGCTTGGAAGATACCGCCGCGCATCTCAAACAACTGGCGGATGACCTACGGGGCATCCAAAACCCGGAGCAATAGGATGCCTTTTGATAAGATAATTCGCCGCGGTAGAAAATACCCCCTGGTCAGCACTGCGCCAGAGAGGGATCACGTAGTAAATATGGGGCGTACGGATATTGAACGCATCCTCCCCCACCGCGACCCGTTCCTATTCGTCGACCGCATTAGCGCAATCGACCTCGAACAAAAGGCGATGGTCGCCCACCGCACTATCGATCCCAAAGACCCGGTATTCGCCGGTCACTTCCCTGGCGAACCCGTCTACCCCGGCGTGCTACTGATCGAAAGCCTGGGTCAAGCTTCCATCTGTCTACAGCATTTTTGTAGCAAAGGCAGAATGCACCTACACGATGGCGATCAACCGCCACGGCTACGTTTTCTAAGAATTCACCATACGCTCTTTACCGCTGAGGTCAGCCCGGGTGACGAACTTACCCTTTTGGCAAAAGTGGTTGAAGACAATGGCTATACGGCGATATCCGCCGGCCAGGTACTCAAAGGCGACACCATCTGTGTGATGGCCATCATGGAAGTCTACCTGCTCGACGAATAGCATTTACCGACGCAAGAGGAACACGAAGATGTCAGCAACACAAAAACGCATCGTAATCACAGGCATGGCGATCAACACGCCCATCGGTGACACCCTTGATGCTTATTACGAGAATCTAGTCGCCGGAAAATCCGCCATTACCAAATGGCGTTTTTTCGATACGGGGCCTTGCCTATCAAAAATCGGTGGTGACCTTTCCGATTACGATCCCAGCGCCAAGATGGCCGAGTTCAAGGAAAAACTACCAGCTGATGCCCATAAGCGTTTGCGTAAATTGGTCAAGAAGGCCCCACTTTCGACCAAACTATCGCTTCTCTGCGCCACGGATGCCTATCTCGACTCAGGCTTGAGCAGCGATTTGGACCCCACGCGTACGGGGGTCATCGTTGGCGGCCACAATCTGCACAATAACTTGTTCTATAACAACACGCTGCAATACGAAGAGGAGCCGGAATACATCGACTCCATGCTGGCGTTGCACTTCCTAGATACGGACGTGGCCTCTTCCGTTGGCGAAGCGCTAGGGTTCCGCGGTAGCACCTTCACCGTAGGTGGCGCCTGCGCAAGCGCCAATATCGCTATGCGCAGTGCCCTCGATGAAATCCGCTGCCATGATCAAGACGTGGTATTCGTTACCGGAGCGCCATTGGATTTTTCCCCGGTCGACCTGCAGGCCATGGCCATCTTGGGTGCCATTAGCTACAACAGCTTCAACGAAGACCCTGAAGCAGCCAGCCGCCCCTACGATCTGGGACGCGAAGGTTTCATCCCGTCGCACGGCTCAGCGGTGTTGGTTGTCGAGGAACTCGAGCATGCCCTGAAACGCAACGCGAAGATCTACGCTGAAGTTCTCGGCGTGACCACGCAATCCGATGGTTGCCATCTGCCAACACCTTCGGTTGACGGACAATCTCGCACCATGGCCAAACTCCTCAAAACCACCGGCGTGCGACCGGAACAAGTCGATTACATCAATGCCCACGCAACATCGACGCCCTTAGGCGATCGCACGGAACTGGCTTCGATCAAGAAGATTTTCGGTGACCACGCCAAGAAGGTAAAAATAAACGCTCCAAAATCCATGTTGGGCCATACCTGCTGGTCAGCCCCCGTGGTGGAAACCGTCGCTGCCATCCTGCAAATGAAAAACAGCAAACTGCATCCGTCGATCAACATCGACAACCTCGATCCTGAAATTGATGTCGATGTATGCGCCAATAAGGCCGTCGATCTCAACATCAACTACTTCATGAAGAACTCCTTCGGATTCGGCGGCATCAACTGTTGCTCGCTCTACAAGAAGTACGAAGGCTAAGGAATAACGATGAACTACTTCGTATCCGGAGGCTCACGCGGTATTGGGGCAGAGATCGTCAGAAATGCGATCAAAGACGGTCACGATGTCGCTTTCACCTACGTTAGCAACGAGAGCAAGGCCGCTGAAGTCGTGGCCGAATGCAAGGGACTCCGTGCAGAAGGCAAATGTATCGCCTACCGCATGGACGTTCGCGACCCTGCAAGCGTTGAAGAAGTCGGCGACGCCGTACTCGATGAATTCGAGGACATCCATGTCGTAGTCAACAACGCAGCCATCACCCGCGACAACCTTTGCGTTTCCATGACGGACGAAGAATGGTCGGATGTCATCGCCACCAATCTAAGTGGCCCCTTCTACGTCACCCGCTATTTCCTGAGTTCGATGCTCGGCAACCGTTTCGGCCGTTTCATCAATATCTCTTCGGTGAGTTCAAGCGGCGCCACAGGTCAAGCCAATTACGCGGCTGCCAAAGCAGGCCTTCATGGCCTAACCAAGACCATTTCCAAGGAATATGGCAAAAAGAACATCCACGCCAATGTCATCGTCGCTGGCTATTTCGGTACCGACATGACACGGGAGCAGATGTCGGAGCACAACAAGGTATTCTGGGATCGTTATTGTCCCGCAGGCCGTATCGGCGAACTGTCTGAACTCAGCCAGGTCGTAGCTTTCCTCGCCTCCGAGGGGGCCACCTATCTCAATGGCCAGGAAATCTGGCTTACGGGTGGCCTAAACTATGCGCCCTAGTTGGTCGCAATACGGTACTGCCCAAAGGGGGGACTCTCGCCAATGAAAGTAGGAATCGAAAAACTTCACGCCTACCCGTGTGCTTTAGGGCTCGACCTTACTCTCTTAGGGGAAGCGCGCGGCAGGGACACTGCGGACCTACGCGACAATCTGCTGGTCATTTCCCGCGGCGTAAACCCGCTTTGGGAAGATGCCGTAACCACCGCGGTCAACGCCGCCCTTCCCATGCTCACCGACGAAGACAAACAATCGATCGAATTGCTCATCGTCGCAACGGAATCAGGCATCGATCAGGGCAAGCCGATCAGCACCTACGCGCAACGTTTTTTGGACATCCAGCCCAACTGCCGCAATTTTGAGGCCAAACACGGCTGCTATTCCGGAACGACCGCGACCATGCTCGCTTCGCACTGGGTTTCGGCACCGCATAACAAAGGTAAGAAGGCCCTCGTCATCGCCAGCGACCAAGCTCGGCTCAACATTGGCGAGGACTATGAATACGTCATGGGTGCCTGCGCCGTAGCGGTTCTGATCAGCGATAACCCCCGTGTGCTCGAAATCGAATTGGCGAAGAACGGCTACTGGACCAACGAGGTTTCCGACACATTTCGCCCTACCCTCAAAGTAGAAACGGGCAATTCAGACGAAAGCCTATACTGCTATTTGGACGCTCTGGAAGGATCCTACGCTCACTATCTAACCAAAGCGGGCGACGTGAATTTCGACGAAGAGTTCAAGAAGAATATCTACCATATTCCTTTTGGAGGCATCACGTTTCAGGCACACCGCACCCTGCTCCGCACGCTGGGCCGTAGAACAAAAAGCCAAGCTTGGGAACATTTTTGCGACAAGGTAAAACCGGGGCTCCACTACGCCTCGCAAATTGGCGGTTCCTATTCGGCGAGCACCTTCTTGGCACTCATGGGACTCATGGACCAATGCGACGACCTCAACCCAGGAGACCGCCTCGGCATTTTCTCCTACGGTTCAGGGTCGTGCGGTGAATTCTACAGCGGCATCGTTGGCCCCGATGCTAAGGAAGTTGTCGCCAAAGCAAACCTCAGTGGCCTTATTGCCGATCGCTATGAGCTGAGCGTTGAGGAATACGAAAAGGTCGAAAATGGCCGGCACGCACTCATTGCTGAAGGCAACTATGAAATCCCCACCGACGGCTACAAGGACCTATACCAGCGTCGTTATGTTGGCCAGAAGCAGCTCGTCTACAAAGGCATAGACAACTACTATCGCAGATACGGGTGGGCCTAGCACCCTATGTTAGTAACCACACATACCGCCAACGACTATGTCTGGGTCGTTGAGCTCAAGCCAGATAGTTCAGGCCAAGTACTGATCGACGGCAACGGCACGCAGACGCTACTCGAATGTTTGCGTCAAGCCGAGGAAAGCGAAAGCTGCCGAGTGCTGGTCGTCAAAGCGCCGCATGGATGCCAAGGAATGGATATGGCGTTCGCACTCGAAGCGAAAGGCGGCCTCGAAAAAGAGCTCCAGTCCTTCGCGGATCTGCTGAAAGCCATCTGCGGCTCCAAGCTAGCGGTAGTCGCCGCGGTGGACGGCAACATCAGCGGCGGCGGCGTTGGTCTTTTCGCCGCAGCCGACAAAGTTATCGCTACAGAGAAAACGACCTTTTCGCTGCCCGAACTCGTATTGGGGATTCTGCCAGCAATGATTCTACCTGTACTACTTCGGCGCATGCCCCAGCAGAAAGCGAATAATATGGCCATCAGCCCCGCGTTCAAAGCCGCGGAAGCGCAAGCGCTAGGCCTGGTGGAATATATCGTTGCGGATAACGAAAAGGCCGAACGCAAACTGAAGGGCACACTGAAGCATTTGCTTCGCCTCAAGCCCAGCGCACTTGCGCAATTGAAAGCGTATACCGAAAGGCTCGGCCGTTTCGAACTCGACGAGGCCATCGACCTCGGTGTTGATCGCACCGGTTCTCTGCTAGCCGATCCCCAAAACGCTGAGCCTATCCGCGCCTTTTTGGCCGGAGAACCCTTGCCGTGGTTTGCTAAATACCGTCACGAGGAGCCCGTTCAATGAGTAGCCGCGTTAATCTCTATAAAGATGAAGATGGTGTCGCCCTGCTCACCATGCAGGATAAGGAAAAGAAGAACACCTTCTACGACGGATTCGTCCACGAGTTGTTGGAGAACCTTGAAAAGCTGGCCAACGACCCGGATGTCAAAGTCTGCGTTTTTCGTGGCCTGCCCGACGTGTTCTGCGCCGGTGCGCATCCAGACCTGTTGCAGGATTTGGTATCCGGCAAAATGGCTTCGACAGACCTGCTCCTACCCGCGGCCATACTCGACCTCCCCATCCCCACAATTGCTGCGATGGAAGGCCACGCCGTGGGTGGCGGACTCACATTCGCTCTCTGTTGCGAAACCGTGCTCATGGCACGCGAAAGCCGCTACGGCTGCACATTCATGAATTTGGGTTTCACGCCCGGCATGGGCACCACGCGTCTTTTGCAATATGCCTTCGGAGAATATATCGCCAACGAAATGATGTTCGGCGGGCAAATGTTGAAGGGCAGTCATTTCGATGGCCGGTCGCAGGTCAATTACGTATTGCCCCGCTCAAAGGTGCTGCCCAAAGCGATGGAGCTTGCCGCGCGCATGGCCGAAAAACCACGCTACGTGCTTGAAATGCTCAAGAGACAGCTATCATTGGGACGGCGTCAAACATTCGAAGAAGCACGTACCGAAGAAAACTTCATGCACCAAATATGTTTCGCCAATCCAGAAACAGCGGAACTCATTCGCCAAAACTACACGCCAGGACCGAGGAAAGACCGTGCGTAACGACTATAAAGGTAAAGCGGTGTTGATCACCGGTGGCACCAAAGGGTTGGGTCTCGCGACCGGCCTCGCATTTGGCCGCGCCGGGGCTCATGTATATCTAACCAACAAATGGGGATCGGCCGACGAAGGCGAATTGCTACAGGCGTTCACCGACATCGGTGCTCCGGCTCCCACCATCCTCGAGGCAGACGTCTCACGCGACGAAGATACCAAGGCCGTGATGGCAAAGATCAAAGAAGATCACGATAGCATCGAGGTCTTTGTATCGAACGTTTGCGTGGTGCAGGTGGCTGAGGGCATCGACAGCTTTTCCAAGCGTGCCCTTTTCAAGAGCCTGGAATATAGTGCGTGGCCGTTGGTCGCCTATACCAAGCAAATCCACAAAGTCTTCGGTTCCTACCCTAAATACCTCATCGGCATGTCCAGCGACGGACCCGACCATTTTTATGGTGGCTACGAATACGTCGCCGTGGCCAAGTCGATCATGGAAGTCTTCGGACGCTATCTGGCCAAACGGTTGGCCCCCGAGGGAACGCGCGTCAATATGGTACGCACCCGAAACGTCATCACGGAATCGGCGCTGGCGGTGCACACCGAGGAGTATCCGGCGTTCTTTAGCAAATACGGTGGAGACAGCCATTTCATTGATGCCCAGGAGGTGGGAGATACCATCTTCGCGCTATGTAGCGGCTTGATGGACGCCATGTCGGGACAGGTTGTCTCGGTAGATAAGGGCGGCCCCTTTGAAGACAACCTATTCCGGCTTTATCGCAATCGCGAAAAGTACGGAATGTAGGCGTAAGGGCAATAACGATGGCGACAATAAAACTACCCAACGACTATAAAGACAAAGCCGTCCTGGTAACGGGCGGCACAAAGGGACTCGGACTCGCTGCCGGTCTCTCATTCGCTTCCGAAGGCGCCCACGTTTACCTGACTCATAAATGGGGTTCGGCGGACGAAGAGGCGATCGCCAAAGCATTTGTGGAAAGAGGCGGTCGCGCACCCACGATTCTGGAAGCCGATGCCGCCGTTCAAGAAGACGGCGTGGCGCTGATGGAGGAGATCAAGAAGGACCATGATGGTCTGGAGGTGTTGATCAGCAACGTTTCCTTCGCTCAGGTGATCAAGAGCATGGGCGACTATCGCAAACGCTCGTTCTTCACCAGCCTGGAATACAGCGCCTGGCCTTTTATCGATTATATGCAACAGGCCAAAAAGACGCTCGGTGCCTATCCGCGCTACGTCATGGCCACGTCTTGCGATGGCCCCGACACCTATTATCCGGGCTACGATTTCGTCGCCGCCTGCAAAGGCGTCATGGAAACGTTCTGCCGTTACCTGGCAACACATACCTTCGACGACGATGTTCGGGTCAATATCCTCCGCTCGAGGCCCGTTTCGACCGAATCCTTGGTTGCGACGTTCGGTGAGGAATTCGAGCCCTTCCTCAAGAAATACTACAACGATGACTATTTCATCGAACTCGACGCCGTGGGCGATGCCCTCCTAGCGCTCTGTAGTGGCTGGATGGATTCCGTATCCGGGCAGGTGATTCTCCTGGACAAGGGCGTTGGCTTTTGCGATAACCTCATGCGTCTTTTCGAAGACCGTGAAAGCTATGGATTATCATAGGCTTTCGTGACATACGAAGAGATTTGGCCCTAGTTTTTCTAGGCAAATAAAGAAGAAAGAGTACCAACATGGCCGCATCCCGCGAAGAATTTGTCGCTGTCGTTAAAAAACACCTGATGGATAACCTCGAAGATTTGGAAGATAGCGATTTCGACCCTTCCAAATCCATGAAAGACCTCGGTGCCAATAGCCTCGATATCGTTGAGGTTGTTTCCTGCACCATGAGAGAGCTCAAGGTTAAAATCCCTCGGTCTGAGCTTTCCAAATTGGCCACCATCGACGCATTGGTCGATCTCCTGGTCAAGGTTTCCGCCGAGAAAGAAGCCGCTAGCTGATCTCCCTCATGGGTATGGGTAGCTGGTCTGGCGCCTCATTCTTCATTCTGGGGCTGACTTTCCTCGCCACGAGCTGTTCCGGCCAAGCGAGTCATCCGAGTTCCGCCAAACGGATGGGTGGCGAAGCTGCGCTTTCGCGCCTTTTGCATCGCGCCCAGGTCAAGAACCTCGACCTGGACAAGAGACAGCGCGCACGACTATTACAGCTTAGCCGCAAACTCGATTGCCCTTGTGGCAGCATGGCGGGCTCGCTCGAAAAATGCGTTCAGCAATGCAAACGCAGTCCGTTTGCGATTCGAGCCTTGGCTCGCTGGATAAGCGATGGTCACGACAACGATGTGGCGGGAATATTCTATGGCGACCGCTACCGACCCAAGGACGTGGCCCCCCTCGATCTTCGCCAAGCTGATTGTCTGGGCGGCGCCAATGTACCGGTCACGGTCGTGGTGTTCAGCGACTACCAATGTCCTGGTTGCGCGCAAGCTGAGGCACTGAGTGAAAAGCTATGGAAGGAACGCAAGAAGGTCCTGCGGCTCTGCCATAAACATCTGCCGCTACGCAATATTCATCCTCATGCCCAAATGGCAGCGCAGGCTGCGGTAGCCGCCCAAATGCAGGGCAAAGGGCACCGTTACCACCAGATGCTATTCGCCAATCAGAGCGACTTGACGCTCACGGCCTTGCGCGGCTACGCCAAGTCCGCCGGCCTTGATCTCAAACGTTTCGATGCAGACTTGGTCGCACAGACAACCGTCAATCAAGTCAATGGTGACATGAAAGACGCCGAGCGGCTCAAGTTGACGGGCACGCCAACCTATCTCGTAAATGGCCGTGAAATGACCGACCCGCTCAACTATACCGGATTATTGGAATGGGTGGATGAAGCTGCGGCGGCGGCAACACCCTAAATTTCACATAGGTAGCAAATGAAATCTACGACGATTGTAAGAATCACCGTTTGCGCGCTTGCCCTATCGAGCTGCGCCGACGATTCACCGCAGCTCCCCGATGCTTCGGTTCCGGTCTCCGACGCCATTGCTGCCGTCGACCAAAGTCCCCAAGTCGAGCCATGTCCCGAGCTTGAGGTTGGCGCAACGCCGCACGGCGATCTTTACAATCACCAAATTGAATACGCGAAGTCTCAGGGCAATCCCACCAGCTTCACGCCCATGCAGAAGGTTCTGCTCGAGCATGCCTCTGTACCCGATGCAACGTACGGGCCTGACGGGGAGGTTTGGGTCTATGCGATCAATGCTAATCCTGGCCAACATGCGATCTTCATCTCGCGGCAAGATGGAGACAAGCTGACTACCTTTGACTGCGTACGCATCGACGGAAAGGTCAACGGCAACGCCGTCGATCCCGACATAGTTCGGCAAGACGATGGCACCTATCGCCTATTCTACTATCAGGGGTATTTCGTCGACGGACCGCCGCCCCCCGGAGCCAAGCATCCGATGTACAACGCCGTATCCACCGACGGCATTCACTTCACATCGCCACAGAAGCTCCTCGAATTCGACAGTATCTCCACCGACCCCAGCGCCATCCATCTCGAAGGCGATACCTGGCTGATGGTGGTGACCGGCGATTCAACCCGTCTAGCCAAGAGCACGGACAACGCCAAGACCTTTCAACTGACGGGCAAGGAATGGGATAATGGCATCCCGGAATTGGCCATCTTCGATGACGGCACCATTCGCCTCTATTTGGCGAGCATGGATGGGCTTGGGATTTATAAGTCGGATGACAAGGGAGAAAGTTGGGCGAAAGAAACCACCCTCAACGGTTTTGGGCCCGATCCGTCGCTGCTGCACAATCCCGATGGAACGATAACGTTATACTACAAGACGTTCGCAGAGAAACGCTAACAGCATAGCCGCGAGCGTCTACCACTTCCCTTTGGGCTTGCAGACTGCAGGAGGAGCTGGGCGGAAGTACTTTCCGGTGCTGCATTTCTTCACATTGGCAGCAGTGGAACATTTGCTGGAAGAAGACGCTACGCGGCAGCCTTTCTTCACACAATCGCTGCGTTCACCGTAGCAATAAACCCCTTTGGGGCAGGACCCCTTGCTCCCACTGCCACAATAGAAACAGCGCACTTCCGCATTCGCGTCGGTTGCGCCGATTGAGACAAAGGCAAACGCCATACACGCCGACAACACCAAGTTCAAAACGACTCGCTTCATCTTCGTAACCTCAATTTTGTTGAAGTAGAGATTATACCGGAAATCTCACGCCTGGGAAGCGTTCACCGATACCGCCGCGATCAACCTTTGTATTCCATCAGGTTGCGCATCATACCTTGGGCTTCGGAGGCGATTTCCTGCTCTTCCTGTATGACCTCAACGCATTCCTCACAAAGTTTGCGCATCTTGCCTTTGACCTTCATTCGAAAGACTTCGTCTACTTCTTCACCACATTCTTGGCAGGTCATCTTCTCTCCTCATTCGGCTGCATATTCGCTCACGCCGGCGACGGCCAGTATACCATCTATAACGCCCCATGTCGGCGCTCTTGCTCTCTGGGGTGAAAGCGGGCAAAATTGCCCCTAGATGAGCAAAAGTGAACGCCCTAGCAGACCCCCCACCCGAACACTAAGCGGCGTGCTGCCCTCAAAGGCACCCGCCGTACCCGTGGCCGCCAAAGTTGTCGTCGTCAAAGGTGAAGACGAGGGCATGGAAGTTCCACTCAGCGGCACTACGGAGGTCGGTTGCGATCCGGAATGCGATCTTGTGCTTCACGACCCCGCTGTTTCTTGGCGCCATCTTTCGTTTATGCAAGTTGCCGGTCGAATCATGCTTACTGATCGCAAAAGCCGCAACGGCACCTTCATCGGTGATACCCGAGTAAAGGACGCCGTCGTCCCGCTCGGCGCAATGATCAACGTAGGCAATTCGGTACTCGTGGTTCAACCGCGTTGGCATGTGCGCGAAGTGCCGCCCTCCCCTGCCCGCGCGTTTGGCAATCTCCTTGGCGAATCTGTAGCAATGCGCGAGATGTTCGCCATTATGGAACGTGTTGCGCCCACGGATTTGACGATGTTGATCGAAGGCGAAAGTGGCACAGGCAAGGAAGTTGCCGCGCGCTCCATTCACGAAAATTCTCTACGGGCCAACAAACCCTACGTCGTTTTCGATTGCGGCGCTATCCCGCGTGAACTGGCAGAAAGCGAACTATTCGGCCATAAGAAGGGCAGTTTTTCGGGCGCCACCGCCGACCGCCAAGGCGCGTTTCACCGAGCCGACGGCGGCACCATTTGCCTCGATGAAATCGGTGAACTCCCCATCGACCTACAACCAAAGTTGTTGCGGGTACTCGAAACCAGTGAAATCCGTTCCGTAGGATCGGATTCAATGAAGAAAGTAGATGTGCGGGTTATCGCCGCAACTAATCGAGACCTACGTGCCGAGGTTCGCCGCGAACGATTCCGTAGCGACCTGCTCTATCGACTCGAAGTCGTGCGCATCAATCTGCCACCGCTGCGCAAACGCCCCGAAGATATTCCGATGTTGGTGCACCATATTTTGAAAGACCGTATCGCCGACGAGAGTGCAATTGAGGGCGCACCGCTCAACAAATTGCTCGCCTATTCCTGGGAAGGCAATGTTCGTGAACTACGCAATATGCTGATGCGCGCCAGCGCCTTGGCGCAAAAACCAGGCGCGGGATTACCGAAGTTTTCGGAATTGATCTTCAACTTCGCTGGTGGCGAAGTTCAACCCGCAGCGTCAGCCACGACTTTTCCCGGGGTAGATGGCCCCATGCTCTATAAGGAAGCTCGCAATTCCTTGCTGCTCGAATTCGAACGGGCCTATATCAAAGCTTTGTTAGCGCGCAGCGGTGGCAACCTAACCCAAGCTTCCCAGGAAGCCGGGGTCAGTCGGAAGTATCTCTACGAAATCATGAAACGCTGCGGAGTAACGCCGGACGGCGCATAACGAAGAGCGAAGACGGTATCGCGCTACTGACGATACGCGTTAAAGGGCAACCGAAATTCTACGGAAAGCCCCGCCGCGGCGGAACCACCCGAGCCACTCACAACACAGCCACCCGCGTAGCCGACGACAATATCGCCGCTCAAAGACGTTCCATAATCCTGAGCGCCCGTAGCGCCGTAAATTCGTCCCGTCGCGTAGGATACGCCCAGTAGTCCACATGTACCCACTGCAGCGGCTTGAATTCCGAGAGCGATGGAAAAATCGTCGTCGCTGTCCACGTTGCCCACAAGCGTGGCTTCGTCAATTTCCGCGAGCGGTCCTGTTGGGTTGAACGTAACAAATAGAAGATGCTGCTCGGCCAACGGCTGCGTCATGCGAACCTGAGTAGGAAATACTTCCTGCGGACACGTCACCGATTCCCGAGCGCAGAGTTCGGCAATATCAACCGTGACGCCGTCCACCGTAAACGTACCGCCGGTAGCCGCAGACACCGTACTTGTGTGTACGAGTGCACCACCGCTTAACACCCGCACAGTGATCTTATCGCTATAGCTAACCGACCAATCGGCACCGTAAACACCACCGACATCGATGCCCGCTTCGCCTGGGCGATTGTCCAGGCCGCCACCACAACCACCTTGTGGGCCAAAACCTGAAAAGAGAACAAATGCAAACG
>Ga0257122_1000917_pt1 | contig 23222 bp, 30 predicted proteins | sample SI106_120metaG_FD_190146 | JGI IMG/M metagenome (GOLD analysis project Ga0257122, IMG submission 190146) | Marine microbial communities from Saanich Inlet, British Columbia, Canada - SI106_120 | ecosystem: Environmental > Aquatic > Marine > Inlet | place: Canada: British Columbia | collected... | reverse complement strand
CGTCTCATCTTTGCTGGCAAGCAACTGGAAGACGGTCGAACCTTGAGCGACTACAACAGTACGTATTTCCGCACAACAACCTATTATATTACTTTAAACTACTAACACTTTAACAGTCCAAAAAGAAGCTACGTTGCACCTCGTACTCCGTCTGAGAGGAGGTTTTAGCATTTAAAAGCTAGTAGCCACCCCAAACAATTGCAGAAAGCATCACAAATTCCCGGGCCCTCCCCTCTACCGCTGCCGGCACCGCCCTCTTTCGGTTTCTGTGCGGGGGGATCGTTCCGGTCCATAGTTGGAGGGTCGACATATACGGGTCCGAGTTTTAAATATCTTGGTTGTCTTCCGGGCATTTGGACTACAATAATTGTAAATATATACTAATTTACTTCTCATTTTAGAATATTAAACCAAATACGGCATTTTTCTTTGTAAAATCCAATTGCCATTTCTTTAGTCATTCTTCCACCCGGGGTACCATTCAACCCGCAAAGGTACGTGTTAAACTGTTTGATTGTCGCAATTTCACAACGATCGAGGGTGTTACATGTGGCATAGTCGCATTCAAATAGTACCTTATACGTATATCGAGTTTTGTTGTACCTATAATGTTTATCGAACATACTTCTCCCTGTCAAATGCTGTCGATCTCGAGCAAGGAATTGTTTTTGCGTTTGACCAACATAAATTGGTTTATTATCAAAAAAATAGATATAAATACACGGCATTATCACTGTAATGATTAAAATATACAAACCAAAGGGCAAATTGGAGTATACTGTACACGGAGAGTCTATGTTTTTCTTGCAAGATGGTGTCTATTATTTAAAGAAACCAATCGAGAAGCGTTTCTACAACGGTATGACGTGGGATAATTACGGAACCCTTTGGAAAATTCGTTCACAACGTAAAATTGGCGAGTTTTCGTTTGGACTAAATGGCAAACCTGAAATGTTGGGTATATAAGTACTTTTCATCTCTTAAAACATGTTTAAACTGCTCATTTTACTCTTATGCATCTTCTACGCGCACGCGGGCTACGAATGTAGCTCTCCAACCGACTGTATTGTTACCTGTTCCAACTTTAAAGGCAAAGTTCCTAAACCGTGGATTGTTGTTCCATGGTCAAACGGCTCATGCTATTTCCATAATACCGATACACGAGAAGACCGAGACTCTCTCCCTAACCTACGTCATTAAATTGCGAGTATAAGCAAAATACAGCACCAAGCGTTCCAAATGGCCAACGACAACGACACTGGATGGTCGATGGACGTATACGATATACTAAAGAGAATACAGAATACAAAATAATATACTGCTGCCCCAAATGTAATGTACATATTACCAACCGTCCGTAATACATGGTCGCTCTCTCTATAGTAATCGTCTAAATCCCGTGGTAATAACCAGAATCGGGTGTACCAAAACATACCAAGTGTCATGAACACTGCATAGCAAACAAAAAGAGCTTGGTTCCATCCGGTCGTGTCGTGGGCGACTTCTATACCGCGAAGAACAGTGTAAACTTTTCCGGCATAGTTCATTTGGACCACATGCCGAAGAAAGAATTTCTTGTTGGGCCAGCTGATAAATTTATTTGCAATTGACATTTGTTATTATAAAAGATACATTTATACAACAAAATCACATAAAATGTCTTTATCTCTTATAATTGGTTGTATGTTTAGCGGAAAAAGCACAGAGCTTATACGTCTCGTAAATCGGTACAAGAGTATCGGAAAAAGCATTCTGACCATCAATCACTCACTAGACCAACGTTATTCTAGCAATATGATTGTATCCCATTCTGGAAGCAAAGTCGCTGCTATGCAAACCAACATTCTACCGGCGGAAGTAGACGATTATGACATCATTGCTATTGATGAGGGGCAGTTTTTCACTGATTTGGTCACTAAAGTATTGGAGTACGTTGAAACGCACAATAAGATGGTCATTGTCGCCGGACTATCGGGCGATTTTCAACGTAGACCGTTTGGTAATATTCTACAACTTATTCCATTGTGTGACAAGTTATGGATGTCAGTTGCTTATTGTTCTGTTTGTAAAGATGGTACCAAAGCGTCGTTCACCAAACGTCTCTCAAACAGTACGGAGCAAATTGCAATCGGTGAGGCAGACCAATACATTGCGGTATGTAGAAAGTGCTACATCGAGGTATAAATTATAAATATTATTGTGTTAATGTACGCTCTTGCCTTTATACTATCGTCGGTTGTACTCTTTTTTTCATACACGCACACACAAAATTATTTACGTCATCATAACATAGCTTTTTCCAGACTAACGGAAAACAGGCAATTTTATGTCGTGAAAAATATTACGAAAGGTATTTATCTTGCTTTTCTCGTCGTATTTGGTTTCTTCTTTGTCATCCTTCCAATTATAAATAATGAGTACAACAATGCAACCATAAGAATATTTGCATCGCTATACGTGTCGAACGATTTTATTGGATTGTATAGGGTAGGTAACTTACCCACCAGTACAAGACTACACCATTCTGCAAGCGTAATTTTTCTGCTTGCTGCATGGACCATTGATTTTCAGACAAGTGTAGTTGGTCAGATGCTCGTGCTGTATACATATTTCAGCGCTATTGCATTTCCGGTCAATTTATATTTAGGATTAAGATTATGCTATGACGTACCATGGTTGCGCACGGTAGCAAAATACGTGTATTCCATTTCTTGTGCTGTAAATTGGTATATCCAGTACGCATGGTTTACCATGGACAGGTCCGTAATCGTGTACTTAACTTTACTCAGTGTCATCGTATTCGACGATGTTGTATTATTGCGCTGGCTGTACAAGTGAAATAATGTTTAGTCTCAGTTGTTCGGTTGCTTCTTGTACCTGAAGCAAATCTCCTCTAACCAACGGTAGCATCCTTTCGAAAAATCGATAAAGGGGAAGAATGTTAGGTTCGTCTGCATACTCAACTTGAAGAAAGTCACGAAATTCTCTGTCTCGAATGTATCGAATAAAAAATCGCACGGCGTCTACAAAGCTCTGCCGGGGTTGGGTCGAACGACGTGGTGGACGAATGTTTGTGCGTGACTTGGCTGTTGTGACCGTGTGAAAAGTGCTACGACACTCGGGACACGAATTGTTGCTCTTCGACCATTTTACAATACATTTGCGACAGAAAGTATGGGAGCATCCATCGAGTTTTGCTTCATTCTTGGCCTTACATAAACATATACTACAACATTTAAATTGTTTTAACGGTGATTTTTTCATTATATATGTGTGTATTTATGTATTTATAAAATCTTTTAAATGTTTGATACCCCTACTGAAATTATAAAAGCTCATTATACCGCTGAGCGAACGAAACAGATTATTGATAAACGATACCAACATTGGTGGGCTTTGAAACATATTATTTCATGTGGATCCGACCAGATCCTTTATTTTGTACATATAGAAGAGACACCTGTAGCGGTTGCTGTGCGCTCGTAGTATAGTTGTCGGGATCGTTCAATATCCTCTCCCACTTGAAATTCAAATACAGTTGCTTCCATTGGTCTCCTTTTAGGTAACCAAGTGCCCATCCATCCTAATACCCATGGGAATACAATAGGTACGCCAAATCGATTGGAATAGTATTTCCTTACATTATAAAATGGCAATTGAATCAAATCGTAGTAATTGTATGTTCCGCATACCGAGATTATGGGACACGCACACTCTTTTGCCAATCTAAGAAAGCCCCATCGTTTTGTATAGTGTTCGTGTTCCTCTAAACAGACAATTTCCGGTACACCGCCCGGTATCAACACGACACTAGTATGCTGTAAAGCTTTTTTTAACGATTCATAGGAGGATGGTATAGCTCCCAAATGTTTTGCCAACCATCCTATTACAGGAACGGTAAACAACAACGGTGCTACCGCAATAAGAGTTTTTGATTTAGGACGAAAATGTACTCCAAACAACGCAATTGTGCATAAGACACCATGTGGATGGCAACATATCAATGCTCGTTTCTTGGGCACATCGATACAATTTTTGCCGAACCAAAATTGGGAAAATTCGAACATCCCGCTCGTGATAATATCGCGTACCGTTGATTCTTTTACGTGATCGTAACAAATATATATGGTACCACCTATCACAAGACTAGTCGGCAATGCAAATACAAAAAAGGGTACACTACAGAGAAACCCTACAACAAAAATAGGCAAAAAGAAAATCCACATGAAGACTAGAACACATATGAGACAAGCCCATAGAAAAAGCATTGTATATATTTATTACTTTCTATTTATATATGCACTATTGTGTAATCAAATGTAAATTACCAGAACATTACACCGTTTTTATGGGGAAACGTGCTATAAAAGATATCGTAGACCCAACCTTGGATGAATTTGGGTATGTTATGCCAGAACCAGATATCCAACAGCAAATGAATATGTTAGGGGAATGTACAAAAGAGTATGAGTTTGGCATGTTATTAACCGAGGAGGAAGCCATCAAAACCGCATGCATACGCGCCGAATGGAAACCTCTAGAACCATCGGATAAACTGAACAAGGAAGAGAAGAAGGTACTTCGGTCCATGAAACGAAAGCGCTCAGGCGATTGCGCGATTTGTTTGGAGACAACAAAGAACAACACCACAACAACCTGTGGTCACCATTTTTGCTACAAATGTTTGAAACAATGGTTGGAGATCAAACGTGAATGCCCCGTGTGTCAAACACCGATTAATGTTTCAAAGAGTGTGCCAAAGAAACGACGGAGGAAACTCTGTAAAAAGACTTTACCGACGTAAGTTGGAGTATTTTTTCCGTATCAAAGTACATGTAAATATCACGATTGTGCATCATTAACGCACAGAAAATATTTACAAAATTTTCAAACATACTCGGTTTTAGGATATAATCCCATATCAATAAAACATCCTGCAATGGAAACCAGTTTGCGAACATTGCAGGTCCTGTTTTTATTATCATTAATTTGATAAACATGGTATTTCGTAGTTTTACTGCTAACGCCGGGTGGCGATACAACAACTTTAACCGCACAGTGCTAGACACCGACTCTAGCCATCTGCAAATATCGACATCTTCATCGTTACGAGGATACAATGGTGCAATATTGCCCATTATGCCATGCAAACTGAAAATACAGTCATTTATCACATGCTCCGGACAGTCGTTGTAATAGACATAATACAATACAAACACAATAAAGCACATACCCTGTGCATAACCAATAGTAGGTGTCGTATCTGCATAAACCATTAAAATAGTTCGAATGTCGTCCAAATGGTCGAGGAACCAAGACTCAGTAGGAAAAGTACGCGTTAAATCGTTGTCCATATCGACTTCATCTCGAACGTGACTTGGTTTTGTCACCGGGGTTAGCCTTAATCTGTTTATTAAATGTATATCGCCTATTAAAGCGGACCGCCATTTGCTCGCCCGCATTTGTACAGCAGCAGATATAATTTATACTGGAATTAAAAAAGTATTGGTATATAAGTATGGATCTTTTATGTAAAATGTTATTCGGTCATCTATTCAACACACTCAATATAGATTTATACCTTCACCTCGTCGTAAACGCAGTCTCTGCTATATTACTGATAATTAACTACGTTGCAAATGAAGATAAAGATGGCTTCACCATTGGAAGCACCTTGAATGCCGCTGGTTTGGCATTTGCAATAGGCGGATCACTCGTCAGTCTGGCCAATGTCATTGGCGAAGGGATGTATTCTGGAGAAGAAAAACGTTCTTTGCAGAACGACTACTTTAATTTTCTTCGTAACTTGATGACCTCGTTCACTTTGGTACTAGTCACGATGCAAAACGGTCAAGACGATAAAACTGAATTGCGTATTGCCATGTGGTTAATGGTCGGGCAGCGTCTTATTGACGTAGGGCTGGACTTGGACGAACCGTGGAAACTTGTATGCGACAACATGAAATCTCTTCAAGACAGTCTTCGGGAATCCGCTCAAACGGAGTCATTGAAGACAGGAAACAATTTTACGATGAAACAAATTCTTGTAGCAGCCTGTCTTGGGGCCCTGCTTGTATTTCAAATCATCTACGTTGGTCAGAGTAACTCCACGCTTAAGTTTAATGGTCGAGATGATGAGATGTATCAATTTATGATCATTCTCTTGGCGGGACTTCACCTGTTCCTGATTCTTGTCAACATGCTGTTGAGTTATTTTGCACCACTAAAGAAATGGTACGTTCAAATTGTTACTGGTGATCCCGATTGCAAGGACAGAAAGATTCATGGACTGAATTCCATTCCGCTCATTACCAAAATTGTATTTACTGGAAACCTCTTCTTCCTTTCTTTGTTGGCGGGTGAACACATCGAAGACGATAAGAACATCGGGTTGCTTATCTACTCTGCCATCTCCTTGGCGGTCGCGGACATTGTTGCGAGAAACATTATTTAATTATAAGCCTATCATCTCTAATCTACGTCTTAATATTTTAGAATACTTACCCTTTACCATATTGTACGCTTCTTTATTCGCTAACGTCGTCGATGTCTCCACCCTATGCACCAACAGAAAATTGGACAGCGGTTTTTTTACGACAGAGTACAGTTTATCCATGCGAAAAGTGTCGATCCATATTTCTACGCGGTCGTACAAAAACATACTCGATACCGGCTCCCGGTAAAGACGATCCCTGTACTGCTTCTCCGTAAACAAGCGCTTTACCAGAGCCAATTCCATTGCAATAGAGTCTTTTACTTTCAAAAACTCAGATACGAACCGTAAGAGGTCTGTTGGCAACATACTATATAAGTCTTTTGTTTTATTTATATATGGATATTAATCCCTCCGATCTCTTCTCCAACACACCCATCGAAACTCCAACCAGCATCGATAGCGTGGCAACACCTTCCAGCACTGGTATACCTGAAGATTCCAACGCTAAACCACTGTCATTTCGATCGTACTTGGCCTCCGCATACCAATTCTATGAAGAGGAAAAAATAGCAGAGTTGCAATCCAAACAACCTCAAACGGCCATTAGTGCAGCGTTAAGGGGGTCCAACAAGCGCCAGCCAGCTCAAGGGGACAAACTCATGTTGGAGCTAAAGAAACTTCTCGATTTGGTGCCAAAGTCGTACAAGGGATGGGAACGATCTTCCATGCAAAAGCAGTTTCATAAAAATTTCCAACAAGCCGTTTGTATGCACCTGTATCGTCAAGATCCAGACATAGACTTGGACAAGGTTATGCGTGTGAACGGTTTCAATGATTTGAAGCAACAAGTCCTTTGTTTAACGCCAAGACGATTCGGTAAGACCACATGTGTTGCAATGTTTGTAGCCGCATACGCACTGACTGTACCGTACAGTGAACAATGTATCTTTTCCACTGGTAGACGTGCCAGCCAAAAGTTGTTGGAGCTCATACGAGACATGGTGCTGGCAGTCCCCGAATATTCTAAAATGTTTGTAAAATGCAATTGCGAAACGCTTATCATACAAGGTCCAAATCCAAAAGACATAAGAAAGGTTCATAGCTACCCATCATGCGCCAAAACATTGAGAGGATCAGGTGGGGACGTTGTATACTTGGAAGAAGCAGCGTTTATGTCACTCGATGTCTTTTTTGAAGTTGTAGTGCCCCTACTGTAAGTATACATACATTGAACCATTCACACAAACCACTACTAACATCCATTACTATCAGCGAGATGGAGACAACCAGTCTGATTGCTATCTCCACACCATTGGATGGTTTGAACGTAAGTTAACTCTCTTTCTTCTCAAATATAATAATTACTAACACCATACTAGTTTTATTCCGAGATGTTCGACCTCAAAGACGGTTCGGGTGCCAGTCTTTTCAATACTTTACGCACAGGACTTTCGTGTCAGAAGTGTATTGACGAAGGAAAGGCTGCCGAATGCACCCATATGGCTTCAGTTATACCCCCGTGGAAGAGTCAGGCCAAATTTGAAATGGTTAAAGCAATTTACGGGTCGCGTAAGGATTTACTTGCTAGGGAAAGTATGGGACAGATTACAAACGATGCTGCTTCGGTGTTCTCACAGGGTATGGTAGAAGACTTCTTTCGACGACCAATGTGGACACTACGAAATCCAGTGAAGTTTGTATTTCTCGGGGTAGATCCGAATGGAGGTGGAGATAGTCAGCTAGCGATCGTGACCATGTGCTATGAAATGAACAATCTAGTCTTTTGTGGAATGGAAACCTACCGTACCAGAACACACGAACAGATAAGGCATTTGTTGCTGGGACATATCAGAGCTATTCGATCGCATCCAGATTTAAAAGACGCATACATTATCAATTTCTTCGAATCTAACTTAGGATTAGAAGCGGCACATATGAATCATATGATACGAAATGAAAGAAAGTGTTATACACAGTACGAGAAAGGAAAATGCGGAGTACTGACGACACACGAGAGAAAAGAAAATTACACGCATGCGTTTTTGAATTATTTCAATACAGAATCGTGTCATTTTTTGAAAGACTGGGTGTGCGTGAATCCATTCGAAGACGCGAACGAAAGGCATACAAAAATAAAAGATGAACTGAAAAAACAATTATTAAGTTTTCAAAAAATGGTACTTACAAACGACAATGCTCCATATAAGATAGCAAAGCACGTATACAGTGGTAAAGTTAAAGCCGGGATGAACGACGATATTATCATGACCATACTCTTCACAACATGGTGGAGCATTGAATTCCTGCAAAAGCGTATTCAAGCTCCCTATGAAACCTTTATTTAAAACTCGGCTTCCATGCTAAAGGTATTGGCAACTTCCTTGTAGCCGCCTACGTACACTCCATCCTTAAATACCATGGGGAAGGAGGATGGAGTCTTGTCCGTCAACGACCAGATAAAATCCAGAAAGTCATCGACCTCTTCAAGGTACTCATCACAATTGACGTACTTTGCTTTTGGGAGTAGTTTTTTCACCTCCGTGCAAGCCGGGCAAAGTGATTTTGTGTAAATTGTGTATCCTTCGGTTGGTTTGATGTACATTTTTTAAAGTGTTCTATTAGTGTATAAGTAGTACCTATAAATGATTTTTTACAGTTAACACATTTTACGATTTTAGGCATTTACAATAACGCCTTCGGGTTTATATAATATCAAAATGTTTATCAAAATGTTTATCAAAATGTCCTTAGAAGATCTCCGCGCATGTCGCGCCAGTTAGGATCAAAAAAATGATACACAGTGTATCGCGATACGGTGCGATCAGCAAGCTCGCCGGGTTTTTTACACCCTGACGATGCTGGTTCCACAACGACAAGCAGGTCAGCGGTATTTGAACGAATGGGGCCCACCCCGGCAGGAGTCGAAACCAAAAATTGAACGATATGAAGCCAATGTACGCTACGAACATACTCTGCCAAATAAATCGTTGTGGCAGCTGCATGCACACCGCGAAGATCAGAAACACGCCATGCGGAATGGCCACTCCAAACATGTCCCAGAAGTAGATTACGATCTCTAGGAGCACGCAAACCACCCAATCGAAGCTGCTACCCATGCTGTGCGTCAGACGGAATACGCAAAACGCCGTCATCAATGTCATAATTACCCACACCGGTACATCCGCGTCCGACGTATCTGTGGTGAAATTCGCTTCCATTCCGACGCGCAACAGAGCCACAGCGATAATAAAAATGATCGCACCGCGCCATGTTTTACGTGATGTAGGCAGCAGGGGGTCGGTTCAGTGCTCCCAGCTGTTCTTAAACTGTGCTACCACCCACTTTCCAATAAATGCAAAACGATCTCAGAAGCATGTCTCGTCGTCTTCGGAAGCAGTGGAAAGACTCCTATACCTGTCGCCGGCAGTTCTTTCTGTTTCTCTTCTTCTGCATCGGCACGACCGTCTTCTTCAAGCTTCTCAAAATTGTCCACGAGGACGAGCACCGAAAAGAGTTTCACCGATCCGTCGGCAGCGGCCTCGACCGCATGCTTCGGTGGTTCAACAGTCCCTAGAGCATGTCCAGCTCCTGCATTGCCTGAATCACGTAGACCAGCGGTATCTCCAGTACAAACAACACATCACGGTAGGGTGCAAATATCATTGTTCCTATACTCGAGCCACAGCGATGTTCGTGTATTACCGAGGTTACCACGACGAACATTTTGGCAATCAAAAAAAATGTATTCCATAGCGTCGTGAAGGTAAAGCCCCAAAACACCAACAGACAGGCAAAAGGCACCCAAGCCAACGCCCTTTTCGTGTACCAGAGGTACACTTTGCTGCTTACGTAGCAGTACAGTATCGAGCTGATGGTGACGGAAACGACGGCACCCGTGTCGACCCAGACGAAAAGGCAAGTCGACAGGATAAAAAGTTTAAGATCCTCTTTCCCTGTTGCCTGAACAAAGGTTGCGCGGTAGGCAATAAAGCCACCGACCAAGCAAAGGGCGGCGTGGTGCAGGACTGCCGTCCATTGAAATTTCTTCGGCCATGTAATGAATTTCGGCAGCATCGGTGCCAGAAACAGTTCCACTAGCACTAGGAAGGCACCGACGAAGAATACAACGGCAAGGCTTTTCTCTCGAAGTGGTCTTGGCTCTTGTCGGCTCTCCCACTCTTTCTTGTAGGCGGCAAGCCGAGCAAAGCCCAAAAAATGCGCTTCCCCGTCGTCCAAGTCTTCTTCCAGTTCGGCTGCATTTCGGCGTCGTTCGCGAGTTTCAACCGTAAACTCTGGGGCTGCCTCTATATCGACCTCCGGAGCACCGTCGTCCAAGTCTTCTTCCAGTTCGGCTGCATTTTGCCCTTCGCGAGTTGCAACAGTAAACTCTGGGGCTAGCTCTAGATCAACCTCAGGAGTACCGTCCGGTTCACTTTCTGTCGTTTCTGTAGCGAGCACTTCGACACGGGCAGAAGCCGTCGACACTACTGCCTTGCACTTCACCTTCTCTACTGGATTTGCGGGGGCGGCTGGGGCGTCTTCAGGGACGGGCGCGTGACTTCGGACGACCGTAGCTTCTCTTATTTTTTTTTCAATATGTTCTTTTTCTTCAAGTGCCTTTCTTTTTCTTGGATTCTCGCTTGCAAAAATCGTATCAATCATATCGTCAATAATGTCAGGTACAATTAAAAAAGCGTCCGACCCAATCTGATCAGCTACGAACTGTAAGCGCGACGTGTACGGAAGCTCGAGCATACAGAGTAAACGCATATGCTGAAGTTCTTCTGAACCCGGCCATGGGGCGTCTTTAAAACGAAACGGATATGTCCCACATTCGCCCAAAACGCCATGTTCGTGCAACGCGTTTCGCATCATGCTCCGCATCATCGATGTAGACGTGAACTGTATTAATTTTTTAAGTGGCGTCGTCCATCTCGTCCTCTTCTCCACATCGGAATCTACAGGGATGCCGTGTCTAGGTACTATGCGTTCGAAATATATCGTAGTCTCAGTTAAACGTTTTATTTTACCAAGAAGTACATATTTGCAAACCGACTCAAATCCAATTTGTTTAAACATCATAGTTTCATTTGCATCACCAAGTCGTGAACCACACGCAAGCAAACCTGCCTTGAACTCACCAAAAGGACATCCAATATTGTAGAGCGTATTTTTTAGCAGGTCGCGTTCGAGCACGGTGATATGGTCGACAAGTTTCCATCGACTGTCGTGGCGCGGATGTCCGTAAATAAACTTCACGGACTTTTCAGCCAGAAACTCGTCAAAGGCAAAATCATCATCATCAAAGGCCAACATTGTGATACACGGGTGGTATTACAGTCCGATAGTTTCAGTTACAATTCACATTTTACACGTACAGAAAACTCGAAGAAACATACGGTCAATACAATTATTAACAAATGCCAAATGTTTTGGTGTACAGCCACCCACATTGCAAGAAGAGATAAATCATTAATGTACAATACATATTGGTTCGATGACGTTAGTTTACGTTAATAGTGTTGCGCTATTTATAAAACTGTCATGTTTAGATTAATTAAGAATACCAAACTATTTCCTGCAAAATAATAGTTTTTTAATAACACATACCATAGGGATAAAATGGCAATTCTATTTTTGATCCGATACCATAGGGATAACATGGCAATTCTATTTTTAGTAACACAGGAATACCATAGGGGTAAAATGGCAATTCTATTTTTGATCCGATACCATAGGGATAACATGGCAATTCTATTTTTAATAACACATACCATAGGGATAAAATGGCAATTCTATTTTTGATCCGATACCATAGGGATAAAATGGCAATTCTATTTTTGACCAGATACCTTATGAAGTACTACAAGTAGTAGTACCTTTAACTAATAAGTCCGTCCGGACGTAAATAAAAAAGTCCGTGGTTCTTTTTCACAATTTATGCTATGAATTTACTAAGCAAAAATGAACAGTATGTTGAACGCAATTGAAACTATCGACGAGTTTGAGAATAAGAACTGGCGAAGTGTATCCCCGGGAAGTTTTCATCCCAGCGATGCGCCACAGGCCTTTTTGACGACGCTCAAAGATAGCGTGGAGGTTCCTCTTTATGATCTTGCTGTCGGCGCAACCTTCTACTACCAGTCGTTTCCAAGCTCATACCCCGGAAAATACTATAAGTTTGAAAAGGACAGAATGGACCGGAAGGGGCAAGTCTGCACATGGCTTTCGAACGACAATGAATTTATGATGAATAGAATGGAAGAAACCTACTGTTTCTCGATATATGACACGGAGACGAAAGTCTATGTCCTGCTCGACGAGAAGCAACGCTCTTTTTCGCCGGACCCGGGCGAAGACAACGAGATGGATTTCTCTCTCAAGTCATTCGATGCGAGTGGGTTGTCGGTATCCTCGAACGACCGTATCGCCGAGCTCGAGAAGCAGGTGGCAACTCTGACCGAGGAAACGAATTGGTTGAAACAGCAGCTCCACAAATTTTACATTATTAATCAGTAGACGTATATATATATTTCCACCCCACAAACGGACTCAGGGTGTAAAACAATTATAATTCGTATTTATATTCTTCAGACAGTTTTAAATGAACAGGTTTGATCATAGGAGACGTCCTCGATTTTTTCAAAAACAGAAACAAACCGAAGAATTTACTATTACGTGGAACGGGAAACAAGTAAAAGCACACGGTAGTAAGAAACTCTACGATCTCTTAATGGAATTCAAAAGCGTAAAATACTCTCAGACACAAGTACAAAATAAAGATAATCGGATCGTGCGGAAACTACAATCACAGTACGGAACCTTTGATAAAACCAATATGCTCTTTGCGCAGATGCAATTTAAAGGACAAAAAGTCATCCTCGATTCCATGTTGACCGAAATTGATACTATTTTCTTTCAAAATCGTCTGCAACCGATTGTAGATAAGATCGACATTATCTTTAGCACGTTAGAAAGCGGTATCGCCGGGTCCACCACCATTCTGAAAAACACCGTTCTTATTGAAATAAATCTACTACAGTTTATCGCGTGGTTCAACGTTTTGAAAGGTCAACGAAAACAGTCCATCGGCACAGAGAACTGTGACTCGATTTTGAAATGTATGTTGAAAACGCTTCAACACGAACTTGTCCATGCCATTTGTATACTCTGCTCACCCACTCTTTATGTCGATGGTAAAAGAATCGGTACCGTCGGTACTCTTAATTTAAATGGCGATAATAGTAATGCTGCCACAGGTCACTCTACATGGTACATGGATTTACTGAGGGATATTTTTGGTCAGAAAAATGACTTCCATGACAACTATACGTACCGTCAGAAAGCAAAATTAAGGGTATAAATATTATTTATTAGTATCTATATGCCTAAAGTAACCGAACAAATATACGAAGACGCCAAAAGCAAATTTTTAACCTTACAACCTGAAATAAATGAGATGGCGATGAAACTAAAAGAACTCAAGAAACAGAAGACTCGGTGTGTGGCTGTTATCAAACGCTACATGATAATGCAAGACAAATATTTCCTTAAAGTTGGTCCGTTTGAAGTATCTAGGGAAAAGGTACAACGCTGTGGCTTTAACGAGAATAGAATGCGTAAATTTTTAAGGAAAAAGCAGTTGGAAGAAGATTACAGGGAAGAATACACTAAAATAGGAACGAAATTCAAGCTAAACCGGGTAGACGCCGTGTAGACGTATAAATACTATTAAATTGTACAGTAAATGCCCAAATGCGTAAATCTTAATAAACTAATTACAGATAAGAAAAGAAAACAGTTTATTAGATACGGTAATATTAAACTAATGTTTGATACACAAAGTATACTAAATAACCTAACAGCGAGAATAAGACGTCAGGACACTGTATTTGTCATGGGGTGTGCTGCTTGGTTTACTAATTCACGTATTATTAAGGCCCTATCAGAATTAAAAGGTGTGTCCATTATATGTACTCGGGATAAAGTAGCTCGGCTAAAAAGTACGAAACTAAAATACAGAACACTGCCACAGCATGACGGAATACCGACAGTTTTAGTAGTTGGGTGTGGAAGAGGACGGAAGGCTTCTTTAATGCACCACAAATTTTTAATTGGTATGAACGAAAAGCAAATACCAATTTGGGTTAGTACGGGTAGTTTTAACTTGACGGAATCAGCAACCTCTAACATAGAAAACATGATGATCATCGAAAACAAGGAAATAGCAAAAGCATTCTTAGAAGAATTTCAACGACTGTACCCCTTGGCGAAAAAACTGAGTCTAAAAGTCTAGAAAGAAAAACAAGATATGTCACGGAGTAATAGATTCAAACACGCGCTCACCGTTTATGGATACGCTGCACATTGTCCTTTCGTCGTGGTGAATGTCAAGGACGACGATATTCTCTTTGAACGAGAACGTCATTGGGTCGTCTATCCAGAGGATGCACAGGAAGCGCCAGTTGAAACCGAACCTTCCATGGAAATCGAACCGGGAGCTATACCAGAATAAATAAGCTGTATAAATATCCTTAATATGTTTTAAAATGGGTCAAACGAATATGACTGCAAGACAACTAATGGACACCAAGCCCTTTGAGGTATCAGAAAACACGCTTGTTAATTCTATTCCAGTGGTGTGCTACGTTGTAAAAGCGGGATTAATATTTTACGTCAAGGCGTTTATAGCACGTAAATTTTCGTTCAATCGTGTAGACATATATGGTAACACGCCCCTCCATTACGCCGCCAGTACCAAACGATCAAAACTTGTTAGTCTGTTTGTTGAAATGGGACTGAGTACATGTCTTACTAATAAACGCGGCCAGACGCCATTAATGATTGCGGTTTTAAACAAACGGTACGACCATATTCCTATGTTAAGAGACGCAATGTTTGTCCGAGACGCTCAGTACAATGCCCCCATTCACCATGCTATTTTAGAAGAAGACGTACGATTGTTGCATGCTCTCGTTTTAAATACACCGCATCTACCAAAAACATGGATTTTAACCTTTACACATCCAAAAGACTACCATTTAAATTATTTCCCTCAGACTGAATCGTTGCCAGCTCTTTCGTTGGCTATTTCTTATATGAAATTTACCATGGTAAAGGAATTGATACAACTGGGAGCTGATAAAAATGCATCGTATAGCAATGAAACCCCATTTAGTATTTTGAACGGAATTGCTAGAACTTTGCGGTATGGTGGTACATTTAAAACAGATAGATGTACACAGAAAGACGTGAAAAGAATGTGGGGGGTCTTAGAAGACGATACAAATATCAATCGTACAACGTACGACTTCTCGGATAAACATACGGGATTATTAAGTGGTAATTGTACATATATTTAATTAAATATTCTTTTTACATCGTCTATCAGGCAATCAATTCGAGCTTTCATGGTTATATCGTTTTCATATGTTTTTTGCAACGATTGTAGCCCTTTTATAGAATCGCTTACGTGAGTTTTTACTCTTTCGACCTGTGTTTCTAACAACACCTCCGCGTCTTTGTAAAGATCCTTTATTCTATTAAAATCGGATTCTCTATTTGCTCCATAATACCAACGGTACAAAAATTCTGGTATAGTGGTGGAAGGATTGATTTCAAAATGCGTTCGTCTTGTTCCTAACTTTTCAAAAGGCTGTAGTTTACTTAGGATCTTTAAATTGACCCATATGGATTCTTCTTCCATTTTAAATATTCTCATCAGCATTTATACCAAACAACGATTGTTGCTCTTCATTTCCCGTAAATCTTGTGTTACCAACTGGTAGATGTATAGGTATTCGGGGTATGCTAATTGCTACTATGTAAATTGCATGGATAACCTGTACTACGACAAATCCAACTATATCCATATCGGTCAATAGAAAAATACCAAATACAATAATATTTACGACAGACAAATCCATTCGTAAGTCTTTCCATGCTTTTTCCTTGAACTCTTCTGTACACGATCCGTCCATAGTGCTGAATGAAAAAAGAGAAAACAAAACATACAACGTAGATCCAACTAGAAGAAGAACACCACTGCCAATACGATTGTCAAAATACTGATCCAGTAAAATGCACAAAATATTAATCAGTGACAACATTCCCAGAAAAGCAGGACGATTTTCGTACGCATACCATGCGAATAATAAAATAGTAGTCAACCCAAACCCATATAATAACGGATTTTCATACCATACCCATTCGCCTACAGTGTAAATACAAATACTTATCCCGGTAAAAAGACTGTACACTAACGACTCGTAATGCATACTAATGCAATGATTTAATATATTTATACTACTTAAAAGTACCTACTTTTACACGCACAAACTTCTTATCTTTTAAAACATTCTTTGCTTTATTTGCATCCTTGGCAGACAATTTTTCTATTGACTCTTTGTACGTATTGATTCGGTCTACGGAACCATACGCCAGTTTTGTGTGATGAATAGCGTTTGCAAGAGCACCGGGGGTATCGTATTGTACCCTAAGACTACCAGTAATATTTTGTTTTTGAATTTCCACTTCATCCTCAGTTAAAATATCATTTTTCCATCCAGCCAATACCTTTTCCGTCTCTACAATGCCTTCCTCCAACTTACTAGGAGCAAACGTTCCGGTAACAACCAATATACCACAACCTTTCATTTTCTTTAACTGAGCGTTTATACCATATGTTAACCCATGCTGATCTCTCACGATCTTCATCAATCTACCTGTAAACCCATTCCCTAAGACGCCTACGGCTAGTTTCAAAGCATCGGAATATTCCACGACCATCCCATACTTTAACACGGTAGACGATTTTCCTTCCATGTGTTTCTCTACATCCTGTAAATTCTCTGCAAAGCTATTTACATACTCGAGGTTCCATGTGCCATTGTTTGTCAGGGGAATATTCTGTTTAGAAATTATAGTTGCTACCAGAGGCGCGGATACCAAGTTGCTGTGAGCGTTCTTCACATCGTTCAATTTCATTCCACTTACCTGTGTGCACAAGTCGTCCATGGAAAGCATGTAGTTCGGATCGTCCTCATTAAAAAGACATTGGTTCATTCTTATTTTTGCAATGGTGTTCACGCTGTTTTTTGAACCGTACAATTCCGACAACCATTTACGTTGCAAATATTTGAAAGCTTTTTCCTCTAACAAAGGTTTATGTAATTCGCCCAGTATGAAATTACTAGCAACGGATTTTTCTGAGAACGGAATGGTGACCATGGAATGAATGGCCCCAGAGGAGGCCAGAATGTTTCGTTGGATGTTCTTCTCGGATATGTAATTGGCGACCATTGGTTCAGTGCAAGCTACTTCCTTTACTTTAAACCCCTTTGTCATCATCTTTGATAGCATACTATTTACAGTATAAGAATTTTCTGGTGTTTGAAGCGATACACGGACATCCATTACATCCGATTCGTACGGTGTCCATCCCTCTTGTGCTTCAAAGTCCTTACTTGCAACCTCTTTAATATCGTCCAATTCAAAGGAGTTTGTTTCAAATACATTGTATGTCGCCACCTCAATTTCGGTCCCTTGCGTTTCATTGGGTTGAAGTCCCCTCAAATATCCCACTGTACTACGGTCGTACTGAAAGATATCTTTTGAAACACGCATGACATCGCACATAGTTACTTCATCCAATATTTTATTTCGTTGAAACACATCAAACGCGTCACCGCGCGCTATTGCCTCATTAATTGCCATTGCGGTTTTCCGCGTGCCCATCATCTCATTCTTCCATTTATTCTTTAAAACAGTCTTTGCGCGCTCTAACGATTTACCATCGTTGAACGATTGCAAGTCGCTTGTTATTTCCATAAGTTTACTCTCGGCAGTTTTCAATGCTTCTTCGCTGTTTTGGTTTGTCGTTGCCCAAAGGCAAAAGAGATACGGGTCTCGCATACGCTCCCATTCGGCTAAGATATCGTGAATGTGACACGACCGATCTTTTTTATACTTCTCAGACATTGCGGTGGGTCCATGTGCAATAATCTTAGATATAACATCGAGTACAATGGCGTCCTTGTGCAGGCCATTTGGAGCTTTAAATGCTACACACATAAGCGCACAGTTTGTTGGACGTTTTATCATTACTCTACGTTGACCCATTTGTGCGGGTTCGGTAGTTAGCATCTCAGGTACGGAATTTTTATCCTCTTTGTCAAAGTATTCGTCAATCATGTTTAACACATCGTCCTTCTTAAAATTACCACAGAAAGTGTAGGTTGCGTTGGATGGCCTGTAAAACGTATCGTGAAATTTCTTTAAGGCCACAGCGCTGATTGTTTCCACCTCGCTTTTAAATCCAATAGTAGAGTGATGATACGGATGGGCGTTGAAAGCAGTTGCCATAATTTGCTTTTGAAGTACCTCAAAATCATTATTGTTACCGCGCTCCATCTCATTACGCACCACAGTCATCTCTTTATCCAATTCAGACTTACACAGCAGAGGCTGGTACATTCGATCGGCTTCGCGTGCAACAACATCCTCTAAATGTTCCGATTCTATTACAGAAAAGTAATTCGTTCTGTCATTGTATGTTGTAGCGTTCATGTAAGCTCCCATCTCTTCCAGTTTCCACATCCCGTTTTTTCCGTGAAACTTTACACTACCTTTAAACATACCATGTTCTAAATAATGCGTACCCCCCCTAACGCCCAACCCTTCGTTTCTAGACCCCACATGGTACGTAATATTGGCCGTAGTAACTTTTAATCCGGGTTTAGGGTAGAGTAATACTGTCAGTCCACTTTTGTGCTTTAATTCATATAATCCATTTGCAGCTCGTACAGGAGTAAACGACATTTTATTAAAAGTATGTTATCTTATATACTGTTTCTAAACCGTCGCCGTAATGGATTTAGGAAATTCCTTCTTTATTTCCGGCTTCTTGTATGGTACCCATTTGCATTTCATATCGCTTTTCTGTTCATCTGTTAAGCCGTACTCTTTATTAAAATGTTCCATTACTTCCGGAATGCGTTGCTTGGGGTGATCTATCAAATATCGAACAAATTTCTTCTTTAAATCGCGCTTTCCAATCCTTTTCATTCCCGGGGAGTCCGTGGAGTCCGGGTCCTCTGGAACCTCTTTTTTTACTTCCTTTTGAATGGGGCTTACCGTTTCTCCAAATACATCTAATAACGTTTTGTCTCCGGCTTCACTCGCAAAGGTTGGTAAATGAACGTATCCCCCGTCTATTTTGTAGTAGCTCATATGTCTATCGGTTATATATATATTATCTATACTATCGTCTGTATGTCGTATAAATTTTCCGTTGGTTATGCCAAGAGTTATGTATTCTGCTGGTTGCCCGGTTATTATGGTATACGACATATAAATATACACCTCACATTATTTATAGAATGAAATACCTGTATGTTTCTACACTAACAACCGATTTCTGCACACCAGAAGCAAACAAAATAAACGATTTTTTGTTCAATTGCACTCGTATATATTCTACCAAACTAGACCACCGTATAACCAATTTCCAGTTCATTCTGAAACAGTACAGTTTTACGACTCTAATGGCGCACATAAAGCAGTCGGAAATAGAACGATTTCTTCAATGGAAAGCATATTACTGTCCGGGTATACCAGCGTACATAAACGTATACGACATCCGGGATATTGGCGAAGCGATGTACATGATCGGTTCCGATATAAATCTAAACATGAAAACAACCTTCTTTCGAAGATTTGAACCGGTATTGGCGATGGTAACACGTATGGCAGACAAGACGACCGTGCAAATAAATTAAATGCCGAAAGTTTCGACCGCAGTTGTGACATCTGCGCATTTACATTCGTCGTTTACTATATATATACTTCGTAATAAAACAACAATTTAGTAATATATATTAAATATCTCAGCCATAAAATGGAGCTAGCAGAGTTTTTAAAAGCGAGTGTTGAAAAGAAAAAGGAAATGGTGAACAGCCCAGAGTTTGAAACGATCAGAAAACAAAAAATGAAAGAGAGCGGGGGTTTAGGGTACACCGAAGTTAGAAGCGGCGATACCTTGTACCATATTGCACTTACAATCAAGGATTCAAACATGATCAAAACAATATACGATGGTATATCTCCAGATATGTTAGAGGCTGAAAACGAGCAGAAAAGAACACCATTATTCCTAGCTGTATTGTACGGAAACAAAGATGTTGTCGATATTTTATTAAAGAAGGGCGCAAACAGGAATCATGTGGGGAAGTTTTTAAATGATCGGGACCACAATACTAAATCGTACAAATCAAAAATAATTGACAAGTTCTGGACAAAAGAAGCTATGCAGTTAACGACGGTTATCATGAATAAAGAGTTTTACAATGAAAATAAAGAACAAATAGAAAACTGCAAAACAAATCAGCCGTGCAAATTTAAATGGAAAAACGATTTCGTTCCCATGATGATGACACCGTATGACATTACTTCTATGGTCTCACGTCTTAAGAAAAGTGGGTTAAAGGCGTACGTAAAGGCAGAACAAGTATTTATCGAAATGCACAAATTAATGAACGCTAAGGCGTGTCCCTCAAGTGGGGGGTCCATGCCGGTAGAGAGCAGCACAACAGAGCTAGAAAATTTCATGAAGGCTGATATTTATAAGAAAAAGGAAATGGTGAACAGCCCAGAGTTTGAAACGATCAGAAAACAAAAGATCAATGGCGATACCTTGTACCATCTTGCAATTACAATATTTTCAAAAAATGATCCATTGTATAAAACGAGAGCAGAAGACATGATGGATTCAATATACGAGGGTATATCTCCAGAAATGTTAGAGGCCGAGAACGACCAGAGCAGAACACCATTATTCCTAGCTGTACTGCACGCAAACACACATGTCGTAGATATTTTGTTAAAGAAAGGCGCAAACATCAATCATGCGGGGTCTTTTTTGAATAAAGGGGACCTCAACGACACGAAGTTCAAATCAGACATAGTAGAGAAATTATGGAGAGTAGGCTCTTTAAATTTAACGATGGCGATCTTGGATAAAGAAAAATACGAGGCAAATAAAAAAGCTACCACAAAATGTGCCAAAGCAGCGAAAGAATACTCGGAAGCATCAAAATCAAAACGTGGGGCGTTTAAGAAAGATAATTGCATACGACCGTACACGACGGACTACATTCCCATGAGGATGACGCCTTATGATATTACTCTTATGGTCCAAGCTCTAAAAGAAAAAAAGAGCAAAAATTTTCCAACACAGGCAGATAATTTCTTAAAGGCACACATAGACGTATTTCCCAAGATGCGTACACTAATGGACGCCAAGCAGACCTGTGGGTCAAGTAAAAGTGGGATATGTGAATTGGCAGTAGGCGCATCAGTCACTATTAAGGAGACGGGAAACAAAGGTACCATCAAGAAGATTGATGACAGGTACGCTGATTGTTTAAGAGATGCTCTGTTCACTATAAACGGCAGAGAATACGACCCTAGCGAATTTACACTAGACTGTACAAACTCTCCACCAGTCAACTCACAGGTCGAAATGTTGAAAGACGGGACAGGTTATAAAAAAGGCGACAAAGGAATAATTACCGAGGTGGAAGAGCCAAGAATGTGTTCCGGCGAAACAGAATATTATATAACATTGACTGTATTAAAAAAAGGAAAGCAGAGGAAGTTTTTTTTATTCGCTAAACGGGGAGACTTTAAAGTAATCTCTCCCGCGAAGACGGCCAATCCACAGGGTGCCGGTGGTCTACGAAGTTTACGAAGTGTAGCAAATCCACAGGAGGGTGTACGAAGTGTACCAAGTGTACCAAGTGTACGAAGAAAAGAAAGAATGCCATCGTATCTATTACAGGCGATTACAAAAAAGAAACCTGCTCATCCAAAATATAGTAATTTAAGATACTAATATGTTGTAGCGACATCCAATTTATACATCACACACCATAGCTTATTTTTTTTTGTAAAAAAACAACATACATTTACCTGCTATTGCACCATAGATACTATGAACCTATATTATATTACTCGTTATTTTCATGCTAATATTTGTTGTAGACAACATCATTTTATACATAGACATATCATAGAAGCAGTTTACTCTAACAGCTAATAGCATTAGCACCCTAGCCTTGGGGAACGGACTCGTATCAGGGCTAAAACATACAGCGGCTTAGTGGGTAATGTAATAGCATGGAGACGTTACATAGACACACCATTACCTATCAAACACATAAATCGTACTTAATACCAAAACAATATACAAAAACGATTAATGTTATAAGGTGCTATATACATGAAATAGTACCTAGCTCTGATACCCCTCTCTCTAAAAAAAATATAGTGTTTGCAAAAAAAAGGGGGTCAGCAACATGGTTTCTTGCTGTACCCCCCTTAATACCCCCTATACCCTCCCATGCTTGTAGTTTATATATAAATAAAAAAAATAAAAAAAATAATAATTTTAAACTAGGTAGAGGGGGTCAGACGTAATACTGTGTCCCCCTACTAGCATGGTCTAACATGGACTAAAAAGACTAACGTATTTCACTATAAGTATACCTGTTATAAGGTGCTGGGCTATTTTTGATAGGTGTATTTCGATTGATTTTTTTTTGATGGCCCGATGGCCCTAAACATAATCTCCACGTATTAGAACCCGAAAACATAAAAGCCAAAGAAATATATGAAAGTATCAAAATCCAAAAAAATAAAGAAGAAATATATTATCAAAATTCAAAGAAAGATACAAAAAAACCACAAAAAATATACAGAAAACAATAAAAAAACAACTATGAGTAAA
>Ga0257122_1000916_pt1 | contig 23255 bp, 19 predicted proteins | sample SI106_120metaG_FD_190146 | JGI IMG/M metagenome (GOLD analysis project Ga0257122, IMG submission 190146) | Marine microbial communities from Saanich Inlet, British Columbia, Canada - SI106_120 | ecosystem: Environmental > Aquatic > Marine > Inlet | place: Canada: British Columbia | collected... | reverse complement strand
TTCTATCAAGAAACCACAAATAAAGACCAAAGATCGCTTGTTTTGGATCATCTTTTATCTCTTTTGGAATAGTTGGCAGGAGTCATTGATTGTTTTGAAACCAGAAACCGTTGTCGGTTGGCATAAAAAGGGATTCAAGTTATTTTGGAGATGGAAATCCAGATCCAAAAGTCCAGGTCGCCCACGGATTAATCATGAAATAAGAAATCTAATTCATGAAATGGCAATGGCTAATCCTTTGTGGGGTGCACCAAGAATTCACGGTGAGTTATTAAAGCTCGGAATTGAAATCTCAGAAAGAACTGTTTCCAGTCTAATGCCAAAACATTCAAGAAAACCCTCCTCTCAAACATGGAGAGCTTTCTTAAAAAACTATATGACTAATACCGTTTCAGTAGATTTCTTCACTGTTCCTACTATTAACTTTCGTATATTATTTGCTATTATAATTCTAAAAAATTCTCGTCGTAAAGTTATTCATTTCAATACAACTGAACATCCTACTGCTCAATGGACAGCTCAACAAATAGTAGAAGCTTTTCCATGGGATACGGTTCCTAAGTATTTGATACGAGATCGTGATTCAATATATAGAAATTATTTCAAACAACGTGTGAAGAAAATAGGTATAAAGGAAGTTGTTACGGCACCGAGATCTCCATGACAAAACCCATACACAGAAAGGCTGATTGGTTCAATACGAAGAGAATGTCTGAACCATGTAATAGTATTAAACGAAAGGTATTTGCAAGGGACACTCCCTTCTTATTTTGAATACTACAATCAAGATAGAACTCATTATGGTTTAGATAAGGTGTTCCCATTGAAAGTCGAGTTCAAACAAAACCATTCGTTGGTAGCACGATAATCAAATTGTCTCGTGTGGGTTGCAGCATCTGCATAGGTGTTACGGCATTCTACCTTTGTGCGTAATTTCGAATCTCTATCGAAGATATTATGCTCCTAAAGGACTTCTCATATAGATCGTCTAACGTCATTTGTAAATGACGCTGTCTTTTCTTTTTGTAGGAAAATGCGGTACCCTGCCTAACAATCGCACTACCACTTACAGTATCTAACCATATTAATTTACCTTCGCTCGTGCTCATTTTCCACTCAATTGTAATGGTCATATTGCTTGGAGAACCTGTCCACATCCCTATGCTGTTTATCACATTTACAAATTGTGATGACAGGATAGGTCTTGAGTTACTAAAATTATTGCCGTGTCTGTCTACGGCTACATCTGAAAATACAGCATTAGCAACCCTAGTTGCATTTTCGCACAGAATGTCACCTTTGAGTTCGAGAACTCCAAATCCGACTTGAAGTTCTCGACTGAGGTTGCATAACTCATTATTTAAATGCAGTGTAATTGCCATATCTATCTTATCCTGCCCATTCAGACCATCAATAGGTTTAATGGGAACAGTGAATAATTGCCCAGCACACCCTAGGAACAAAGGTGCAAAAGCGGCCAGTAGGTAGAGCCTAATATTCAAATACATTTCATGTTTCCATTATTGGTTAAAATTGATTCGGAACCGATATGGAGTTACTAAAGATGACTCCATATCTTGAAGTAGAATGGTAATTAACATTGTCTTTTGTCCTTTTTGTAAAGGTGCATAAATAAATCCACACTTGACATCAGCAGGTGACACAATGGTTTTACGGAGTTTATTCTTTTCAAGACTATGCTTCACTACACTGTTGTTCGAGAGCATTTTGCCTCCAATGACCATCAAAGCAGGTGATAGAAGGGCACCACCAACAGCTCCAACGCTATACGCCATATCATCCGAGACAACTTCAGTCCTGCCTGTTTGTTTTTCCGTAGAATCTATTTGTACCTGATTACTAGACAATAAATAACTTCTTGACGAGCTGTTTCTGACAAGTAAGAAAATAGGTAACACTCCATGATCAGTAAGATTGGAACCAAAATATATTTTTTGTTCGTTCTGGTCTTGCATCGGAAAAACTGCTACCACTACGTTATCATGTCGTTCAACGAGAGTATGCTTATCAATAACTGGTACTTCGTATTCGGGTACAGTCAATGTCGTGCATGAAATACTCGTCAGAGCCAGCAGGCAAAACATGACAAAATAAAGGAACAGGAATTTTCTTTCGCGGTGCGCAATAAATTTTATTATTTTTAGTACTAGTTCATTCTGAATTCGCATAATCATCCTCTTCCTCCTAACCGCATCTGCACCCACGAAGGTTGCAGACATGTCATTATATAGATTCTGTATAACACCGCTATTATAATGATATTCAGAAAAACAGGGTAAAAGTTCATTCTTTTACATCCAAGAAAAACATTCTTAATTTATGAAAAACCGATCCATCAAATGATGGCTTTATATTTGTTGAAATAGCAATTCGGTAGACAGTGTAAATACAGCGGCATAATAAATAAATTCTTAACAAAAAACAATAGCAATGTTTTTGTGAAAACGACCAAGGGAAGTGACAATGAAATACTACTGCTTCCGGAAGGAGAAAATCCAGCTAACATCTAGACCAAATTACAATCGAGTCAAAAGCCAGGATTGATGCCCCATCTCTATCCCTCCATAGGGTTCCGTACGCCCCTCGCCTTTCAATGTTTCTTGCCCGTTCCTGTAAACTTGCCAACTATATATAACTATATTTTTTGAAAAACGTGATTATACAGTACAAGAATATGGCTGAGCTTTCTAAATTTGCTACAGATAATTTAGAAGAATTACTTTCTTATATTGATCAATGAAATTTAAACATAATGATGCATAGGGTATTACAGGTGAGAGATGGTTTGGGGCAACTAAGGTGTGAAAAAATAATCAAATAAAAACAAATAACTCAAATGACCAAATACCCAAGCCGTATCATTTTCCGGAGCGAACCGGACGAACAAAGTTATAGTAGCCTATGCGAACCCAGTACACGCTACCACCGCTGTAGTCACAACCCACTCAGCCTCCGAACTATTCTCCTTGACACCTGTCCATATGTATACATATTGGTAAAAATGCATACCATCATAAAAACAACAAATTTAAATTCCTTATCAAATTTATAATTAAATTCTAATGGTTTTCGCTAAGAATGAATGTAGAGACGAGGATTGAGTATATTAATTAATTTCAATATTGAAATTAAATAAAAAATGTTGATTATGTCTTTCACAAGTTCTTTATTCTATAAATAGCTTAACAAATAAGATAAACAAAAAGGATTTTTATCACTTACCGCATGGAGTTTTCCTCGAAAAAATAAGAACAGGAAAAATGACATAAGGAATGGCTGTTCGCAGTTTTTTCAGAGCTGGAAACGGAATTTATCGGGTTTTTTGTTATCTTTCCTAACCATACAAATCAACCTATATATTAGGAACAATTACAGATACTTAATTCTATGAAAATAAACAACTTATGAGTTTATACATGATTCCTTAAGGAACCACCCTGGGAACCAGGTTAGGAACCATGTATTTATGGCTTTGCCACCACCCTGATAAGGGTGGTGTATCAGCGGAGCGGGGTCTGAGCGTTTGCGATGGCCTGTACTTGAAAACAACGACGGCGGTGAGCGTAGCGAACCGCCATGATAAGGCGGTAGCCTTAGATTCGAAGAATAATAAAATTTTAGGCGTGAAGAAATGCGAAGCATTTTAGCCGACCCGAAGGGGAAAAATTTATATTCTGAGAATCAGGAGGGGTTTACCCCGACTATGCCTGAAAGGCATCAAGAAGCTAAAAGAATAAAAAAGAAAAAGAAAAAACTCAATCAAGAGGATATTTCCCTTGTGATATGACTATTGGCTTTGTTAGCGGTTTCGAATTGGATATGCTGTTAAATTCTTCAACGCCTAAGACTATTGTTGTATCAAGCCACCTGTTAAGTAAATGCTGTAAAGATGGATGTCTCGTTGTATCTCCAGGGAACATGTAAATTGGCTTCTTATTTATCTCATCTCTTTCTGCTTGAGTAAAGCTTCTTAATGGAAACCTTTCATTCATTGGACTGTTGTCTGGATAAAGCATTTTAGTTAAAAACTTCTTTGAACTCTTAAGATGAAGATCATCCAATTTATCATCCTCACAAAACGCCTCTATATAAAATTCACCGTCTTTCACCACTAGGTACTCTTCAAACTCAACCCTTTTTGTTTCTTTTTTCATTTGTTTCACCACGAACCACTTAATCTTACGTGTTAAGAAGTTCTTATACATTTTTTTATAAGAACTTCTTTGACGTAGATTCTTGGAATAGCAGAAAGGCTCGGGCGGACGGGGACGTAAGGAATCTCTTTTTAAAGCTTTAGGAAATGTATCATTTCCGACCTTTCCACAGAGGAAAGGGAAAGATTTAAAAAAGAGATGACGGTGTTCCCTACCCCGAGCAAAAACTTCAGACTGAGTGAGTGGCTCAGATTTGTTGGTATATAAAGTTAAAAGATAAATTACAACAAATACTGACCTTGAACATCAGAAAGAAGTCTTTGGTACCTTTCTGCTATTACAACTAAATAAAAATGCAGAGATAAATAATTAATAATATATTAGTAAATAGAAAGAGTGGTTATTTGTTATTGGATTTTGGTTAATGGTAATTAGTTATTGGATATTTGTTAATGGTTAGTTGTTAATGGATTGTGTTTAATGGAGATTTGATAGATAGGGATGGTACCGGTTAATATTAATAGAGAGTATATTGCTTTGAATTAAGTCACTGAAGCATGTGAAGAATCAATTCAGGCAGTCACGAGTGAGCCTGCGGATTGTCAGGTTACTTTGCCAAAGCAGTATAGGGTTATGCTTTACTGATTCGAAGAGTAACGAAGTGTATCGAAGAAGAAGTTAAGCCATGTTCCTATACAAATTATGCAAAGTGAGTCGAGTAAGAGCGAAGCCTCGACTTCCTGATCAACGCAAAGGGGAATGAAGTGAAAACCGTCTCATGAATTCCTTGAGGCGTGTTTGGTCGTGCCGAAAAACATAGATTTTGAGGTCGTAGTGCAAGTGCACGAAGAGACCCTGCCTGGTATATGCGAGGTGTTGACCGAAGGGGTCAATAAATTTAATTCATCTGATTTGTTGTTTGGTTGATGTTAGTTCTTATTCATTCAACAGTTCAGCCCTTATTTCTTCTCCTGCTTTAGTAAGCTTATAAAGTCTTCCGGTTCTATCATGACCGTTAAGACAAATTGCAAGTCCAGTCTTTGCAAAACTCCTCACAATATCACTGCAATTATTTAAACTAATCTTATCATTGTATTGCTTACTGTCTTTGCATATTTTTGTTACTGTCATCGGTTTATGCATTGATTTGATAATGGCAATTCTTTGTCTGCCTCTGACAACCCATGAGTAAAGTTTGAGATTAATCATTATTCTTCAAATTTTAAAACCTAAAAGGGGCTAATTAAACTTTACACTGAAAGTCACAGTGAATTAGTAAATCTGTTACACTTTTTTGATACTTTGGGATAACTTTTGACTTTTTGGGATAAACGGCTTTAAGATGTACTTCTTTTTACACTAATTCGATTAGCTGTCATTCAGTGCAAAACTTATAAAGAAAAAAGTTGTTACTTATCAATAGAGGTTTTTGCTCAAGAGTGGATAAGGACAATCTATTGGGAAAAGTAAAAGAAGCTGGTTTTAAGAGCTTAGATGATTTTGTAAAAGCTAATCTTCATTATCTGTCAAAGGATAGTAAAAGGTTGTTCTATTGTGTTATTGGTTTCAATGAAGAAATATACAATTCGAAAGCAACCAGAAAATCTTACTATAAGACCAATTATTAAATGCCCATAAGGGGTACCTTTTTGGTCTGTTCTGCCAGGGGGGACTATTCCTTTTAGTACCCCTTTGGGGTAACTTTTATATACTACATATACTTTTAGTAGTTAATGGGGAAGCATGAAAGACGATATAGGAATAGATTAGACAAATTAAAATCAGACGAATCTATATGTAAAGCTAACAGAGATTTTTATTCTGAATTTTTTGAGAAACAAGAATATAAACTGAAAAGAGGAAACGCATTAAGGGAATTAGATGAAGCGTGCTATAAAACGCTTTATCATTATTTGGTTAAGTTTTCAAATATTGATATTTGGTTTAAAAATAAACCCTTAAAGGACATTACAGAAAAAGACTTTAAGAAATTCTATGATGATTTTGAAGATGGAGTAATAGTAAATGCTTATGGTAAACCCTTTAAAGATAGGAAAAGCTATTATTCAAAAGTGTTTAGAAGTAAACCTTTTGAGATGTTGGGAAAGGGTCAGATAGTTAGAAATGTTATGGAGTTTCATAGAAATACTAATCCAGAAGAAGTAAGATTTATACAGGAAGAAGAAGTAAGGAAAATAATAGATGTAATGGTAGCTATTAAACATAAGGCTTTAACATGGTTAGCTTTTGATATTGGGGAAAATATAAATGCACTACTTCTACTTGAGAAAGGAGATTTTAACCGGCAAGTGGACAAAGACACAGGTATTGCAGAATATAGGGTAAATTTAAGAAAAGAAACTTTAAAGAGGACAAGAAAAGCACGAAGTGAAATAACAAATTTTAAAGAGACAGTAGAACTTTTAGATTTAATTCTAAAAGACTTAAAAGAACATGACAAACTATTTGATTTCGAATATGCAAATTCAAAGAAAATTATTAATAGAGCAGTAGGTATAACTAAATCTAAGTGTTTACCTAATGGTCAGAAAGTAACCTGGAAAGATTTGCGTTCTAGCATGGCTTGTGATTTGTTACGTAAGGGTTGGAGTTGTGATGAAGTTAATGCGCGGTTAGGACACCGACCATCGAGCCAGGAAATAGATAAATATGTAAATTTTTTAGCACTAGATAGACATAAACCTAAGAAAAAGATTTATGACAATAATTTATCAAGAATACAGCTCGAACTGGAAAAGTCACAAGAGAGGGAAAAGTTGCATGGTTTACGAGTAGAGAATATGCAGAAAGAAATGCAGGCACAAAAGGCGCAAATGCAGAACATGCAAGATACTATTATGAAGGTCCTTGCAAATAAAATACAAATAAAGCAAAACAAATCAAAAGCATCAATATAAGATAGCAACCGTATAATTGAAGCCTTTCAAAATATGTATTGGGAGACTCAATTATTCACTCAGTCAAAACTTTCTCTGTTTTGTAAATAATATTGTTTATCTTCTTCTTTAGATCAACAACTCTAGTACTCAATCTTTGTTGCATGAATTCTGACTTTTTTATCTCACTGAGATTATCATCCATTGCATCGTTCGTTGCTTTCAGGTATCCAAATTCTGCAACTATGTCGTTGATTAATTTTGCATATGCCTTTGTCTTATTAATCTGAGCAGGATATCTCTTTGCCACATCACTTTGAACTGATAACATCTTCTCAAGCCTCTGCATTATTGCAGTTATCTGCTCAATATAGTTTTCAGCTCGGTAGAGTTCACTGATTGAATGATTAGTTGTCAGAAAGAGTTGGTGAATGTTTCTTTTTCCATCTTCTAGCCAGTTGTACATTTTCTTTATGAGACGATTTACTTTTGCCACAATAGAAAAATAGAAGGAGAAATTTATATAGTTTGCACTAAAACAATGCTATTGGTAAGAGTGGTTCTTAAGTGGCGTTTAAGTGGAATTTAAGTGCTGTTTTTTTGTGCCTTAATACTGTTTATGGTAATTGTGCTGGTACTTCCTTAATGGTCTACCGTATAAGTCGTCTTTATAGCTTTCAAGGAGGTGTGTTAGTTTGTGATTAATATCGATTACGTTGTCAGCAATTCTTATGATTGCTTTTTTGCATCTTAATTCAAGATTATCATTTTGGCTGACCTTCTGATTGACTCTTTGATTATCATCATTCATTGTTGCTCACCTTTTCCCATGACCTTATCCAGATAATTTACATGGACGATATCAGTTCTTATTGTTTTTATGATAAGCCATTTCTTATCTCTACTCAGCGTTATTTTTCTATCCATTGTTGGTTGTCTTTCTTCAAATCTGTTATTTGCCTGGATTTCCCCTTGCGTTTTTGATTGTACTTTTGTTTGTACTTTTGCTTGTGTTTCTATTTGTATTTTTTCTTTTTGTTTTGCCATTATTTGTTTACCTCCATATTGTGAAAAATATTTATCTATTACAAAGTAGTGGCATTGGAGGTATTTATAGTTTGCACTGGATTAGTGCTGGTTGGGGGAGTGAAGGAGGTAGTGGGCGTTGAAGCAAAAAGTTAATAGTTAAAGCTTAAAATTCACAAATTGCTGAGAAACCAAAACATATATAAATCCTCATTATATATGTTATCTTCAAGGAGCTCTAATACAGTATAGTTTTAACACATTATTCTTATATCTTCTGCCAGTGGCTCTATTCACTATCGGCTCTAGCCTATAGGGATGAAATATTAGAAAGCATGATTTTCGATTCTATCAACAAAACTATTATGTAACTCAGGCCACTTTGACCATAGTTCCTTTGCAGAGTTCGTATCTTTATTGAAAAACAATACGGCTATCTCACTTTCTTTATTTCCTGACCAGTCATTCAACGGATCTTCAAATTCAAATAGACTTTCAGCACAAACAGCTTTAAATAAAAACTTATATTCCTTCAATCGCTTAAGTTTTTTATCTTTAAGTTCAGTGCTGTCTTTAACTTTTTCATCTGTATATTGCCTGATACTGAGATATGGACGATCCTTCCTTGAATCTACCCGATAAAAAACATACTCTGAACTCTGATTATATACATTCTCAAACTTCACAAATTGATACTGAGTCCATGGTCTGCCAAAGCTTGTTCCATTATATAAATTATATGGCTCACCTTTAGTATTAATTGCTCCAATACACTCTCCACACTTCTCTTTTAACTGCTTAAGAAATTCGTACTGTACATAATCATACTTAAAACATTCAGTATCACCAAGGCGAAGCTTATTGATTTCTTCGTCACGGCTAGTCAGCATACCTTTGATATAACTAGTATAGTCTTCTAAAATGTCATTTTCTATGCCTGCGTACTTACTCAAAAAAATATTCCATTGTTTTAGATTCAGTACGTGGTAACCATGCTTTACAACATCCTCATCCCATTCGTATATATAGCCTGTCTTAAAATAGATTGGTACTATTTCATCTTCTTTAATTTCATCTTGTTCTACAATATCTTTGTACCTTTCTAACTGATTGGAATGATGTGAGGTAAATGTCTTATCCTCAATTATAAACGAAACCGTTTTGTCTATTATTTTGGCTTGGAAATATACGTCAATATTGTAATATTGTCTTTCAATTTTGATGAGGTTCTTTACATCATCTCTAGATATCTTATTCTTTTCTTGCAAGTTGTACATTAAAGCTATTAGTTCTTTTGCCAGTTTCTGATACTCCTTATATTCATCATGCTTTGCCCATTCTAATAACCAGCAAAGTATAGCATCTTGTGACAGTTCTGAAGTTGCGTAGTCGAATAACGATGGTTTCTTCATAGGTACTCCAAGTTCTAAAATTCTGAGTCTACGGTACTATGGCAAAATGCCATAACAAAAGATGCTGTATTCACTCGGTATTCTATACATCAACGCGCTCTTTTCCAAACAATTCTTTACCCTGACTGGCAAGGTAATCAACCCTTTTGTTCACTGGATCATAATCCTTAAATAACTCCTTTGCAATACTCATTGTTCTAGAGTAATTAGACTCAACTTCCATTTCAATTTGCTTCAACTTCCTCGGAATTTTTTCTACTTTATCAACAATGCTAAATCTGGTCTGCCCGGTAAGCAGTGGGCTATGGTTTTCAAGAACGAAAGAAGGATTGTTGCCTTTATATAACACCAGAGGGCGCTCACTTCTAAAACACAGTGCACCTTCCGTTATTGTGCCTTCTCCGGGATTGCGAACGGTCAAGTTCAATACTGTCGCATCACAGCCCTCACATACCTGGTATACGTCAAGATGCATAATTAGACCTAATGCTATGTCTCTTGCCTCTTCATACGCATAACCTTCATCCTGTACTTTCTTAAAGAGTTCATCATAAGCAAATCCATCTCTCTGAGGCAGAAACGTCGCATACCCGGCTCTTTGCAATACTTCGTCTATTTCACGATTATCTTTTTGCTCCTTTGCGCTATACAATGGCGCTGCAATGTATATTTTCTTTATTTTCATTTAAAATCCCCTTTTTTCATCCATCTCCCAAACATGCTCTTCGCCCGAAACAAACGTCATCTATCCATAACAGCAAAACCAGCAATCCTGTCATTACGGTCCTTATGCTTCACTTCACTAAATAATGAGTCAATTAAGTGTTGGTGAGTTAATTTTGATTGATTCATGAACGTGTATTGTTCTTTAACAATGGCAAAATCACCCGGAGTAAGATTGCTTATATTTTGAATACAATTAATATCCTTATCTGTTAATATATTATTTTTAGTTATCAATGGTTTCAGTATAGAGTTGTAAAACTTAATATTCCCTTCCGATGTTAGTGGCAGAAACTCTATTTTAAACTGAAATCTTCTGAATGCAGCATGATCTAATCCGTCAACATCATTTGTTGCAAAAACAACTATCCCTGAGTAGCTATCCATTTGAGTAAGTATTTCGTTTGTCATACTCTTCTCCCATGAGCGATTGGCTTCCTTTCGTGGATAAAGAAGACTATCCGCTTCATCAAAGAAAAGTATACTGTCGTTTGCCTGTGCCTCAACAAACGCTTCTGCTATATTCTTCTCTGTCTCTCCTACCCACATTGACTGTATCATACTGCATCTCTTTAAAAGAACCTCTCTGTTTAACAATGCACCCATATAATAAACAAATTCAGATTTACCTGTTCCGGGTATTCCGTGGAGCAACATTTTGATAGAGACAATGTCTTTGGCTTTATCATTATGATATTCACTATATTGTGTGACAGCAGATATTACATTTTCCAGGCTTTGAGAAGTATTCAGACCTTCCAATGAATAGTTTCTGATCATACCTGATTTAACATTACTCTTTTTCTCACCTAGTGTCACCTTCTCATGGTTCCCTAAAAGTGTCCTGACATTTTTTATGACAGTCTCTTTCTTTGCCTTTCTCTCCATTTTTATTGTATTAATAGCATCAACAATACCACCTGCATTTACAGAATAAGTCCTGCAAAGATCGTGCAATTCATCCTCATCGAAATAACCATTAAGTTTTTGTTTCCTGAGTTCCTTTCTCATAATCTTTAAACGGTCTTCAGTTTTGAACTTTTTGAATTCAACAGAGAAAGTGAACCTTCTCATAGTAGAAGAATCTATCTCATTAGCACGATTTGTTATCCAGATTAACTTCTTTTGATGACTCTCTAGTAAATTATTAACAAAACTTTTATTTGTTTTGCTTTTATAAAAAAAAGAATTACAAGAGTTAAGTACCTCATCAGCTTCATCAATTAAAACTATTGCATTACTCTTTTCTGCAATGTTTATTGTTGCATAAATGTTTCGCAACCTGTCTTGGTGTGAGTCCTCTTCCGGTATTCTTACGGTATAAAGGTCTTTTTTGTGTGTCCTTGCCAGGCACCTTGCAAATGAACTCTTCCCGGTCCCTGGTACACCATAAAAGAGGATGTTTTGCCTATTTTTACTTTTAATTAAGGTTTTTAGTACACTTTTTTCACCATCCGAAACATTAAAATCAGAAATTTGTAAAGACCCTGTACTTTCCTTTGTGAAAAACTCGTGAGACAGATCTATCACACCATATCCAGACAGGTAATCCATACACCAGGAACTGAGCTCAATTTCTCCTCTATATGCTTTCTCCATAATATACATCTTAAAAAGTCTTGTTTTAGAGAATAAATGCATAAATGATTTCTTTTCATGTCCTAGAATAATATGCCCAACATTTTTGAAAGTTGAAAATTTTTCAAAATTAGCATGTTTAATATTATCTAGAAAATCTTTAAAAAATTCACATGCTGAAAACAAATAGAAAAATGAAAGTACTTCAATTTCATCATTTGTTAAAATGAAGGTTGCTTTAATAACTTCTAGACGTGCTTCTATATCGCTATCTAAAGAGGAAACCTTCTTGCGACGTTCTGTATTGAATAACGGTGCAATAGTATTGCTCAAAATTTCAACTAAAATATTTCTCGGTATATTACTATCTAGTTGCTCATGTTCAACCCATTCATCAAACTTCTTATTACTAACAATTTCAGGAAAATGTTTTTTTAGTAGAGAGATTATTTTTTTTATCCCTAATATTTTTCTTGAAAAACTAAACAGATTGACAGGAATACTATGCAAAAATTTAGAGTTAATTAAATTATTGAGATATTCGAGGATTCTTCTTTCTTCAAAAGATGAACTAAATAAATGCTTTCCCTCTATATCCCGTATTAAGACACTTTGTGTACTTTCACCTTTTTTTATCATAGCGCCCTCTCTTAATTACCTGGTTGACTGATAATATCTCTAAAGTTAATTTCAGGAACAGAGTAACATGGCCATGCGACAGCACTATGTCGCCATTAAAAAATAATATATTTTTTCAATAAGCGAAAATTTACAGTTCGGTTGGTTCTCCATCAGAAAGTATTTTGACTTTGTTGCCAAAATAGTCGGGGAATTTGTCCGGTGACAAGGTATGGACGGGGATTATTGTTGTGGGATTAAGCGCACTGGCGAATTTCTTCAATTGAGTTACACCTGCATGTCCGCTGGTGTGAACATGCATGGGAAAGATGCCGTATTCATCCCAAAATGGCTTCTCATTCTCATAGTATCCACCCCACATTGAGTAAATTAGGGTTGAACCCTCTATATAACCTTTTTTTGCAAAGGCCTTTCTTATGCCATATGACGGCTTCACAACAAGAGAATCCCTCTTCTCCTGAATTTCATCATATGTAATCTTTGAATCTTTATATTTATATAAAATTTTATCGTTTGCCAATCTTCTAGTATTACTGTCAGAAGTGAAGAATACCCTGATATCCTTGAAGTCGAATTGCGGAATACTGGGAGCTCTCTTACGTAAGACATCTAGCAAATGAACAGTATAAGGATCAAGCACCAGGATACGTCCGCTCCTACGGCATGCACTATATAAAGATGATATCCTATCAATGTTTTGAGATGAGCAGGCAAAGAAGACCAGACCTCTCTTCTCTTTAAAGATTGTGATCAGCCTGTCTCTCAATTCATCCTCTTTCTCATAATCACAATCCTTGCCCTCAATACCTGTTCCTTCCATAATCAAATAATCTATATCTTCAGGTGGGTCTGCAATGAATCTGTCAAACAGGCTACTTTTCTTTCCATGGCCCCTAAAATCACCTGAGTAAAATACTCTTTTGCCTTCTGCCTCAATCAAAAAAGCATATGCATCAAACCCAGAATGATCAACCAGGTAAGGTGTTATTTTAAAGTCACCGATTGAAACACTTTTTTGGTTTTCAACAATTTCTGTTGTTTTGAGAAATGAATCAAGACCTCTGAAATAGTAAGTTGCTTTGATTAATTCCTGACAGCCTTCGCTTAGATATAGCGGTATATCAGGCTTCACAAATGGTAACAGGCCGTAATGATCTGGGTGTGAATGTGAAATGAGGATGGCATCTGGTGGTTTGTTGTATTTGTCTTCTCTATAAAGACCTAGAATGTCTTTCGCTATTTTTCTTTCTACAAGTTCAGCTTTGTTCAGATTAAAATAATTGCCTAGCTTGAAGCTTTGGCCATCCTCATCGACAAGAGGCAAGCCAATATCAATTAAGATACGAGTGCTTTCTGTTGCAAGTTCAACACAAGTACCCCCTATTTCATGTGTGCCTCGATGTATGGTTAGTTTCAATATTTTTTTGGACATTTCCACAAATTATCATTAGTCAAACTTGATACGTTTCCAATTGGATAAACATAAATCCCATCAAGGCTTTTGTCTGCTTTTATCAGATCATCAAAACGCCCTCTAAGCTGATCACCATCAAAGCCAAAGATTAACAAATAGACGTCAGGATCAATTTTATCAACTATTCCTAATGTTAGACCGAAAAGAGTATTAACAATTTTTATATAACCATTATATACACTGACTATTTCAGATTCTCTCTCTTTAACCTGATTGTTATATCTATTAATTTGGCTGACAACTTTTGGGTGAGAGCCTACCCTAGACCAAATCTCACTATTTGAATAATGTTTTGCCTCATAAAATCTCAAAGTCTTGTCTGTCTTATTTAAAAGTAACAAATCTATCCTATCTTGGTTCCTGCCGGTTAATGATCCAAAAGATGCTTCCACATCTAGAACTGCAATATTATTATCTTCAAAATATGAATATTTCCTGCAAACTTCTGAAACACCTATTGCCTCAACGCCTGAGTACAAGGCGCAATTTTCTTTTATCCTGTCATAACCCTCAATAAAATCATTAATTTTCTCAACATTGCTCAAATCTTGCTCGTTTATATATATTTCATCCTTAGCTCCAGAAATCTTAAAAACGGAAGCAAACTTTATATTAGTTTTAAATCCATCTCCATCATAGGAAAAAAGTGAGCCCCCTTTATAGTAAAAAGTTATTTTGTCTTTTCTAATTGCAGGAAAGACATTTCCATCTTTAATATCAGGAAGTAAACACTTAGAATAAAGTTGTTCCTGTGTCAATTTAGCAATAATTTCCTCACTTAACTTTCTTTCAAACGCCATAATACTTCCTCCTGTTTTTTCAGTAGAATTATTTTCCTATCTCAAGAAGATGGAATTTCTTCAATTGAGTCATAAATATCTTTAACATTGCTTCCTTTATCTAGCATATCTATCCATTTGATTATAGACCGCCTAGCATATCTTTCAGTTTTATCACAATATTCTTCAAGCTTAAATTCGCCTTTAATTTTGTGATAATCACCATGTACAATCTTACTCCGGACATCATACGCTTTCTTAATATCCTTGTGTATATCGTCGTACTTTTGACTAGCTCCTTTTAGAAAGGAAGCCGTTCTATGGGCCAGTTGAGCGGCTATTTTCTTATTTTCTACAACAAAAAGAAACTCCAAAGCTGCGGTATAATTAACAAGCCTATCTGCCATGTCATCCTCTCTTATACCTTTATCTAAATAATAAATTGCATTGTGTGGAAAATCTTCCTTATTTATGTTATTTGAGTATTTCTCAAACAGTTGTTGAAGCGCCTCAACATCACCATCATTCTGGAGTAAATATATGTTTGGACCAGAGTGATTACCCTTATAATTTATAGTATAATCTTCGTTATAAGGAGGATCACAAGGTGTTTTAGAACACCAATATGTAAGTCCGTCCCCGAATCTTCCTTCTTTATACAGCCTCAAAACCTTAAAAACATTTTGCGTCATCTCTATTGAGATATGTTCAATATGTTCTTTACAATTTGAAGGAACTGTTTTTTTCTCCATCTTGTAATCTATTTCAATAAAAAATTCAGGAAGCTCATAGTTTCTGATTTCTAAATCCACTATATTCCTCCCCATTATATCCCTCCACAAATTCATGTTAGTTCTTATGGCATCAGAATAGAATGAGATATCACCAGACACTATTCTTACATTTTTTAAAAGCGTAATGGTTGATAGAGAGAAGTTGCAACCAAAGTTTTCTAATGCCACAACAATTTGATATGTAATAGGTTTGTTAGAAGTAGAAGACAGATACTCTTCATACTCAGTATAATATTCATCAAACGTTTGTTCGTTAAATTTATTAAAACAACCTGGAAAAGAGTGTGTGGTAACATTTTTTTCTTTTCCTATCAAAATGCACTTTCTTTCTATCTGCAGATACGGGGAACCTAAATATTTTTTAATATGATATAACAAAATCCTCTTTATCTCTTCTAGACGATTTTCTTTTGGGAGAAGCTGTATCCATTCTATATCATAACTTTCCATCAAATATCCCACACAAGAAATAAAAGAAGCATCATTTGTAATCACAGCATTTATATCAGCCGGCGGATCTATTTGCTCTGATTTGATACTATGCAGTAGATCTGACGCATCCTTAGTTGCTGCTTTGAGATGTTTGTATAGATTAGAATTACAGATCATTGTATCTTATTAGTATGTTGGATGACTAATAGACCATATTTCACATTGGCAGATTGAAAACAACATTTTTAACTACCATTGCATTACACTGTGATTTGATAAAATATCTATATCGTCAAACTAGTTCATGCGTAAAGAGCCCTGCTTCTGTCGGAAGTTTATCTGCCAGCTCAAGAACCCGCCTGTGGTGAGTGAAAAGTAATACCTGGGTACTTACTGACAACTCCGCAAGAATCTCCAGGCAAACTCTTGTACGATTATCGTCAAAACCTATGAGAATATCGTCAACGATAAATGGCATTGGCTCGCCCTTGAGCAGATGTTGTTCGAGGGTTGCAATGCGAAGTGAAAGGAACAGCTGGTCTCGTGTGCCATCGCTCATCCCATCAACAGATACTTCTATATCATTTGGACGAACACCAAGTAGTATGGGCTTGCCATCTTTGTCTAATTCATCCCGCAGATTCGCATAAGATCCCAGAGTGAGTTTAGCAAAAAGTTCACCGGCCCTTCCCAGAACTGGAGTCTGATTCTTCTTCCGATAATCCTCTATGCGCTGCTCAAGGATTAGTGCCGCGATTTGCAGGCGAAGGTATTGCTCGGCACCAGAAATCATGGTGGCAAGCTGCTGCTCTGCCTCTTCTGATGCTATTGCTGCTGCGGAACTGCCGTCCTTGGCTTTAATCTCGTTTTCGAGTGTTTGTCGTTGGTCGCGGCACGTGTCCCGATTTGTCCGTAGCACTTCCAGCTCGGACGAAACCATCTCCAGTTCACCATCTATTGAATCCACATCTGACTCACCGGCCTCTTTCTCCAACTCTTGCATACCCAGTCCATCTCCATTACGCATGAGTTCTTGTTCAAGCATATCCAGCTTCTTCTGCATCTCACGTCTTTTCCGTGAGTTTTCGCCGGCTGATTCAAGGTCCTCGTCAGTTTCAACACCAGCTTGGTCCCTCAATGAAGCAAGTTGCTCCTGTGCCGTTCGAATAGTTATGTTAGCATCCTCAATTTCTTCCGTTAGCTCTTTTCCCTGTTTCTCTATTTTTTTGAGGCTTGCCCTCGCTTCTCGCGCCTCATTCAAGTCCCGATTTAACTGAGCAGCAATTGCATTCGCTTCGTGGCCGTCTCTTTTAAATCCAATACCATCCGCGAACTCGAATACCTTTTTTTCGAATTTGTCTGTAACTTCATCCATTCCAAGAATTCGTTTGCGTAGATCTTCTGACTTGTCGTATTTGTCAAAAAACATCAATAGCTGATCGAATGTCTCAGTCGCTTTTTCTGGATGGACATCTGGCTCCACCCCTAAGCCAGCAATAGCCTGGCCCCATTCCTGTATCCAGTTAACTTGATCGGTCTCGTTTGACTTGAGTTTTTCACGCATTCTCTTAATGCGAATCTCTGTATTATTCAGCGAATGCTCCAATTGACGTTTTTGTTCGAAAGCAGCCTCCTCTTGCTCAATTCGATGTTCACACAGATTTATCATTGCCTCAAGACACATCTCTTTCATGTCTATGGAATCATCGAAATTTGAGATCTGTTGAGAAACTGAATTTTTTAGCGTTTTACAATTCTCGGCTAATTTTTTTACTTCACCAGAAACGGTTTTTGCCGTCTGAACATTCGCTAGAAGTTTGTCTACTTTTAGAAGCCACTGCTTCATCTCACGCGGTAATCCAGGATTAACTCCCAATGGTTCCCAAATAGAATTCCATTCATTTTGATATACACCCTTTTCATCATTTGCTTTTCTGACCTCTTCCGTTATGTCGTTATGACGTGATTTCAGGCTTTCTATCTTTGCCTCTAAATTTTCCCGTTTTACCACCTGGTCTGCGGCTAACCTCATTTGATCTGATACGTTATCTGCAACGTCAACCTTTTGCTCATAGAATGTCGGAAGATCAGAATCAGACGCAAACTCAACGATCTCTTTTTCTACATCAATTTCTTCAATATACTTTCTCTTTATAAGATTCCATCCCGTGTTACGTACAGATCGCACTTCTTCCAGCTCCGAAATTGTTGATACGTCGTTTGTCAATAACAGCGCTTTTAGATCCTGCTCTGCCAGTTTCTGATCTTTTTTAAGTTCTTTCAGGCGCCGATCATAATCCCTAATATTTTCAGTCAGTTCGTCATATTGTCGTTCATAACGATCCAAGGTCTCTGACACTGGCATTGCAATCTTTGAAAGCACTTCGATTGTTCCGGTAAATCTACCGAGTCTGGAACGCTCACTCTCACAAGCATCTTCCTCTTCCAAAGCACGATTTTGAGAATCTGACAATCGTTGTTCGATGTCACCGGCCTTGCGAGCAGCTGCAACCGCTGCCTTCAGTTTGCTTAAATCCAGATTAGATTGAGTCTGTTCTTCCAGACCTTTCTTAATTGTCTCTAATTCGTCTTCAACATCGCAAAGTGTAGTCTCGGCATTTTCCTTTTCCTGGTTCAGGAGGCCATGCTTCTGCACCAAATCATTAATCCACTTTTTGTGGTTGGTCAACGAACGTAGCTTGTCGGAGTCATCAATACCAAGGTCGGTGCGTACGCCTTTTAGCAGTAGTTCTGCTTCGTTGCGCAGCAGGCGAGCTTTTCCATCTTGCTCTGGACGATCTTCAATAATTTTTTCGACAGCTCCTAATTCCTTGTGAATGGCCAAAATAGATTCTTCATTATCCAGTAATTCATCACTAGCATTCAATGTTACGGATTCTTCTTTTAGGCGAAACAGCTTTGCTTCGGCTCGTGCTTTAGTTTCAGTGGAATTTATCAAGTTAGTTCTAGCGTCTTTGTGTTTCTCTTCAAAGTCTTCCGGTAAAAGTAATGCGTCTCCTAATTCTTTAATTCGAGCCATAACCCCATGACGTTCAGCCAAGGCACCCTTTACACGATTAAGACGATCTAAACGGCTTTTCTCTTTGCTTTTTCCATTGATACTATCTTCAACTTGTTGAATGATGGAAAGTGTGTCAGCAAGTTCTTTTTGCAGCCTTTTCCACTCTGAAACATTAAGGCTCGAATCTCTTATTAGCTTTTGTGCTTCTTTAAATTTGAGTATCGCCTTGTTCACAAATTTTGTAGCAGCTCTAGGCGTGAAAAGTTCTTCAGCACTCTTTTGCAACTCAGACAATATTTCACGAAGACTTGCGGTGCCCACCGCTGCACTAAATAGCGCTTGGCCGAGATCGCCGGATTGGTCCAGAAGCTCCTGACCACCTGCTACCAGTCTACCGTGGTCTATTCCATACAGTTTCGTGAACAGATTCTCATCAATGCCACTGGGCAAATATGGCAATAAAACCGAATCATCTAGAGTTGCATCAGTGCCTGGTTCTAGCAGAGTACCTTTCGTACCCTTCCTCCGCACGAATTCTATGTTTTCACCGCTTGAAAGCCTGAGCTTCCCGCCAATTCGTAGTTGAGGGCTAGAGTGTAGGTAATTGTCGTTCTTGTTGGAGCGGATGCCAAACAACCAAGCAATGAGTGCTCTCAGAGAGGTGCTCTTACCCGCTTCGTTGTCTCCATATATCAAATGTAGGCCCGGAGATCCCTCTGATAGATTCAATGATTTATCTGTAAATGGACCGTATGCGGTTAAATCAAGGCGGTCAATTCTCATCTATCACCTTCCTCCTTCAACAACCTTCCTACCAACATATGTTTGGCTTCTTCAACCAAACGTTCAACTGTTTGAATTTCATCAAGGTTCAAGACGGAGCTAGAGCCAAAAGCTTCAGATGGCATTTTTAGTCTGAGATCGGCAATTACATCTTTGAGGCCGTAAATTTCTTCTGGAGTACCTGGTGTTGCCAATATGTCTTTGAGCAGTTTTCCAAATGTGCTATCATCGGACAAAGTTAATTCCAAATCACGCTTGCCAACTACTGCATTTTCAACTCTCTCTATCCATAATTCATCACCTGCGATTTCCGCTCCAAGCATATTAATTTGTTGCTCCAATCGTTCTGGGTATGCTGCTAGTTCATCAGATATTGGAGTTGACCCTTCAAAGCGGATACGCATAGCCATAGGTCTTCCGTCTGCTGATGGTCTTTCGTTTTCAATGGATTTCCGAGTACGCTCAAGTACCTCCCGCATATCAGACGCATCTGTTAGATCGATGCTGCACTTGATCCACCGCAAAACATCCAAAGGACGCTTCTCTACTTCGCTTACATCACCTTCTACGACAGTGACCAGCACACATCCCTTAGCACCAGACTCCCGAATATGCCGTCCCTGAATACAACCAGGAAAGACGACCCATGGGTCTTCGGACACAAATTCCTGCTTGTGAATGTGCCCCAACGCCCAATATTTGTAGCCTTTAGACCTTAGATCATCTACTGAGCAAGGAGCATACACAGCATGGCCTTCTCTACCATTAAGACTGGTATGTAGTAGGCCAATATTGAACATCTCTTTTTCAGCTACAGGAAAGCTGGCCGCAAGATTTTCATCTACATGTTGCGTTCCAAAGCTCTGGCCGTGAAGTACAACTGCTAATTTTTCTATCTCTATTGTCTCGACCTTCCGAGATGTCAAAATTGTCATGTTGGCAGGGCGATTCAGGGCTTTGGTCATTCGATTGGCGGCATCGTGGTTTCCAGCAACGGCAAAAACCGATATGTTATGCTGACCCAATCTACCCAATTGCTGGCTGAGGAATATACCGGTACTATAATCCTTCCAATCACCATCATATAGGTCGCCTGCCAATAGAACGAATGCGACCCTCTCTTCAATAGCCAGATCTACAAGGTTCACAAAAGCTCTGCGGCATGCATCACGAATGGATTCTACAGGTGCTGAATCGTAGCGAGATAGACCACGCAATGGGCTATCCAAATGAACATCAGCAGCATGAATGAATTTGAACATTGTCACCTCATTAAACTGTACGAAAGCTAATATGGTTATTGTATTCTTTTATTAAATCGTGGTCTTGGCTTTATGCTATCAATTAGATATATCTCAAGAGCAGAAGCTAAATATCTCATATTGCCTTCAATACAGATAACCACAACCGTATTATCATCATTTGTAATAATTGCATTCCATTTAGAGTCACCAAGAGACGTAATCTGGTTATGCACTCGGGATCCAAGAGAATTCAATGCTCTACCAACATAAACGACTTTTCCATCTTCAATAAATAAATATACACCTATTTTACGACTCCAGTCTTCCCATTCTTTTTTTGACCTTAGTTCTCTAATACTAATCTCATTAACCTCAGTAATATTTATATTTTTTAGAGAGTCGACAAAAGAATTTAAATAATTGCCTCTTAGGTATGCTAAAATATTTTCTTTGCTTTCTGATTTCATGTCAAGTTCCTTAATATCAAATAGTTCTATTTACGATTATTTTATCGTCATGCCCTTTATTAAACCAGCAAGAACTTTTATATCCTTATTCCTAGGATCGTAATCCATAAACAACACCTTTGCAATGTTCATTGTTCTGGAATAATTGGACTCTACATCATTTTCAAATTGTTCTAATTTTTCTGGGATTTCCCCTACTTTTTCTACAATCTGAAATCTGGTCTGCCCGGTAAGCAGTGGGCTATGGTTTTCAAGAACGAATGAAGGATTGTTGCCTTTATATAACACCAGAGGGCGCTCACTTCTAAAACATAATGCGCCTTCCGTTATTGTACCTTCTCCTGGGTTGCGAACGGTCAAATTCAATACTGTTGCATCACAGCCCTCACATACCTGGTATACGTCAAGATGCATAATCAGACCTAATGCTATGTCTCTTGCCTCTTCATACGCATAACCTACATTCTGTACTTTCTTAAAGAGATCATCATAAGCAAATCCATCTCTCTGAGGCAAAAACGTCTCATACCCAGCTCCTTGCAATACTTCGTCTATTTCAAGATTATCTTTTTGCTCTTTTGCACTATACAATGGTGCGGCAATATATACTTTTTTTATTTTCATAAGGTAAGTCTATTAATATTCAAATTCCCTGTTACACCCATAAGGATAACTCATCATATAGATGACATTTACACTAAGTTAATTTTTTTGCAAATTCAGCTAATGCTTTTAATCCATTGTCACTCATAATTCCACCTTGACCCAAAAACGGAGTTAAAATCACCACAGTACCTTTATGTTCAAACCACTCGCAGTCGTATTTATCAATTTTTCGGTACTTATAAAATGAATTCTCAGATGAATTCTCAAATAACATTTCTTGAGGAGCAAAAGCCAATCGAAAATCTTTCCAGAAGTTATTGCCTGTGCAAATTAATACTTTTGGCTTATTTCCGTATACGAGTTCCCTTAGGAATGGAAATCTATAAGCCATGCACCATGCTTTATACATTATTTTATTGGAGAATCCTGTTTCCTTATAATGTATTTCATCCCATGCATCATCTGAACTCTCAGTAAAACTAAGAGGATATAGGTTCATCGCAAATGTATCACCGTCTTTAGTAAATAATCTGTCCATATAATCTTGATAAATCTCATAACCAATTTGTCCTGTTTTATATTGATAAGATATCTTGGCTACCTTTTGACCATATTGCCATTTTTTATAATCTTTCTTATCCTGTTTGAATTTATCATTCCAACATGGGACAAATTTTCCTTCTGTATTTTTATAGCAATACCTTTCATTAATTTTAAAATATATAGGATCTCCACCACCAAATTCAATACCACAAAACCATAAAGGTGCTTTCAAATTCCCTCCATTCATCCCTGAAAAACTTTTTGCCCAGTCAATAAAATCCTGATTAATAGCAGTGAAATTCATTCTAATCCTTTCATTATTCTTGTTTTGTTTAAACACATTAAACAATAGCGTCTATAGTAATATCAAATTCAAAATATATTTTGAAGTTTTTCACGTCAAGATTTCTTTTGCTCATCACTTGCAACTTCCGGTTTAAAAGTACCGAATTCCCATTCAGGCTTATCATTATTTGTAAATATCCAGAGCGAACATCGTCGCGTTCTATTATAAGCGGCAGTTGACAATTCAGAGAGCATAACTGATCTATCTCTACAGATAAAAACCAGAAGATCATGAACTGTTGCTTTGTTTTTTTTTACTATATAAACTTGTAGGGGGAAATAATGCAGGGCTTGTTGATGTACCTGAAGAATCCGA
>Ga0257122_1000915_pt1 | contig 23261 bp, 16 predicted proteins | sample SI106_120metaG_FD_190146 | JGI IMG/M metagenome (GOLD analysis project Ga0257122, IMG submission 190146) | Marine microbial communities from Saanich Inlet, British Columbia, Canada - SI106_120 | ecosystem: Environmental > Aquatic > Marine > Inlet | place: Canada: British Columbia | collected... | reverse complement strand
ATTTATGTGGGAGCATGCTAAAAAGAGAAAATGAGGTAAAATAAAATGACTTTTGTATTTCAGTATGGATCAAATTTGGATGTAGATAGAATTAATAGTGAAGAACGTTTAGGGGGAGATGCAATTCCGTTAGGAGTTGCAGAACTTGATGGTTATCAAATAATCTTTAATGTTTATAGTAAAGGTAATAAATGTGCAGTAACAAATATACATACAAAAAGACATTTCATTGGTAAAGATAAAATATATGGTGTTCTCTTCGAGGTACCCGATTATTTAATGAAGACATTGGATAGTGTTGAAGGAGTTAATAGTTTAACTTATCAACGAAAGAATGTAAAAGTGAAATTTAAAGATGGTTATGGGAATAGTTTTTTAATTTCAGCAACCACTTATGTTGGAGCAACAAATGGTTTAAAAAACTTTAATGAAAGCCCCTATAAGATGATAACTGACCAATATGCGGAGCATATAATTGAGGGCATGCAACAATTCAATATTCCTAAATCTTACCAAGCTAAAATAAAAGCAATCGTTAAAGAACATAATGAAGAACATAAAGAGCTTAAGGGAATTGTGAGTAAAGCGTTCACTAAAACTAATGATGATAAATTTAACAAGACTGACAATGGTGTGAAATTAAAAAAAGTGTTTAGAAATTTCTTGGGAGTGAGTGTTGGAGATGAAGTTAAAATATACAATACATCAGACCCTCGAAACATAGTTAGTGCAATTTACAAAGTGACTTTGGGACCAAGTATTTCTCACCCTAACAATTTAGTTTACCTTTCTAAGAAAGGCAGAGATAGGATTGCTGTTAGTGTTGGAAGTGAAGTTATTGTTGAACATGTTTCTGAAGACGACGAAGAATAATTTTATTCTTTTAATTTTCTAAATATTTTTTTACTTCTTGATATTTTTCTAATTTTTCTTCAACAGATGCTGGATCTTTTAAATATTCTTGATTCAACATTAATTTCTTTAAATAAGCTACTTCTCCCGTAACAATGTCATAAAGCGTTTCTTTTATTTGTGGTTCCATTTTCTTCCTCCGTTCTACCGTTCCATGATTCCGCGTGTTTTAACTTCCTGGATATCTATTCTCATTCCGCTTTCTTGGAACTCATTTTGTTGTCCAGCAAGCATTGTTGCGCAGATTCTGTTCAGTCGTGCCATTTCCATTGTTTTATCTCCAGCCCCTTATTCCCAGGGCTTGTTCAGCTAGCCAGCGAGCTTTTTCCTGCGGCCAGTGAGGGTTTTTCTGTAACAGCATTTCCTCAACTTTTTGTATCTCTTTTTGGATTTCCATTTCAATAATAAGAATTAGAATAGATTACTTAATGGTTTGTTGTAGAACCATAAACAACAGAATCAATTAAAATAAGTGTGGGCAGCGCCAGTTAAAGTATCTACTGTTCCGAATTGTAACAAATATTTCTCTAAGAAACCAATGTCAAAAACTATGGCCACAATAATAATTATAATTCCAATAAAGCCAAGAATGATGCCAAGAATAGCCATCCACTTACCTTTCATATGTTCACGATGAGTTTGCATTAAACCACCAATGCCAAAAATTATTGCCAAAGCGCTAAATAAAGGTAAGATTAATCCAAAAATTCCTAAAACAAAAGAAACAAAAGATAATTCTGAATGAAACTTTTCTTCATAAGGATTAGGTTTAAACCGTTTCTCTTTTTTAGATTCAGGTTCTTTTTTAACTTCTTTTTTTGATTCTTTTTTTGATTCCACTTCAGCTTCTTCATCATTTTCAGGAGAAAGTAAGTTTAAAGCACCATCATTAGTCGAATTATTATCTAAAGTATCTTCTGAATCATCTTCCTGATCAGTTCTCTTTTTCAATTCTTCAATATGGTTTTCTTCTTCCATCTACAACATTAAGAATAAGTTTTCTTTATTTAAATCTTACCCCACTGGACACCTTTTTGAAGCGATTTTGTCCAGTGTCAAATTGCTTAATTCCTAAAAATTTTTAGTTTTCAAGAAGCCACTTATAAATCACTGGACACACTGGTCAGGTGCGGATAGGGTTTATATATCACCCAGAACAATAAGATTTTAGAGGCGAGCAAAAATCTAAAAAGATTTTGTGACCTCACTACGCGAGGTGATAGAAATGGTTGATCTCTCAACTAAAACAATAAAAAGATTATTTGAAGAACAAGTTAAAATGTTAACAAGACAAACAATTGGAATTAAAGAACAAACATTTGATTACCAATTGAGTGGAGGTTGGATAAGATGAAAATAAAAGAAAGAATTGCTTATTTATTAGACAAATACGAAAATATTAATACCCTATCAGAAATGTTTCAACCCAGAAAACAAACTTTTATTGATGATTATTATTAATACTTTCTTCAAGCCTGAAACACCACATCTCTTGGGGGGACAGAAGTCATAGATAAAGAAGCCATGCTTTATTTACAACAAAAATTATATAAACTGTCCCCCTCTATTTCTTTTTTATGGAAACATTAACAAAAACAGAACTAGAAATAAAGTTTGAAGAAATCTCTCAAAGAATAAAAGAAGGAACAATCTTTATTCATCCCACAGATACAATTTATGGAATTAGTTGTAACGCTGCAAATGAAAATGCAGTAAAGAAAATCAGAGATTTAAAAAAACGGCCAGAAACACCTTTCTCTGTTTGGGCACCTTCAATCAAATGGATTAAAAAAAATTGTATCATTAACAAAGAAGCAGAAGAATGGTTAAATAAATTACCTGGCCCATACACACTTGTTTTGAAACTTAAAAATAAAAATGCTATTGCTAACAATGTTTCTTTCAGCGATTCTTTAGGAGTAAGAATTCCTGAACACTGGTTTAGTAGAGTAGTTGAAGCTTTAGACTTTCCCCTCGTGACTACTTCTGTAAACAAAGCAGGAGAACAATTCATGACCAGTTTGGATAATTTAGATCAGGAAATACAAGGAAAGATTGATTTTATTGTCTATGAAGGAGAAAAGAAAGTTCGACCATCCAAGATTATTAATTTAGTAGAAAAAAAAGTTAAAGAGAGATAATAATCAAACACTGATTTTCTTACCATCAATAGATATAATTGGAGATTTAAAAATTTGATCGCCATGAAAAACCGTTCTGATATCTCCACCAAACCAATAATTACTACCAATGCCAACATGGGCGGTTCCCAAAACTTTTTCGTCCATAATCGTTGAACCAATCAAAATGGCACCAGGATTAATACCAATCCCTAATTCGCCAATATGTCTGACCCGATAAGGATATTTCGCTCGATCTTCATATTTTTGAAAAGTTTTTTCAAGCAAATGTGCATCTTTACCTTCCAATTTGACAACTCTTCCTTCTTCAATGTAAAGTTTTACCGGTTCGTCAAGTAAAATTGTTCCCTCTGCAGTTTTCATACTACCATCAACAACAAGTATGCCATTGACCCCATAATAACCTTTAGGGGGGATGTAAACCTCACCAGCAGGCATATTACCACCAGACCCTTGCTCCTGATAATTACCAACATTAATAGCAGAAATCATCCCCTCAACATTAAAAGTTAAATCTGTTCCAGCATCAGTTTTAATCCTTATTTCTTTAGCTGAATCTAAAATTTTCTTTAAAGCTAAACCTTTCTTTTTCATTCGTGAATAATTAACATTAATTGCTTCTAAAAACAAATCAAAATGGTTAGTTTTTGCATCGGCTAAACCAGTAGCTGAAATAAATCGATGTTCGTTCTCCCTACAAAAACCACGGAAACTTTTCAAAGTTCCCATCCTTCCTAATTTATTAGAAACTGCTAAAATGATGATGCTACCTTTTTCCAACTTTTCTAGAGATTTAACAACATGGTGATCTGCATGCATAAAGCCTTTCTTTACATTTTGGAAAAGAAGTTCAACGTTAAGGTTTTTACTTTTTGCAGCTAAGTAGTACCCATAAGCCAACATGGCAGAAAGCCGTTTATTCTTTTCCCCATAATCTGAAATGATAAGAATAGTTTCATTTTTTATTTTAAGACAATTTTTCAAAACTTTATAGAATTGACTTGTTTTTCTTTCTACCCTTTCCGCTAATTCTTTCTTTAAGCCAAACATTTCTCTATTAGAATAAGCTGTTATTAAAAAGATTTTGTTGATAGAGTGGTTAGATTAACTTAAGTTCAATTGCTAAAACCCCATATTTTGATTCTTGTTCTTTAGAATAATATTCTGACATTCCATTCAAAAACTCTTCTTCAGTCATTTTAGTGGAACACATTTTTTCTATTGGTTGCTTTTTAACTAATTCTTCAAATGTGTTATAATGGAATAAAGCAATAATTTTAACAGTTATTTTATCAACCAACTCTGGACGTTTAGATAATTCAATTAAATCGCCAACATTAAACTTTTGACGTTTTTCATCGTTCAATCGAACTTCAATAGTTTTTTTACCAGATTTAATCGCTGCAAAAGTTTCTGGATGTAAACGCATGGGATGATTCATTTTATTCACTTGGCAGATTTTTTGTAATCTTCGTTACAAAGAATCCCTCGGTGTCATTATCCTGCGGCCAGATTCTCAAACAATGTTTAACTTGAGAATTATATTTCTTGCCATTAAATTCCATGATTGGTTTGCTTAATTTCAATCCTGGCAATTTTGCTTTCACAACTTCGGCATTAGAATATTTTTCTAACAAATGATCTACCACTCCCTCATTTTCTTCCGGTTCAACAGAACAGGTAGAATATACCATCTCTCCACCTTCTTTTAAATTCTCAAAAGCGCTAACAATAAGTTCTTTCTGTTGTCTGGCTAATTTAGTAATCATTTTTGGATTCCAGATTAAAATAGTTTTCAAACTCTTACGAATTGTTCCTGTACCAGAACAAGGAGCATCAACCAAAATTTTATCAAATTCAAATCCATGAAACCTTTTACCAGACATTAAAGAAATAATGGTATTAGTTAATCCGCTTCTTTGCAAATTAATTCCTAAACTTTGCAATCTTTGACCTTTGTAATCATTAGCAACAATTAAACCCTCATTCTTCATCATCATTGCCATCTGCGTAGTTTTTGAACCAGGAGCAGCACACATGTCTAACAAAATGTCACCCGGCTTTGGGTCAAGTACTAACGGGGGAATCATACTGGCAGCTTCCTGAACATAAATTTGTCCAATATGATGCTCAAGAAGATTTCCAACGTCTCTTCGATCAGGATGAGATATCCAAAAGCTTTCTTTAAACCAAGGAATAGGTTCTAATTTCCAACCTTTCGATTCAATTGATTTCTTGACATCTTTAACTGTTCCCAAGATAGTATTAATCCGAATACTTCTTCGCAAAAAAGAAAAGGAATATTTCTTGAAATCTTCCCAATTTGTTAATTCTGAATATCTTTCTATAAAAGCAGGTTTAAATTCAATTTTTTCAGTACTAGGAATGGTCTCAAGTTTAGCCATAAACAATTAATTCTTTGTTCATTTAAAAAACTTTATATAAGAGTCTTTCTTTATTCAGATTATTATAATAATCAGAATATTTTAAAAAGAGGGTGATACTGATGATAAATGTTGCAATTAACGGGTTTGGCCGGATTGGAAGGATGGTCCTGCGAGCAGGTTGGAAAGATAAAAAAATTAATTTTGTTGCTATCAACGATTTAACTGATACTAAAAATCTTGCTTATTTATTACAATACGATTCTGTGCATGGAGTTTTTGAAGAGAAAGTTTCTTACACCAAAGATTCATTAATTATTGGCAAGAAAAAAATTAAAATTTATGCAGAAAAAGAACCAGGCAAATTACCTTGGAAAAAACATAAAGTAAATGTGGTTGTTGAAAGTACAGGCAGATTTAGAACAAAAGAATTGTGTCAATTACATCTTAAAGCAGGAGCAAAAAAAGTTCTCCTTTCTGCACCATGTAAAGGTAATGATATTCCAATGTATGTTTATGGAGTTAATCATAAAAAGTATAAACAATCTGAGAAAATTGTTTCCAACGCTTCTTGCACTACCAATGGGCTAGCGCCTTTAGTTAAGGTTATTAATGACAAATTTGGAATTAAACGAGGGTTAATGACAACAGTACACGCTTACACTAATGGCCAGAAATTGTTGGACTTACCACACCCGGATTTACGAAGAGGAAGGGCAGCTGCATTAAATATCATTCCCACTTCCACTGGAGCAGCAAAAGCTATTGGAGAGATTCTTCCCGAACTTAAAGGGAAACTTAACGGCATGGCAATCAGAGTCCCTGTAGCAGATGGTTCTTTAATTGATCTCACGTTAGAATTAAAGAAAAAAGTTAAAGGTTGCGGAATTGTAAATGATGCTCTAATTAAAGCTTCTAAAAAAGAAATGAAAGGAATTGTTGAACATAGTGAATTCCCGTTGGTGAGCAGTGACATTATTGGCAATTCTCATTCTTGTGTCTTTGAATCTGATTGTACCTTAGAAATGGAAGGTAATATGGTGAAAATTATTGCTTGGTACGATAACGAATGGGGATATAGTAGTAGAATGATAGACATGGTTAAATATATTAGTAAATAAAATTATTCAAAAAATACTTTTGTAACGCCCTTAACTTTATTCACTCGATTAACTAATTCTTTCAAATGTCCTAAATCACGAGGAATAACAGAGAAATTACATTGAGCATGTTCCATATCAACCAACTTTGCTTTTGCTTCTTTAACTTCAAAACCAGCATTGGCAATGGTATGTAATAAATCTGCTAACAAACCGCTTCGTTCGTGGGCATTAATATAAAATTTAATCTTTTGGTTGAAAGCTTCTTTCCAATTAACTGGAACCCAACGTTCTTCTTCCTTCTTAGCTAACCGACAATCATCTTTATGAGTAGAAACAATTTTTCTCTTTGTTAAAATACCCACAATATCTTCACCAGGTAGAGGATTACAACATTTTGCTAAGACACAAAAAGCATTGGGAAATTCTTCTGACTCAACAAGAATTCCTTGCTCTTCAGTAATTGTTGGTTTAAATGTCCGAAAGTATAACGCAGGAAGTTTCTCATATTTCTTTAATGACTTTCTAATTTTTTGTCTTGCTTTTGAAGATTTAACAAGTTTAATCCAACTTCTTCTTGGACGTTGATTTTTGTTAGTAACAATTTCTACAACATCACCGTGCGTGATAATATGTTTCAAAGGCACAAATTTACCATTAACTCTTCCACCAACAGAATGATTTCCAACTTCTTCATGCACAGAAAAAGCAAAATCAAGAATGGTAGCATTCTTAGGCAGTTCTTTAGTATCTCCTTTTGGAGTGTAACAATAGATACTATCACCAAAAACGTCAACCTTTGCTGCTTCCAAAAATTCTTTATTACCTTCATCTTTCTGTAAATCTAAAATCCCTCTCAGCCAAGCAATCTTCTTTTCAAATGATTGTTCTGAGGACATGCCTTTGTAACGCCAATGAGCAGCAATCCCTTCTTCAGCAAATTCATTCATTTCAGGGGTTCTAATTTGAATTTCAGCAACTGTCCCATTAGGAAGTTTTACCCCGGTATGAATTGAACGGTAAAGGTTAGGTTTAGGATTAGCAATATAATCTTTTAATCTATCTTCAATTGGTTCAAATACTTCATGAAGCAAGCCAAGTAAAGAATAACAATCTTTTTCATCAGAAACAATAATTCTAATCCCTAAAAGATCAAACAATTTATTCAAAGAAGTTTTCTTTTTTTTAAGTTTTTTATAAATACTATAAACTTGTTTAGATCGGCCATCAATACTAACTACATCAATTCTCTCGTTGACAACTCTTTTAATAACCCTAATCGCTTCAACAATGTTCTTTTGTCTTTGTTCATTTGATTCTTTAAGAAAATTGGTGATGTTGTCATATTTCCGCGGACTAAGAATTCTAAAAGCTAAATCTTCCAGTTCAGTTTTAATTTTGTCAATTCCTAAACGATAAGCTAAGGGTGCATAAATTTCTAACACTTCATGAGCAACCCTCTCTTGAGTATTTTTTGGAAGAGACCTAACGGTTCTTAGATTATCAAGTTTATTAGCTAATTTTACTAAGATAACTCTAACGTCCGTCAGAGTGGTTAAGAAAATTTTTCTTAATGCTTCCGCATCCAATTTACGATTACGATGTTTAATTTCTTCAATCTCTTCAACTTCTTTAATTAAAGAATAAACTTCTTTTCCAAATTGTTCTCTAACAACATTTAAAGTAGGATCACTCAAATGTCCATGGAACAAACCAGCCAGAACAACTTCCTGAACAGATTTGTTTTCCACCAAGATTAAACCAATTCTTAGATTATGTTCAAAGAAAGTATCTCCAGAAATTCGTTTCTTATCTTTCAGTTCATCTTCTATCAAATCAATTGCTTTAGCAAAAATATCTAACGAATTCTCACGATAACCAAACAATTTACTTTGAGCGAGGAACTTATCTTTATCCATAAAGTCTCAAAAGGGTGGTGTATTTAAAAAAGTTTTAGTTCCTAGTTCTGTTCTTTAAGTAATTCTTCAATTCTTAAAAGACGATTATACTTAGCGGTTCTCTCTCCCCTACATGGTGCACCAGCTTTAATCTGGCCGCAACCGATTCCAACAGCTAAGTCAGCAATAAAAGTATCTGCAGTCTCTCCAGAACGGTGAGAAACCATAACTCTCCAGCCATTTTCGTAAGCGAGTTTTACTGCAGCTAAAGATTCTGTAAGTGTTCCAATCTGGTTAACTTTGAGAAGTAAACAATCACAACTCTTTTCACGGATAGCTTCTTCAATCCGTTCAACATTAGTTACTGTTAAATCATCACCAACAACTTGCACTTTTAGTTTCTTTTCTTTAAGTTTCTTTTTCAATTCTGCAAAAGCAAGGAAATCATCTTCATGGAAAGGGTCTTCTATTGAAACAAGTGGATATTTCTTTGCTAGTTGCAAATAATAATTAGTTAATGTTTCGGTAGTCATCTTTTTTCCGTCAACAAAATATTTTCCTTTCTTGTAGAATTCTGATGCTGCACAATCCATAGCGATATCAACTTTTCCTTTATATCCAGCATCTTTAATTGCTTTTACCAAAATATTTAATGCATCTGTAGCTTTGTGTAATTTTTCGGGAGCAAATCCCCCCTCATCACCAACATTAGTTGTCCCTTTACCATACTTTTTATGTAAATCTTTTTTAAGAATATGATACACCTCACTAGCTGCTTGTAAATTCTGTTTAAATGTTTTGAATTTAGGGACAATCATAAATTCCTGAAAACTAAGTTTATTATCAGCATGCTTACCCCCATTAATAACATTAAAAAAAGTTTTTGGTAAAGATAATTTTATTTTTTTGTTTTCTGTTAGTTTGTTAAGATATTCAAATAAATGTAATTTTTTAGAATCTGCTCCGGCTCTGGCAGTAGCTAATGAAACTCCCAAAATGGCGTTGGCTCCAAAACGAGATTTATTTTCTGTATTGTCCTTTTTAATCATTAACTGGTCGATCTCTTTTTGTTTTCGACAATCTTTTCTTTTGATAATTGGAAATATCTTTCTTTCTACGTTACGGACAGCTTTCATTACACCTTTACCAAGATAACGTTTAGTTTTATCTCTCAGTTCCAAAGCTTCATGTTTTCCCGTAGATGCGCCAGAAGGAACAGCAGCAGTATAAGTCTTATTATTAACAACAACGTCTACTTCAATAGTAGGATTGCCCCTACTGTCAAGAATTTCCCGTGCTTTGATTTTTTTTATTGTTGACATCTTTAATTTACCTCTTTATTTTCCGGAAAGTGAAAAGTGCATATAATCTTTTTGTTTATTATCTTTACCCCAATCTCCTCCCCATTTCCAACCAATGCTAGTTAATTGTTGATAAGCAGGAGAACTTTTGGTAATTGTTCCGGAAACAGATGCAACTCTTTTTGCATTACTTTTTCCACCAGCACCCAGGACACATTTATTTACATCCCACACATTACATTTATTATATAATCCATTAATTTCACGATTGATGTCTATCGCCACACCATAAGGATGCAATCCAAAATCGGTCCCACCATAAGTTCGTCCTTCTCTAAAACCAATTATATCTTTAATTGGGAAACCGGAATCAACTATTTTTTGTAATGCATTTTGAACTTGATTTGCATATTTCCAGCAAACTTTAATAGTTTTACCATCAACAGTAATCGGAACTTGGTCTTCATTACAAAGGGTACATTCAGAACCAGAAGGATCAATTTGTTCTCCTTTGATGCCACTATAAGCCACTTTTATATTTTTTTCATTTTTCCAACCACCATCTATCCAAGCCCGATCTAGATAAGTACAAGTTGTTGGAGTAACACGATTAGTAGGGGGAGGGGGAGGGGGAGGAGTACTTCCAGTAGTCGTACCACAGAAACTGTTTTGTGATTTTAATTGGTTGATTAAATCAGTAGGGTCTAAAAGATTTTTTGGTTTTGTTGATCGATATTGACTGGCACATTTCTTTATACCTTTAGTACTTTGACCAGAGGGTGGCCACCATTGTTCAGGACCACTAACTTTACCATCATATAATTCAAAGTGTAACATATCACAATAACTTGCTACCCCTAACTTTTGTCCTTTTGTGATTGGATTACCCCTCTTAACTTCTACTTTATTATGATCTATTTCTGCATAACTAACAGTTTTTCCTAAACTGGGATGAAAAACTAAAACGGCCGAGATAGGATGTTTACCAGTTAACCCTTCTGTTTCAATTCCCCAACCATCACCACAAGTATACCATTTTTCTCTAATGCCAGTTACGGTACCATCAGCAATAGCCACCACATTACCCGGAGATTTAGAATAGATATCAATCCCAGCATGACATCGTGTATCTTTTCCTTTATCACTATCACGATCATCTCCCCAATTATCACTAATTTTAACAAAGCTGTTACTGATCAAAGGGAAACATAGTCCGGTTGAAGAGATAGATGGTTGTTGGCCCGATGGTTGACTTGATGAGGGGGTTCCGGTCCCGCTGCTAATAAGTCCATAAGTATAATAAGTTTCTTGGAATTTTTCCCATTGGCCGTTACTGGGATTATAAATCAACTTGTTACCTTTAATTAAAGGACCTAATGTCTTAGACCAAACTTCATCAATCTCTTCCTGTTGTTTAGGAAGGCCATTAGGAATCCACCCTGGAGTTTGTGTAGAGGGTGTTGGAGTTTGAGTTTGTGTTTGTCCGCCAGAATAGGTAGCTCCACCTTGCCCCCCTCTTTGAACAGAAGAGTCTGCGTAAGAAGAAGGTATTTCGTTCCCAGAAACCCATGTCAAAGACATTGCCCCAATCCCACCATGACCTTTATTTAAAGGAACATAATTAATATTAGGATGCCCAGGAACTTTAAACACTTTGCCTTTCTTTGCACCAGGAGATTTATACTTTTCTAAAACATCGGTTTCCCAATTAACATCTTCTGCAAACCAGCCTGACGTTGTAGTGCCACCAATTTTTTTAACAAGTAAAATAGAATATTTTGTTGGTTCGTGGGCACCTTTCTTACTTGGATCCTGAACCAACATATTTAATTCAACATCAGGACGGTTTTTAACATAATTATCATAAACTTTTTTTGTTTTAGATCCATAATCTGCATCCGAGAAAGTAATTTTATTAACACCATTATCGCCAACTTTCCCTAATAATTTTAATTTTGCTGCTTGAGCCATAGGTCGGCCACCAGCACTTTGACCAGTCATAGAAATATAACCAACCTGTAATGAACTACCACCTAAATCAGTTTTAACTTTATTTAACACATCATTATGTAACTGCACTAAATCAGAATCTCCTTTTGAATAATCCCATAACTTTTTGTTCCATTGGTTAACTTTGTAATCTTCTCGATAAGTGGTATACTCTCCAGTATCTCCACTAGACCAAGGAAGTTCAGGGAACACTAACACATAATTTCTACCATTATCAACCAGTGTTTTTAATTGATGGGCAATTCTTTTATTAAAACCATTAAAACTTGTTCCACCACCAAGTTTATCAGAAAAACCAAAAGAATGGATCCCATGAAAGTAATACATGATTTCTACCGGTTTATTGAAGTCAGTAGTACAAGGTGCAAAAATAATTGTTAATCTGCCAGGTTCACTAAGTCCTTTAGTATCTGTACCCCCATTAGAAGCTAATTTTCCCATCCAAGAAGTTCCGTAAACTGTGGCTTTGTTAAGGGCTTTTACCCATTCATTTCCATACTTTGTTGCCCGAGCACTATCAATAGGATATTTTATTAAATTATTAACACTACTTGAACAAGATTTTGTTGTAGTAAGAACACCAACAGCATTATTGACTCCTGAAGGGCTAGCTGAATTAGAATTAGAATTTGTTTCTTTAGCTACATACTCTTTAAACAATCCTCCCACCATCACAGCAATATCTTCATGGCTTTTTGTTTCTCCTAAAACAACAATCCCATAATAATGATTGTTGTAATTAATAGTAGCCATCATATGATAATATTGTTCATGGGTTCCTGTTTTTCCACCAACATAAACATTTTTAGGGAGATATTTCTGGCCTTTCTTTGCAGCAGTTGCGCAAGCGGACATGATTTTGAAAAGAGCCTCTCCACCATCATAGTGATTTTGATAACTGTCATACAAAAATTGAGATAACTCTAAAGCATTTACTTTATTGCCGTGCCGTGAACCTTCAGTTTTACTATAACCCATCTTTTGAACAAACTTTTCTACTTCCTTTGCCCCTCCAGCTTGTTTTTCCAGAGGTGTCCAATCCGGATTTTTAGATTCAACAATTAAACTAAAAATACTAGACCAAGTAAATGAATCTAGGTTTTGATCTTTTTCTAACAAAGCAGCGGCAATAAAAGGTTTAGTTATTGAAGCACCATAAACAACTTTATTAGCAGTAGCTCCTTGAGCAAATAGCTTACCAGTTTCCAAATCTATGACTGCCCAGTGAATTTCATTATTTGTTTTAAGAGAAATATATTTTTGTTGTTCAGAAGCGCCAAAAGTTTTACCTAAACCCTGCTTAGCAATAAGTAAATTTTCTGAATCAAAATCTTTTAAGTTATTACCAGTTGAAGAAATAGAAAAGAAATTTGGATTTGAAGGGTCATATTTTGCTGCCGAAACTGTTAACGAAAAGAGAACTAATAGGATCAATGAAATGATGATGATTTTGTTTGTTTTCTTCATTTATTTCATTTCTCCCCCCACTTGTTTACAAAACTAATTGTTCCACTTTTTACTTGTCCATACCATGTTTGACTAGTAGAATAGCCTTTGGAAGGCACACAATAAATTAATTGTTCTAAATCTTTGTTAATCCTATAATTATCGATACATTCTTTATATCTTGATCCCTGGGCGATAAGTTTATACCAAGATTCTATTGCTTGACAAGGAGAATCAAAACCACCAAAGCTATCATGAACAGAACAATAATTTAAATGAGGATTTTGAGAGATTTTACATTTACTTTCTGCATCTTTCCCAATCTTAGTGCACCCTTTCCCTCGTGCATTTATTTTAGCTTGAATAGAAGCTGATTTTAGTTTAGAATCGCTATAACATTCCGTTGTAGGAATAAAACACTTTCTTCCAGAAGATGAACTTCCCCTTTTAGTGTTAAATATATTATAGAAAGGACCACTAGAAGAAGCACTATCATAAATTTGACAATTACCACCACTAACTTTTGTATGTACTGCACCGGTACGCAACATTACAGACATAGGAAAAGCAACAGGTAAACCATATTCTTTTTCCATTTTAATCATACATGCACCCAAATTGTTTTTGTATACATCAACCCACAATCCTTTTTCCATTTGACCAAGATATTTTTCTTTTTTAGATCTGCCAACTTGATTTTCATAAATTGCTTTGTTAATATCTTCTGCTGTAATTCCATGTGTGGTTGAATAACCATATCCTAGCTGATTAATAGCTGCTGACCCAAAAGTTGGTTTTTGTGAAGCAGAAGGGCCCGAAGTTCCAGAAGAACGAATAACTCCGCCAGGTGAAGAAGTACTACCAGCAGAAGGTACTCGATACTCGTAATAATGAATTTCAAAATTTTCCCAAGTTCCTTGCTTTAGTTTGTTGGGATCAGGAACATAAATTAAATCTTTATATTCTGGTCTGACAAGAGGAGCAATCTGAGTCCAAACTTTATCAATCTCTTCCTCTGATTTAGGAAGACCTATGGGAAATCTTTCCATACCAGGTGAAGGAGTTTTACTTGAAGAAGGAGTTGGAGAAGGTGTTTGAGTAGGAGAGGGGGGAGAAACTGCACCAGAAGGGCGACAACCATTTACCATACTTTTGTAACTTCCACCATCATAATTTTGAGGTATAACTGTAGGGGTATAAGAACTTGGAACTTTAACATAATAAGCATCAACTTGCTCTTTATATCTAAAACAATAAGCTACAGCTTTAACATTTGAACTACTAGATACGACAAGTAATTTATCATTAGGATTAATAACTTTTGTTGAACTTTGAGGTAGAGTTAGCGCTTTAGAATATTTATAATTACCACCAGTAGTTTTTGATTTTTCTTCAAGAATAATTTTATCTAATGTTACGCCCTTTTCTAACAATAATTCAGCCATATGTTTGGCTTCACAATTATCTGGGGGAGTATCATGTGCACCACAACCACCGGTAACAATAATATTTTCAAAATTTCCTTGTTGAATTAAATGGTAAGCTTCATTAATACGATTAATTCTTATACTAGAAATATGTGACCCTAAAATTAACATCGTTTTAAATTCATTTATATTACCAGAATTAGTTGGTGGTGGAGAACTTGCAGCCCCAACGGGATTAAAACTAACATCACTTGAAATTGGAAGATGATCAGAAGCAGTAGATTGAATGATCTGAGAATTTCCTGCAGACAAAGATTTGGATAAAAAGATGTAATCAATTCTTTCTGATTTATAGGTGTTCCCAGTTGGATGAACAGAAATAAAATTCTGTTTAAAATTGTTTATTATTGAAGATTGTTCGTTAAAATCCCCCATGACGATTGTCTGCCCGGTTGTTTGAATAGCTAAATTGTAAAGTTCCTGAATCTGCCCCGCCCGTGCTTTTGATTCAAACCGACTAAGGTGAGTGTTAAAAATAATAATTTTATTTCCGTCAACAGTAATTTGTGCTTTTTGATATATTCTATTTTCGCCTTGTTGAGAATTGTATTTCGCAGAAATTAAACCAGATAATTGTAAATCTGGTTTTGCGAGAAAAGCGACACCATAACCCCCATGATCACTTGTCGCTTGGGAGAAATAACCCTTCATTCCTAGTTCGGTTTGTAATTTTTTAAAATTTGCATTATTTACCGCTTCTTGTAAAGCAACTAGATCTGGATTAGCTTGCTGAATTGCACTGATAATCCCATCAACATTTGTTCCTTGTTTAATATTGTAAGTCATTACTTCTAATGCACAAACATTAACAGAACTTAAGACTAAAATAGAAACTAAAACTATTAAGAATAATAATTTACTTTTCCCTCTAACTTTTCCCCCCACCATTTCATTATTAAATTAAATAAACTCCTCTTCAAATTCGCCTTCAACTTCAATATCTTCGTCAAAATATTCTTCATCAAGATATTCTTCACCAGAGTATTCTTCATCAAAACCAGTCTCTTCAAAAACTTCGCCTAAGTCCATTTGGAATTTCTTTACAGAAGTAGTTTCTTTATTTAACAAAGGATTATTAATGATTAATTCTAAAGTATATTCTCCTGCCAACAAATCTGAACCGACAACGAAAAAATCTTTGAAAGTAATTGATTCTTTCCGTTCTTTACTGACAATGTCGAAATTAAAATCATTTTTTTGGTCAACGTCTAAAAGCAATTCTCCATTTGGACCTTTAATTCGATAATTTTCTACAACCATTATTTGTCCGTTTACTGTCGTGGTTTCAACCACAAACCAAAAATATACCTCTGAACCCAAGAAGAAACTATCGGTTTCCCCAACACAATTATAATTTAAATCTACAAAATTACAAAACTTAAAATCTTTAATTGCTAAGAAGCCCCCTCTACCCATAGGAATAAATTCTGTATTCAAGACAGAAACTTGATTATTCTCAGCTTTAACAGTAATCGTACCACTTTGCACCAAGTAAAGAATAAGAGCACTAGTAATAACTATAACAACTAACATTACTAAGAGTTCCACAATAACTTTTCCTTTATTGTTCATTTTTAATTCATAATTAACTTACTTTGGCGGACAACACAAATCTGATCCCGTTCCACAACCCCAATCAACCCCTAAAGATTTTGCAATTGCATCAGTGGAATAATCACTTCTACCCCAACAGGAATTTTCTAAATTTTTGCCGCTTTTAGGATTTGCTTTTTGAGTTCCTGCTGCTTGTCGACAAACATAATTATCCCAACCAGATGGTTGCCAAGTTGAAGCTTGACCTGAAGCAGTAAATTTAGCCCCAGAATGACTACAAGTATTAATTTTAGCTGCTGGTGAAGGAGTAGATTGTTCAATTGAAGTTTCAGAGGAAGCTTCAGCACCAGCAATATTAATACTTTCACACTGAACTTCTTTTTGAATCTCAGTTAAATATTGTTCAATTTTCTTAAATTCAGTTTTATCTTTTACAGTTTGAGGATATGGGACGCCATATTGATTTTGGCCAACATAATGACGATTAAAGAATAATTGTAACAGATTACAGACGTTACCTTTACTCAATTCTCTCCAATCTCCCGCTGCTTCCGCTGCTAATATATGGCAAGCAGTAGCATAATAAATGTTAGTCGCATCATTGAGATCAGCTTTTTTTTCACCTAAATTCTGACCAGCCTGTTGTAACACATCGCCACATTTATCATCCATAAATAATTTATGAAGTTTACTTGTTTCTTGAGATGCTGACGATTGTAATTGTAACACAATATTTACTGAATCTTTACGCTTACCAAAAGCAGGAGCTCTAACCGGAACAGAAGCATCTAAACATCCACCACCAGCATTAGGTTGTAAAACTTCTGAAGTGATTGTAATTGCACGCTCATCTTTTGCAAAGTTCAAAGGTTTTGAAACTTGGTAAACACATTTTCCTTTTGCTCCACTAGCTGCACCAATTAAATTTTTATATTGGAATCCACCTTTAAATTCAAATACTACATCTAATAATTCTTTAGCATTAAAACTGCTTTTGATATTCCCTGGGCCTAATTGTTTGTTAAGAATTTTGCCATTAAGAATAAAGGGTGAAGCAACTTTAACATTTTTTGGAACAGTAACTGTATACAACCCTTTATTGAGTTTATAGTTGAAATTATAAATATTCGATTCAGCAGATTCTGGAATTGATTTTCCTGCAATAACGGGGCTAGAACAACCTTTAGAAGTTTGGGAAGTAACCGAAATAAAACTTGCAGTTGAACCGGAAAATAAATTTTCGCCAACTGTTCCCAAATTAAAGATTTCAATTGCGGAAGGGCCAGGAAGAGCTACAGGTAAATCAATAGTTTTTTCCTGTTTAAGTTGAGGGATACCAGTAACTTCAGTTTTCAAACAATACTTTCCACCATCAGTATTAAAATGAGCCTTAACCCTAATTTCATCCCCTTTAGTAAATAAACCAGGGGTTTTACAATTAGTCCACGATTGTGTTTTATCATCATAACAAGTAAAGTAAGGTTCTTCCAGATAACCAGTTACCCCACCACCAAATAATTGTTGTACTTCAGGACAATAATATCTGCCAGAAGCGATTTGAACTTCACAAACAAATTCTGCTGGTGGAGAGATATCTAATAAAGGGAAATAAAATTTACCATCTTTATATCCTTCATCAAAACAATTTTCTGAATTTTCATTGTTATCTAATTGTAATTCAACAACAACATGATCATAACGATAGTTAGAGTCAACTTTTTGTGGTGAAGGTATTTCTAAATCAATCATCTGTCCTGCACGAAGATTAGTTAAACCTCGGCCTTGATCAAGATACTTAATTTTTTCAGATTCAATCGCCGAAGCCACTTCAGTAGTATGGAAACAGTCACAACCTTGCGAACCACACTCAATACCAGGATGACCTTTGTCTTCAGGACCAACACATTTCAAATAAGTTCTTACACTTCTAATTTGACATCCTGGGAAAACTAAAACCCCCAAATTATAATTGAACACTGCTGTTCCTTTTTGAGGATTAAATGTAGCCAGTTCTCTTTCTCGAGGGAAAGCCATAACAGTGGACTTTGTTTGGAAAGCATAAGCTGAATCTAAAATGAAATCCATTCCTAACGGCCAATCATAACCAAAGGCAGCCATACAAATTGATTGCGTAAAACCTTGCACGCCAGTAGCAAAGAATTCGTTAAGCTTAGCATTACCATAATCTGATTTAATATCATTAATGGAAGATTGCATTGATTCACCAATTGATTCAAAGCCAGCATTAAATCCAAATCCAATTTCATCTAAAACTCCGCCCTCACTTTTAGTTTGATCACCCATATTAATAGGACTGCAATCTTCAAAGAAGTAAGCCAGAACTTTGTACATTAAACCACAAACGTGTTGTGAGAAAACAGTTTTACAAACACCGGCATCTCTTAATCCAGTAACTTTAGCTTCTTCAATACAACCAGATAAACCTTCCAAAATACTTTTTAACATTACTAAGTCTGCTCTAATTCCGGACAAACAAAGAGTTTGATATCTACCAACAAATTGTGAATGAGGGTCAATAGTAGCCACTTCTTCTTTACCCTCTCCTCTAAAATAATCTATTAAATAATCTGCACCAAAAGCAGAAGATAAATCTCTACCAGAATAATAACGCCAAGTAGGATATTCTGTTCCTCTTCTCTGATTATTTTCTTTAAACAAAGCGTCTTGACGATAAATCCAATCTTCAGCAACATCATTTATTTCTCTAGCAGCTTGTCTTGCTCCAGACTGTGGTTTTCCATCTTCTACAAAATCACAAACACATTGTAACATCCCAGTGGAATCTCCTTCTATTTTTGTGGCTACAAGTGGATTATTAGAAGTTTCAGATTGACATTCTCCACCTATACAACGAGCCCCATTAGGACATTCTGCAGTATTACTACAAGTATCGCCAAGTGCTTTATTGCCAACAAAATCCTCAGGTTTCCCAGTGGATGGTTTTAAATTAATGAAACAATCAGAAGTATAACCAGCAGAAAATTGAGAAATTTGTGTTTTAGGAGTTCCATCTTCGTTTGTTTCTCCACTATCTTTTGGTTTCTCACCCATTAATCTCTTTTTTCCGTTTAATTCTCCTCTTAAAGCAATACCATCCGTAGTTTGAATTTCTTCATAACAACCATTTTGTTGTGAACCTTGCTGCTCATTAGCAATATTTGAAACACTACTACTTTTAGCATAACTATAACCAGGTCTACGATCGTTTCGGCAAGCAGATTCACAAGTTCTATCCTGACCAACAATAAAATTTTCAGAACCTTTTGGCCGATAAGCCATTAATCTTTCTGGAATAGAATAAATGGTTGCTGCATTTAGTTTTTGTCCAAAGCGTTTAATCAAATCAAGATAAACAATTTCAGCGCCTTCAGAAGTTCTTTCACTGATTCCAGAAAGAATATACAAACGTTCATTAAAACGATAACAGGTAGTAATTCCTTTTTCTCTAATGTTTAAAATGGCACTACTATCAGTAGGATTTGAATTTGCTTCCAGTACTTCTTGACAATTTTCAACTTCTTGTAAAGGAATTCCCTGAGCAGAGATAGTACATTGATTTTGTTTAACAATAACTGTTTGAATTTCTGCTTCTGTTTTAGTTGAAGTCCAACCAGCAGGAACTTTCCGACAAAAAACTCGGTCACAAGTCCAACGATAAGCTTGGTCAAGAGCAGCTTCAGCTTTCCATAAACCAGCAGTTTTTGGACAGAGTTTATCTAAAGTATAATCTTTACTATTCCAAGCAGCACTTTCATGGCCATAAGTTCCATCAGTTATAACAGAAAGACGATTATTTGTAGGGTTAAGAATTCCAGAGATTTCATCCCAATGATCAATTGTACTTTCCAATAACAATTTACTTTGTTCTGAAGGAATAGGACATTGTTCTTCGCCACCATCACCAGTAGCAGTATCAGCAACTTTTTTCACAGTAGCAGCATAAGATTCAGTTTTAGAAACAAACAATCTTGACCATCTGACAATCATTCTTAACAAAAATGAACCAATACAACTTACTCCTGCTATTAAAATTGCATCTTGTAAGTAAGGCAAAACTTTATCGATAGTATCTATGGTTGAACGGATAGCAGTTACGCCTTCATCAGCTAACCAGTCAGGAAGCATGTCTTTACTATCAACAGGGATATCAATAAAATAACTTAAATCAAAACAACTAGTTTGAGTTTTAGTTTGTCCAAATTTACCATTACTATCACGTTCACGATAACTAACTCTAACTTTTAATGGGAAAACAACTTGCCTTTTTTTGAACTCATTCCAGAAATCGCCTTCTGTCTCACTTAACTTTTCTGCAGTATGTAAATTAAAAGTAGTATACCACGCAGTTTTATCTGCATTAGGAAGTCCTTTTATAGTTGGAGGCATAATAACACAACCTAATTCTGAACTTTCATCTTCTATCATCTCTCGAGTACAAGCACGATCAAAACTCACCGAAGTGACTTCAAAAGCTTCCTGTAATTCAACACCGGTAGTATAATCAATCTTTTTAACTCCAGTACCACGATAAGACAAATTGAAAACTGCAGTAGCTTCTTCACGACCGCTATCAAGCAAAGTAGGATTCAAACGTAAAGGTCGTTGAAATCGAGCTAATGATTGAATGTCAAAATCAAAATCATTTGAGTAACAGGTATTAATTGAGACAGTAGTTTGGGCAGAACCGGACCTACCCACTTTATCTTCAGCAACAACAAAAACATAATAACTAATCCGTTCTTGATCAGCAGCTTTTTCAAGTCCTGACAGAGTATAATCTAACAATTCAGCAGGAACTTGTTTTGGAGCTAAATCTTCTAAAGAATGAGATTCACTTTCAAAATCAACATCTTTAAATGTAAAAGTGCCGTTTTTACCAGCAGTAACTTTTGCATAAGCTTTCTTAAAATCGGGTTTATACTCATTACCAAGAGGACGATAAACATAAAGATAAACAGTTGCACCCGGTTCAGTCTCTCCGTGGATACTCGATTGAGCTTTATTTTTATAACCACCACCGGGAGTAAGCATTTTCCCTTGATAATATTCGTTACCTTTTTCAATTTCAAAACTTACTTGTGGTGCTTGAGTGTCAGAATAAACAGTATGTTCTTTAACAGTTTCCCAACCAGCAGCATCTTTAACAACAATTCTTAAAATATTATCTCCCTCTTCAAAAGAAATGGTTTCTTCAATCTTTAAACCATCGCCTTTAGCAACAGAATTATTATTAACAAAAATTTCATAAGTAGATTCTTCAGAGATGGTAGCTTCTAATTTAAAAGAATTATCTACTGCAATTTCAGGAAGAGCTGTGAAAGTTAATTTTGGTTTACTGGAATCTGAGAAAACTTGACCAGAAGATTCAGCTTTATTTCCAGCAATATCAAAAGCCTCTATTTTAATACTAGTTTTTTTATCTTTACCAATAATAACATTAGAGAAGACAAACTTTCCTTCTGGAACGTTTTCACCAAAACCAAAAGCTTGACCAACAATCGCTTCGTCAGTTTCAGGCTCTACTGCAGCTTCTTCAACAGATTCTTCAGATGCAGGTTCAATTGCGGCTTCTTCAACAGGTGCTTCAACAGATTCTTCAGTTTCTATTGCTTCTTCAGTTGCTGAAGTTTCAGGTTCAACTGCGTCTTCAACAACTTCCTCTTCAGCAGCAATGCCAAAAGATTTTCCCAAATCTTCTTCTTTCAAAGCGATAGAGGTTGCAGATAAAGCACCATCAACATATAACTTAACTTCTGCGCCAGGTTCAGTCCAACCAGATAATTCAAATTTTGTTCCCGCAACCAATTCTGGAATTTCAACAACCAATTCAGGTGGAGTTACGTCCGGAGGTAAAGTTTCAAATGAATAAAAATTTCCGGAATTATCATCAACTACATCGCCACTTTCAACTTTATAATAATGTTTTTTTCCAGGTTGAAGATTTCCTAACAAGAATTGATGATCCGTAACTTCTTTAGCATTACCATTCTTTTGTAGATTCTCTTTATCTTCACCATAAATAACAAAACTGTCTGCAGGTTCATCAGTATCCCAAGTAACTTCAGCAGAACGATCAGTAACATCATCAGTTTGAACGTTAGATATTTCTAAAGCACTGATTAAAGGTAAGTTAACAAATAGAATGATAACAAGGGCTACAAAAAACTTATTCGTCCGGTTTGTTTTGTTATTTACCATTTTTTATTTAATTTTAATCTTGTTTAGTTTTAATTTCAGGAGGAGGAACAACTTTACTTAATTCTTCCAAGTTAAATAATAAATCAATAGTTTCATCATCACTGGGTTTATCTTTAGCTAAAACGTGAAAAATTATTTCATCAGTATTTTCTAAAGCCACCCAAGGGGCGGTCCAACTACCAATATATCCGCCTAAAAAGTTATCTTCATTAAGTAAGTTGATTTCAACATGATAATCAAAATCAGCAAAAGCTAATAATTCAATCATATCTTTATCAACAATTTTTTGATCAATTTCTTTTGATTCAATAAAATTAATTTCGTGAGTTAATTCATTTTGAGTATTATTAGTTCCAGTAAATTTAAGTTTGACAATGGCAACTTCGTCAGGTGATAATTCTTCTCCAGCCCCTAAAGGAAAGTCTTTAGAGAGGAATTGATGTTTTATAATTTTGATTTTATTTTTAGGGATAGGAATTAAAGGTACCAAATCAAGTTCAACTTCTTTATTGTTTGCAGTAACAACCCGCACAAAGTTTTCTTTATAATTTTCTTTCTCTCCTCTTAAAATTCCACCAACACAATAAGGGAAATTTGTACTAATACCAGCAAAACCAAGATTATTAAAATCATATTCAGTATTTTCTAATTCACAAGTGTATCGTAAACAAGTAAATGATAAGCCAACATCGCCTAAATCTTCTCGATAACTTACCCCTTTACCATTCTCAACTAACTCATAAGTTTTAACAGTCATGGGGATAATTCTATCTTTACAATACTCATCACTAGTATCGGAAGGAACAATG
>Ga0257122_1000913_pt1 | contig 23269 bp, 16 predicted proteins | sample SI106_120metaG_FD_190146 | JGI IMG/M metagenome (GOLD analysis project Ga0257122, IMG submission 190146) | Marine microbial communities from Saanich Inlet, British Columbia, Canada - SI106_120 | ecosystem: Environmental > Aquatic > Marine > Inlet | place: Canada: British Columbia | collected... | reverse complement strand
TATCGGCTTTTCAATGGGCTGGGAGATGGCTTCGGCGGTGTAGAAATCGATCGCTATGGGGCGGCGTTGGTCATACGTAGCCAAGACTTAAAAGCAGAAGAGATTTTGACGGTCGTCGACCCCTATTTGAATCAGCCCACCGTGGTCTTCAAAACCGGACACCATGGCCGGGAACCCCTGCAATTGCTCAGAGGTGATGGTGCTCCACAGATCGTTTCCGAATTGGGCCTTCGGTTCCAGGTTGAACCCCACGCGGCAACAAATCCGGGCCTCTATTTGGATGCGCGCCCGTGTCGCCAATGGCTCGTAGAGCACTGCCAGCAGCGAAGGGTACTCAACCTATTTTCATTCACAGGAAGTCTGGGCGTTGCTGCTCTTGCAGGTGGTGCTCGGTCCGTCGAGCATGTCGATGGCCAGCGGCGAAGTCTCTCTCGGGCAGTTGAGAACCACAAACTCAATACCCTGCATGTTGATGGACGCGATTTTGTAAAGAGCGACGTCTATCCCTATCTGAAGGCATGCATCAAAAAGAAACGGTGTTTCGGAGGTATCATTCTCGATCCCCCGCCGAAGATTCCAGGCCGGGGAAACCAAGATCTGGCGGAACTTCTGCAACTATGCCAACCGCTTGTCCAAAATAATAACGACAGCGATGACCGCGACGACCGCGACGACCGGGGCTGGGTCATCGTGCTGGTACATGAAGAGGATACCGTCATCGACGATATTGCCGCGATCGCTGAATTCGAGGTCTCGCATCGCGGAAAGGCCGGTGAGGATTTTCCCCGGCTAGGCGACTATCACGGAATGCGCTGGTACGTACTCAAGAGGGGACGTTGACGAGCCGCGCGGCTCATGATCGTTCACATCTCCAAATAGGCGTCATACGTTTAGGCGTCAAGTGCGAATACTACTGCTGGAAGCGGGCGGCAGCAGTCTTCGCTCTAGGCCCTGAGCATGTCATCGTGCAATCAGGCTGCTCAAGCGACCGAGATGCTCTAATTTTCCCCATTTACTTGTGTTGAACGGATAGACGTTGTGACGTTGGACGTTGTGATGTCTAGACAAGTAGGCACTGGCAGGACGAATCGCACCTAGAATTCAAAGGGTATGACCTTTGACGACCCGCGCTGACGCCTTCAAAGGGTATCCCCCGCCGATGGGCCAGAGATGCACCTGTTCCTCTAGGCCTTTTTCCTTGGCGAGCGCCTCCAGCCAAGCGGGGGGTTCACCTAGGGGTTCTTCGGAAAGCCTGAAGCAGCCCCAGTGAATGGGGAGCAGGACCTTTGCCCCTAAATCGCCGAAGGCCTGTAGGGCTTCTGTGGGATCGAGGTGTTGTCCTTGCATGATCCACCGCGGCGTATAGGCGCCGATGGGCAAAAGAGCGACCTCGGGTTTGAGGCGTTCGCCTATTTCGGCGAAACCTTCGAAATAGGCCGTATCCCCCGAGTAGTAGAGGGCCGTATCTGGCCCCTCGACAACAAAGCCGCCCCAGAGGCTGCGATTTTCATCGAGCACACTTCGTCGGGACCAGTGTTGCGCAGGAACGAACGTAATCCGATAGTCGCCCAAGCGGACAGATTCCCACCAATCTAGCTCAACCACGTGTCGCCTGCCTCGACGATGAAACCAGCTGGCCATACCGAGGGGTACGACAAAGAGTTGGTCGCGGGAGAGGCCCATGACGCTGTGGCGATCCAGATGGTCCATATGGTTGTGGGAGATCAGAACTGCATCGAGCTCTGGCAAGGCCCCGAGCGAAAGGGCTGGCGGCTGATGTCTTTTGATATTGGGTAGCGAGGAAAAGATGGGATCGGTAAGCAGGGTGAGTCCGCGCAATTGATAGAGTAGCGTTGCATGACCGATCCACGTGATACCAGGCTGACTATCGCCATCGAAGCATCTTGCTTCCTGAAGAGGGATTGCTTCCCATACGGGACGCCCTTTATCCCCGGCCTCTTTACGCAGACCTAGACGCCAACGTAAAAAGTCCGACGTCGATACCCGATGGCGACCATCGTTGTTGCAGAAACGGCCACGCGCAACCGGAGCACCATCGTCGGGCTTTGGGTCTTCTTTTTGAGGTGCGGGGAGTTTGATCAAGAGCCGGGAATGCGGGAGAGAATCAGACGCTGCGACCCGGTAAAGCTAATCGCGAAATTCTGGCTCATGGAACTGCCGTCAACCGCGCGGGCGGCGGTACTCACAGCCAATGCATAAATAGCCGTTGCGTCGAGCGTATCTTGCAGATGAAGTTCTGCGGTGAATACGTCGCGCCAAACGGGCTGCCCAAAAGGAATGGCAATACCCTGTTGGTCCGTGAGGGCAAAGGCTGACGAGGTTATCGCCATATTCATGGGCTGGGAAAACCTCACGATCAAATAGGGCGAGCTATCGGGTCGCTGCAAATAGGCTGAACGTACGAGAGGACCGATACGCGTGCTGAAGGCGAGTTTGAAAGGCCAGGCAATGGCTTCTTCTGGCCATTCAGACCCGTCGAGATCTTGTATCTCGTCGCCAAAAATAGCGTCACGCAGAATCACCAATTCGAAATCGTGGTCAGCGGGGAGCGCGTCATTGGGCTCGTAGGTAATCCTTCGCCCCTCTACCAGAATTTGCGCCGCGACTGCTTTCTTGCCGCCATTCGTCACATCATAAAGCACCACCCGGCGCGCCTCTTCGGGGAGCTCGAATTTCGAACCTGCTGCAGCCATGACTTCCGGCTTGAAAGTCGTCGCTACGGCCGTCTCTCCATTGAGTGGCGAGAGTCGCTCAATGGCGGGTACAGGCCCCCCGCCGCAGGCCACTGTGAGTGCCACCCAAGCCAGACATAATTTTAGGTCGTTCCGCATAAGCCAAAAATCCTTCTTGCCGCTCAGACCGGTGAAAAACGCGTCGGCGACGCTAGATATTTCCGCATAAAGGGCCAATGGCCTAACAAAAAGATCAACAGAACCCGCGGGGTCGGTTGCAAAAGGGACCAGACATGATACAAGTGCCTAGAATCTTTAGGGAGAGAACAGGAAATGGCCCATCGCTCGCTAGGCTTGGCCTTCGCCGTCGCGCTGCTCTTCCCGGCTTTCGGCTGTCAATTCGACAGTCAGAAGCTAGAGCAGCGCAGTTGTCAGTCCGCAGATACCTGTGAAGAGGGGTTCGTCTGCTGCCATGGGTATTGCGTCCTGCGGGTAACCTGCAGTGATGGTGGCGCGGCGGACTTCACTGTCGACCAGGGACCGGATACGACCAACCCCGCTCTCGATAAAGATGGCGACGGTATCCTTGATGCAGACGACAACTGTCCTGACGTCTCGAATACCAGCCAGCAGGATGCGGACAAAGACAAGGTGGGCGACCTATGCGACTGTGCGCCGACCGACGAAACCTTCAGCAAGACCCTCCTCAAGGTCAGTGATTTTGACGATGCCGCCCTTTTCACCGCGGTGGAGAGCGGTTCGAATTGGTCGATTGTTACTCAAGGAAGCCAGGGTCTATTGCGCCAAGGCAGTGCCGATGGCTTGCAACGGTCCAAGGCCACGACAGCCACTATGACGAGCTATCTCGCCACGGCCACTTTGCTATTTAGGCAGAGTGGCAATGATGGCCTCAGTATTCCCACCGACAATATTTCGATGGCCGGGATTCTCGTCCGCGGTGGCAAATTGGCTGAGGGAACGGGCGACGGCTATTATTGCGGCGTCGACCTGGCGAACTGGCGAATTGCCATCGGTCGCACGAGTGGAAGCGATCTTGCCGACGGAACACTCAACCTCGTCGCAGATCCCTTTTCCGACCCCGGAAAGTCGATCTCTCAGGGCGTACAAATCAACCAACCCTATAAAATCGAATTCCGCGTCGTTGGCGACCAGCTTAACTGCGAGGTTGTCCTGGCGGATAATAGTCGCATCACAACCTCCGCAACCGACAGCACACTGACTTCTGGGGAAATGGCACTCTTTACCGTCGGTGCTGCAGCCGACTACGAAACGGTGACGATATGCGGAAACGAATAAGTCTGACTCTATTCGCACTGATCGTCGGGACATTGTCCTACGGTACAGCTTTGGCCAAGGCCCCCGAAGGGAAAGCCCCGCCGCCAACGTCCCAAGCGGCAGCCAAGCCCTCAACGCTTCCAGCGCCCTCGACGCTTCCAGCGCCCTCAACGCTTCCAGCTACTAAGAAGGCCTCTGCGGCTAGCGGTCCAAAGGTCTTGGTCCTTTTGCCGGTCGAAGGAGAGAGCAAGGTCACGTCGTTGACGAAAGAGATCAACACCCTCAGCGCAAAACTCGGCCAAGGAGGCCAACCCCTTGCGCTCACGGTAAGCGATCTATTGCTGGCTGTCGGCTGTGACGATCGGTCGCTTTCCTGTCTGCAGCAGATTGGAGAGAACGTAAAAGCCACGCAAATGCTACTCGCCCAAGCGGCGAACGCCGGCCCGAAGGGTGTAAAGCTCTCCCTCAGATTATTCGACGTAAAGAGTGGCGTGGATAAGGCGCAAGTGGAAATCACTGTCGCTCTCAACCCCCTCGAGCGCGAACCCCAATTGAAAAAGGCGCTGGCCCAGGTCTTCGGCCTTAGTGCCCCACAGCAGGCCGTCGTTAAGGCCCAAGGCGGAATCGACATCAGCGCCTCGGCAGAAGACGTTCAGATCACGCTTTCCGGCGAAGAACGGGGAATCGCCCCGCTAAAACTGAAAGGTCTGCCCGCGGGAAGCTACGAGATTACCGCGTCACGCCATGGCTACCAGAGTTCGACAAAGATGGTTGAGGTAGCGCCGGGAGAGACCGCTCGCGTTCATTTTTCGTTGCAGCCGGGCGGGAGGCGAGCGCCGTCTCCCGACTACATTGGCGCCATTCGTACCCACACTTGGGTCATTGGCGGCGTCGGTCTGGCGTCGCTGATCGGCGCGGCCGTTTTTGGGGCAGACCTGGTCGCCCAGCAACACCATATGGACGAAACAGCCGGTACCACGCCCGATCAAATCGCTGCAATGCAAGGCTATAAAGAACGTGGAGACCGCGACGCCCTCGTGACAAATGTTCTGCTCGGTGTCGGTGGCGGGCTTGTGATTACCGCCGCCGTCCTCTCCTATTTCGATTATCGAGGCGCCCGGCCGGAAAAACGCCGCGCTCAAACCCTCAGCCCCAAATTCTCCGTAGGCTTGAGTTCGGTCCAGATGCGGCTGAAATTCTGATCTAAAGAACACTCGGCGCCTAAGCGCGCAGTTAGAAGTCAATTTTTCAGCCAATAAATTTGCCCCGCCGCCAAAGCCGGGCCATATTGCGGCCATGGATGCTCAACAACGGGCGGAATTGCTCCTTCGTTTGCGGCACGACGGCTCGCGCATCGCGAGACATTTTGATCTGCGGTACAAATCCATTGATGCGGAACGAAAGAATGTAAAGTCGCGTTATGGGCATTGTACCGATGAGGGGCGAATCAAAATTCGCCTCAATCATGTGCGAACCGGAAACCCGCTCAAATATTCCAGTCTGATCGATACGCTTTGCCACGAGCTAGCGCATCTAAAGCACTTCGACCACGGCCCTCAATTTAAGGATTTTTTCTGGGAACTGCTGCAGTGGGCGCGAAAAGAGGGGATTTACCAACCCAAGCGGAGGGGGCAAGCGGCAGTGGCCCCCGGCCCAGCTGCGGCGCCCCGTGCACCGAAGTTAGAGTTGCGAAATGGCGTGCCCGTCTTTCTCTCACCTCGCGAAGTCTATGCCCAAAACCATAATAATAATGCGGTAGCTCCGTGGGAGCGTTGGGCAGAGACGCTGAACATCAACGTGGGTAAGCGAAAGCCCCGCCGCGCTGGACGGAAAACCAAGGGGACCGGTTCGGCAAGCGGCGATCACAAAGCGAAGACGCCTCGGGAAGCCCAACTCAGCCTCTTCTAAAATCGACTCCCCGCTGCTTTTTTTTGTTGCCCGATACCCTCGCAATTTGCTATTTGGGCGCACCTCCAACGGGGCGCGCGCAATTCGGCGAACATCCTGGGAGGGGCAGTGGGAGGCTAGTGACCTAAATATAGGTCGGATAGCATGATCAAAGAAAGGGGTCGGGCCGATGAAAACGATAAACGGGCTTCACCTCCTCATCGATGGCTACGTTGTCGATGGGAAAACCTTGAACCCTGATTCGATCTGTTCGCTTTTTGACCGCCTCGTACAGGCGTTAGAAATGCAATACCTTCAGGTCCCCACAGCGATCAGAGTTCCGTTAGATCCTGAAAAACTCGACAGTGATGATGATGAAGGTGGCTGGTCGGTGATCTGCCAGATCACAACCTCTCATATCGCCCTTCATAGTTGGCCCATGCGTGGCGCCTTCATGATGGATATCTTTTCCTGCAAGGATTTCGATCCCGAGCGCGCCCAAGCGATTGTCAGCGAACATCTGAATATCGCAGAGATCAACGTCCAACAGATCCGCCGACACGATCCTCGTTTCGAATCCGCCCCCCAATAGCCTCTGCTCCCACCGCCACCACCGACCGCCACCACCAACCGTAGAGCTTTTCCCCTTACAATAGGGCCAAACTCACGCTAGTACGACTGCGACAGAATGCATCCGACCCAGGAGGACTGAGCATGCAGTTTTTTGATAAGAAGAAGATCTTCATCACGGGTGGTTCCAGTGGAATCGGCAAAGCCCTCGCCATCAAGCTCAGCGGCTGGGGCGCCCACGTCTATATCGCAGCCCGCGGCCAAGAACGCCTCGACAAGGCGCTAGCGGAAGTCAAAGCCGCGGCAAAGGGAAGCCAAACAATCGGCGCCGTACAAATGGATATCGCCGATCGCCAAGCGATAAAGAACGTCGCCAAAGAAGTTCTAGAAAGCCTGGGTGGTCTCGATATCTTGATCAACAACGCAGGTGTTGCCCGACCGGGCCACGTCCAAGAACTCGACGACGATATCTTCGATGAAATGATGACCATCAACTATTTCGGTACGGTCAACGTCACCCGCGCTTTTCTACCGCATTTTGTCGCCCAGAAGTCCGGCCATATCTGCAACGTATCCTCCGTCTTGGGCATGATGGGAATCTTCGGCTACACCGCCTACGCGGCCAGCAAATTCGCGGTAACCGGTTTTTCCGAATGTCTGCGGCAAGAACTCATGCCCCATGGCATTGATGTTTCGGTGGTCTTTCCGGCGGATGTCGATACCCCCCAGCTTCATGGGGAAGAAGAATTTAAACCAGCCGAAACGAAGGCGATTTCAGGAACCGTCAAGATGCTTCCCCCCGACGCCGTCGCCAGCTGTATTGCCGAGGGCATTAAGGCGAATAAGCATCGCATCGTGCCCGGCTTCAACACCAAATTCGTACTCTTTTGGCAACGCCATTGGCCCTGGCTGGTTCGGGCGATGACGGATGGTGACGTCAAGAAGGCCCTTCGAAAGTCCTAGGCACTAGTACGGTTCGAACCGTACGGTAGCTGTAGCGACCTCGATGCCGGGCTTTGCGGGAGGCGGGCGGTGGCAGGGCAGCGTGACGGTTTTACCGTTGATCGCCTTGAGGCTGAGCGAAGCACCCCAGTCGCATTTCCCGGCGAATTGATCCGGTCCCCAATTATCCTGCATAATCTTCAATTCAAAATGCTCGGCGATCTTATCCGCCGGCGCAATGCCCATCATCATATACCAACTCGGGGCGTTGCTATCTTCGATGACCGACGTCTCTCCCGTAACATTCGCTGCATTACCGATCTCGAGCTTCACGTAAAGGTCGCAATTCCATTCCCCACAGAATTCAAATGCGCCCACCGTCAAGGAAACGGACTCGAGGGTCACTTTGAATAGCGCATTCGTGCTTTGGGGAAGGGGCAAACAGCTATTTTGCGCACACGTCGCGTCCATGCCGCAATTGTCGCAAAGTGCGCCCTTCCCGCCGCAAGCCGTATCGATATCGCCATCAAGACATTGACCGGTCGACGTACAACAACCGTTGCAATAGGCGGAACAAGGTAGCGGCTGACAACTATGGGTCGCACTCTCACAACCCAAATTATCCGTTGGGTTGGCAGTACAATCGCTACAGGCCGCGCCTGCAGCGCCACATTGAAAATCGCGCTGGTCAGTATATTTGACGCAATCGCCAGCCGCATTACAGCAACCATCACTGCAGGTCGTCGCATCACAGACCGGCTTATGGCATTGGCCTTGTTTGCAGATGGTATGAGGTGCGTTGCAATAGCCGCATTGCTGTCCGCTATTGCCACAGCCCCCGTCGGCGAACTGATCGGAAAATTCCACACAGGTGCCACCTTGGCAGCAACCACTGCAGGTTTGCTCACACGTCAGCGTGCTCTCCGGGGGATTATCTGGCGTACTGGGTGGCGTATTGGGCGGTGGTGGCGGCGCATCAGGGGGCGTGGTCGTATCATCAGCGGTACAGATTCCCGCCGCGGAACACATCGGCGTGGAGTTGTCGCATGCCTGACAAGCATCACCCGTATTTCCGCAAAGCGATGGCCCTTGATTCGAAAGACCGACACATTGACCGATGCTATTGCAGCAGCCCGCGCAGTTCAGCGCAGAACACGTCGCGTCAGCGGGTGGAGGTGTAGTGGATTGACAGCTCCCTTGACTACAGATCTCATTCGAACCGCATTTTTCACAATTCAGCCCGCTCTTACCACAAGCGGATGCAGATGTTCCCGGTAGGCAATTGGGTCCACTAACGCAACCGTTACACGATTGGGTCTCCGGCGCGCCAGCCTGGCAGCGCCCCTGGTCGCAGACCTGACCGACTGAACAAGCAACACATTGGTTGCCCGCCGCACCACACGACGTCATATTGACACCGGGATTACAAATGCCGCCTGAGCAGCAACCCTGACAATTGCTTGAATTACATTTTTCATTTTTTGTATCGGGTCGGCAAAGACCGTAGCTGCAGCTTTCGCCACTTGAACACGAACTACAAAATTGCCCGCCCCAGCCACAGGCGTTGATCGACTCGGATTCGACGCAAACGCCCGCCTTGCAGCATCCCTTACAACTTGCCGGACCACACGAAGGTATGGCTTTCGGCACCAACGCGTCACCACAAGCTCCAAGAAGAAGTAGGCAAACCAAGCTCGTTGCCCCAGCCAGCCCCATCAGATATTTGCGAACGTTCCCTGCCATGATCTGCTCCTCACGCTGTGACAGCCAATACTGACCGACTGCCTCTTGCGTTTGCAGAAGTCATGCCGCAATGGGATGACTGGAAATCCACAGTTATTTCCAGACATTGTTGGGGAGGCGCTCAGTGACGCGAAGAACCACGGGGAGTTGATACACCCCGTGGAGACACTCGCACCGTCTACTTCAGGGGCTTGATCGTGATCGTTTTGCCTGAGGAATAGCCGGCGAACTCTGGTGCGTACATTGGCTGCACGGTAGCCGACGCGGATTTAAACGTTCCCGCGGTGGTGGCGCGTAGGCGATATTTGAAGGGGTATTGTCCCGTGGGCAGGCTTTCAAAGAAGAAATTTGTGCCGCTGTCGCGAATTTCCTCATACCAATAGATGCCCAGGCTGCCGCGATGTCTTGATTGGGTGCTGACGGGTTCGAATCCGGCAGGACGCGGATCGCGAAGGTGCACATAGCCCACTTTGTGCTTGCTTCGCAACGCGAGCTGAACTTCGACTTCATCGCCCACCTTTATCTGAGTACCATCAGCCAGCGGCTGAAGTATGACCTGACCGCCGCGTCTCGACCGTTTGAAGTACTTCCTTTTAACCGAAAGGAAATCTCCCTTGGCAACTGCCGGCAGTTTTTCGGTGGAGAAATGCCACGTGGCCGAAGCAAAAGCGAAACCTTTGGTATCCTTCTCAACGATAATCGAGGCGTGCTTCTTCGGCTTCATTTCGGCACCAGGAATCACCCATTGGTTCTTCCTACCCGTATATTCGTCCGGTGAAAACGCAAAGACCTTCTTCTGGTCACCCGCGCTCACCGTGATCTTTTCCTTCACACCGAGTTGGCCGCTGCTCTTTAGATATTTCGCGAGCGAGTAGACCACTTCAGAGGTGGCGCGGGTTGACTTCCAATGGCTGAGCTTCTTGTTGATCAACAACCAAAGAACGAGTCCATCGAGTTCTTTCGCTTTAGGCGTGAGCTCCATCACGGTGCGAACCGCAAAGGCGTGGGTTTCGATGCGGTCGTTGTACCAAAGCCAACCACGATCTTCAGGGGCCCAGAATGTCCCTTGGTCCTTCTTCGTCTTGGCAGAATCCATAACGCTTTCCCAAACCAGGAGCGCATCCTTCCTGCGATTTTCACGGTTGAGAGTAAGAGCCAGATAACCCTTCAAATAGGGGGCGTGGTTCTTCCAATGTTTGAAGGAAAAATCGAGCATTGTCTTTCGCTCGGCGGCAGTAAAGATACTATTGCCCCAACTATTATCCGGATAATTGGAAAGCGTATAATTGAGGAAGGTAATGAATTCCCAGCAGCTGTTGTGGGCCATACAAACCTTCACCCATTTGTCGACATAGTGGCGATGCATATAGCGCCAGGCTCTCTGAATCATCGGCTTGGGCACATCGACACCAAATTCCATCGCCTTTGAAAAGCCGTGCAACAGATAGAGCGTCATATAGGGAGAGGGCCGGCCTCCAGCAAACCACGGGAAAGCGCCCGATGACGTTTGCGCCTTCTTTAGCTCGGCCAGCGAGGTATTGCGTTGGGCACGGGCGATCTTCGGGTCGAGGACATTGAGCAGTGGGTGACTACGCTTCGGCCCCCCTTGCGACATCTGCAGCCAAGGGGTTTCTTCCAGCGCCATTTTGCGATTGGGGTCGTTGCCATCGAACCTTTCGTACTGCGTTTTTCGCTTTGCAAATTTAGCGGCCATCTTCTTCACCGCCGGATAGTCCTTGTACATTGAAGACAAGATGCCTGTAGAGAGGAAGCGGTTCAGAGTTTGTTCGGTACATTGATAGGGATAGTTCACCAAATAGGGAAGCGCTGAGAGTACCGAGTAGAAGAGTTGGGCATCGATCGTCACCACCATTTGTTCGTTGATCAAGCTGGGGTCGTCGTCCTTAGCCAAATCTTCGAACCTCATTTCGCGGCGGTCCTTATCCTTCAAACTGACAAAGCGAGACTGAATCAGATGCATTCGTCCTGGCAAAACGGGGATGGGGCGCAATTCTCCGTCGGAGAAATCACCGGAAGTCGCGGTGACTTTGAACGCAACCAACCCCACTTTGGCGGGTGTTTTGATAGAAAAACTTAGATTGGTGCCGCCCCCGGCTTTGACCTCGAAGGGGCGCCCCTGGGCTTCAGTACTTTTGAGTCCAAAGCTGGCCAAGATACTCTTCTTCGTGTCGGGATCGATGATATCAAACTTTAGCCGACCCTTCAGCGCTTTCTTGGAGGCGTTGTTGACCACAACTTTGATCGTAGCGTTATCACCCTCCCGTAGGAAACGCGGCAAATAGGGGCGAACCATCAATTCCTTTACGCTCTTGTTTTCCTTCTTCACAGAACCGGATTGCAGGTCTCGCGTTACGGCGTGAGCCCAAACGTTCCACGAGGTGACAGAATCGGGCACCTCAAATTTGAAACTGACCGAACCGTCTTTGTCGGTCAGTAGGTGGGGCTTAAAGAATGCCGTCTCAGAGAAGTTGGTGCGCAACTGCGGCCCTTTCTTTTTCGCTTGAGAATCTCCGTTTCTCAACGGTTTGTTGACCGCGACCTTTCGTTTCGCTTTCATTGCCGACCGCGTTGTCGCCGCCGGGGTATCGGCGGGGCTCGCATCAACACTGGCCTCGGCAACCTTCACCGGCCTCGGCGCTTCGCTGCGAATGCGATAGCGTCCCCCACCGCCACGGCCGAAGCCTCGGCCGCCAACACCGCCCACACCATAGCCTGAGACCGTTTTCAGGCGATCGCCTCGAAGGGGCGGGTACCACGGCACATTCCTAAAACCACGGCTGTCGACCCACGTCGTGCGGGCCATACCCAAATTGCTGCGCGTCCAGGGAATTTGCGTCAGCCACGGATAGATCGAGATAGGCTGCGCGGGATAGTGCGGCGTGAAAGCGTCGAGGCTCTTGTCATACATATAGGCGAGCACTTCAGCACCGGCAACCGCGCTGTCTTTTCCGGCAGGACCTCGAACCTTTACCGTAAATGTCTCTTTCGTGCCTGGCCTCAGACGGTCTCTGAAGGTCGAAAAGGAGACCTTCAATGATTTATTGTCCCAGGGAACGTATACGGACCGCTGAAACCGCATCAACTGATGGTCTCTAACTGCCGTTACCGCAATACCGAAACCACCGCGGTCCTTTTCCCGAACGGGGATCTCGATCAAGGTAGGACTCTTCTTGCCGATCAACGTTTGCCGACGCACGCGTTTATTATGCCGATAGGTATCCAGATAGATCCGTTGACCGGGGAAGCCGGAAAATACGTGGATTTGGGCCTTTTTTCCTACTTTGACACTGCTGCGTTCGACCTCCGCATACACCGGTAACGCTAGAGACGTCTTCTTTCCGGCAACGACAAAGACCTGCGACATTTCGTAGGGTGCGCCGAAACCGTCCTTGGTCTGGTAGCGAAGCCGATAGGCTCCGGCCTTTAGCTTCGCTTTGATGGCCACTAAGTCGATCTTGGCGACGCCGTCCTGATCGTGGGTTAAATCCCCTTCGCTCAGAAGGGCACCATCCGGCCAAGACCATAACAGGCTCTGAACCTGGTAGTTGGGTCGCCAACGAGGTCGAAGCCTATCGCCCGTCGTAACGAAACTCTTATCCGTTATGGGCCGACTTGCTAGGGGTTGGTCGGCAGGCAAGAGGGCCTTCTTCGGCGATTTCACGGAGAAGACCCGATAGTGGCCTTTCCCCGCCGTTCCTTTGCCATTCAGATTTGATCGAAATATTTTCAATTTCCCCAGCTTGCCAGCGAGAAGGAAACTGGAGCCGAAGCTCATTTTCGCCTCAACATCGACGAACCCGAGCCGAAAACCTTTTTGAGCCGAGCGCGTTTCGCCACCCTCATCGGTGACGTCGACGCTAACCGAATAGCGATACGTCACCCCCTTCGCGGTTTTGGCCAGTCGTTCATCGGCTTTAGGAACAAAGCTAAAAGCAAAGCTACCGTCTGCCGAAACCTTGGTGGTACCGGCGCCAATGGACTGACTGCTGGACGACGATAGTGACGAATAGCGATAATGCCACCACCAGGGATAGACAACCGATCGCAAAACACGCCATTTCACTTGGCCGTTCGTTAAAGGCAGACCGAAATGATAGCGAGCTTCACCTTTGACCTTCGCCTTCTTATTTAAGCGCATGGGTTCCGTCGCCTCATGCAGTTTGGTTGTGAACGTTGGCCTTTTGTATTCCTCGACCCTCACGTTCGTTTGACCATTGAACGAACTGCGAATGCGCCAGGACCCCAGTAGTCGCCCCGAGGGTATCTGGAATTCCCCGGAGACCGTGCCAAAGCTGTTGGTCTTCAGCTTCTGAGTGGAGACCCGCTGATAGTTACCATCATAAAGGCTGATGCTTACCTTTGTATTCGGTGCGGTCTTATAGTTTGAACGCGCTACGTCTCCTTTGTAGAGAATGGCTTTGAATTTGAGCATCTGATTGGGCCGATAGATGGAGCGATCGGTATAGATCAATGTTGACCGACGGGTCTTTGAGCGCCCTCGTGCATACAGGTGCAAATAGCTCGGATCAACGGCGATTTGCTTGCCCTTCCGCGCAAAGAGAAAATAGGAATTCCCCTTCAACTTCCCTTTCTTCAATACGACAATTCCGTTGGCTCCGGTCGTTTTGGAAGCCACGCTCCGATGCCCTTTCCGATAATCGAATCGGTATAGATGAACGCGAACGCCGGCAAGCAATTTCCCGGTTGAGCCGGAGACCATTTCGACCTCAACTTCATCGCCTACCGACCGTTTGATCATCACCAGATCGCCGATCACCATATGGGCCCCACGAATGACATTATCGTCCTTTGAAAAATCCTTTCTCGCTGACGCCATCACAGCGTAGTAGCCAGGCTTCTTCATTGGGGGAACGACAAAAGCCCGGTGCTTTTTGTAGTCGATGGTTTTTTCCAGTTTCGTATTCCAGCTATGAGCTGGCTTTGAAGAGCGGAGAATGGCGCTGAGCTTATTGTGACGGGGAAAGAAATTATAATCGTTCCCTGACTGAAAGTGCTTTTTCAGATCCACGCGAAACGCTCTAAAATAGATGCGATCCAAATTCTTGTAGTTGATCGCCAAAGACCTACGTTGCGGGCCATCCGCGGCCATCGCCTGAATATCGTATTGAGGTACTTCGATTCTCTTGAAGATGTTCAGGCAGCGTTTTCCCCCCACGCTTTGCGGGTAGGCAGCATGGCCTGCGATAGCGATTTTTCGGGCGCGTAGCTGATTATCCCACGTTTTTTCCGTCTGAACGAAATGGGCGCGGAGTGCCATGCCAACCGACCACCATTTGAATTTTCTCATGGCGGGCAGACGACGCTCGAGATCTGCAAGGAGCAGCCGACGATCGTCCTCATTGGTGAAATTGCGGTGTAGCAGTTTGACTAGGGTGAGGCGCGCTTCAAACGCCGATTCCTGGCGACCCTTTTCTTCATGCCAGGCCTCCAGGTCGAGGAGAGTCGTCGCGATCTTCACGAGCGGATGCAGTTCGGGATCTTCCAACTTCTGGGCTTTTCCCAATAACGGCTTCTTTTGGCCCAGAAGACGCGGGAGATCGATTTGGTATTTTTCGTTGGATTGCTTGGGCCCCCACGTCGCCGTATTGGCCAACAGTTCTACCCGTAAATAGGAGACGGCATCCCTCAGCGTCGGGCGAATGTGTTTTGGATAGTCATTTTGCTCCAAAAAGTCGCTTAGATGAGAAATGGGATGGTCCGCCAACTGCTGACGGTGAACCCAGACATTTTGATACGCACGTTGGGCCTCGGCGTAGATTTCAGCAGACGTCCACGCCTTGAGGTCGACCTTGCCTTTGCTGTCGACTTTTTCCCTTTTGCGGATCTCCCACGAATAGCGCTGGGCGTAGGTCACAAGGGCATGAGCATAGTAGAGATCGAGGGCGGTGGTGGCGAGAACATCGCCGGGCCACGGCTCCTCCTTCAAGAACCGAACCGCCTTTTCATAGCCGTGAAGCGCGGTTCTCAATTTCACGTAGCGCGTCAAGGCGCGAACCCAATCCTCGGAATCCTTGGCACCTTTGGCTTGCGCCAGGATCTTTTCGAGTTCTTTGCTGGCCTTTTCGTACTTCTGCTCGCTTTTGAGTTTGTTGAAGGTCTGCCAACGGTCGCCTTCCTGGCCACTCCATTTCACCCAGGGCAATGGCTTTACTTTTTTGTCGCCGGCCTTGTCACCGGCCTTTACTACGGCTACCGGTGACGACGCCGTCGGGCGACTCGTGGCGTCCTTTCTTTGACCATGGTCTGTGGCACAGCTCAGCAAATAGATCGCGACCAACGAAAGATACCTGATATTCCGCATAATTGTCTCCCGGGCTACACTCCCGCAGCGCATTCTAACGTCTTGGAAACCTTTTCGGACCTTTTTCTTGGTCTCCATTGTCTGATTGGAATCAGACAAGCGAGCACGGGAAAAACTTACCCCAATTCGAAGCTGGTAACCCCGAATAGGCGATCGAAGGCGAGATCCGGCTGGTTTTGCGTATACATGCGGGCGGTTTCAAAGACCACGTTCATCTGATAGCACCGAGCGAGTGCGACGGCGTCATCGTTGCATTCTGGAACATCGAGGTAGAGGCTTTGTCCCTGCGGTGCCGCGCATTGTAGTCGCCGAAATAGCGCATCTGCGATATGTGCGCGATCTGCGAATAGCGGACCGACCTTATAGCCGTTTCGACATTTTCTGATCATGCCGAGCCCGCGGATGCGTCCATCTTCCTGCCATACGAATGACGATGCATCCGGCATGGCCAGCCAGGGTTTGAGAAACTTCCGGCGCGCTGCAGGAAAGAAGTCTCGGTCGTAGTCGCATAGGGCTTCGACCGGAAGGTCTCGCGCATTGACAAATTTTTCCGGCTGACAATCCTGATGCCTGACGATGCCTTCGTAGCGAATATTACGGTAAGCGAGTTTGAAACCGGATTTCTTATAATTCGCTTGCTGATCGACGACGCCGTCCAAACCGATATTTCGTTTCTTCAACCGGTCCATGGCCGCCAGCCAGAGTTGCATGCCATAGCCCTGGCCTCTGTGGGCCTCAACAACGATATAGAAACCCAAAAAGCCAAACCGTTGACCGTAGCGAATCGCCGAAACGCACCCAATGGGATCGCCATCCAAAAGCCCGAGAAGAAATCCCCCAGGGTCGGCGCTGTAGAAAGCCTCGGCATCGTTGAGCCCGGGATTCCAGCCCTCGACCGCAGCCAAGTCCACGGCATAGTCAACTTCGGCTCGGTTCATGGTTCGTATTTCGAAGCGTGATTTCGACATTGATAATATGATCCTCGATGGTCTCTCTCTTGGATGATGCCTTGGATTCGGATGAGGTTGCTAGAGCGCCAAAATAGTTTTTCGGTGAGCCTCGCACAGAGCGTTTTCGCGATAGTAGTCCCCACCGTTCGCGACAATTCTCTTGGCTAGCTTGTTATCGCCGTGAAGGTGCGCGATCCACGCGTAGGCGTCGATCGCCGACGGGTCCTTCGGTGCAAGTCGATAGGCGCGCGCCACATGAACGAGAGCGGTTTGGGTGTCCTTTTTATCCTCCGCGAGATAGATACCGTAGTTGACCAAGGCGAAAACGCGATCTGGCGCGATTTCCAGTATGCGTCTCAATTCGCCAATACCCTCCGCGACCCGGCCCCGCGAAAGATAGAGCGAGGCCAAAAGCTGGCGTGCCGCAACCAGAGTCGGCTTAAGACGAAGGCTCTCCTTCAATTCACCGATAGCGGCGGGGATTTGTTTGTTTCTGGTCAAACATAGGGCGAGATAATAATGCGCCTCGCCATTGTTGGGAAAAATGCGGTTCGCTTCAGCCATGAAAGCGAGCGCGTTTCGATAATCTCCCTTGCGAAAGCGTATGCCTCCCTCATTCCAAACATGAAGGAGAACCTCTGCGCGAACACTATTATTCCATGGCGCAAGGGCAATGGCTTCGCGAAACTGATTGAAGATCTTCGGCGTAAACATGCCCTGAAGAAATTCAGCATATGCGCGCAAGTAGGTCGTCTCAGACGCAAACGCCTGAGCCAAACGTTGGCGTTCGGCTGCGCTGGCATTGATAACATCATCGACGGGGAAACTCTTGCCCCACAGGTTGAGATGGTAATCGATGCTCTTCACGATCCGCTCGTCAGACGGCACCGCAAAGTCCGCGGGCGAGTAGAATTCGTAGTAGGGGTGCTCAAGGGAGTTGATTCGCGCCTTCGCGAAGCTTGCCCGTAAGGCCGCGTCTCGGCCAACATAATGGGAGAGAATCGCCTCGGCGCTATCGAGACCATATTTGCTCAACCCACTGAAGGATTGCGGGCTTTCTTTCAGCCGTTGGCGAATGCGGGAAAAGTCGATGGCGATTTCGCTCTTTGATCCCACCAAGAAGGTACTGATGGACCCCATCTTCCCCGCCGGAGGGAAGTACCACATTGAAACGCGGGGAAATGCCGAAAGGAAGGTATTCACGACCATCGCATAGTCCGGCACGTCGCTGGGTATCCACTGTATGACCAGCCCGCTATCCTTCAGACGGCTGCGCAAGAGATGATAATATTCGATGGAGTAGGAGAGTCCATTGGACGCATAGTTTTCCGCGGTCTTTTCATCGGCGGAGATGATGTCGAAAGTTTCTTTTCCATTACGTAGGAAATTCGTGATGTCGTCCTGGATCAGAGAGACGCGTGGGTCTTTTAGGACAGAGTAGCTTTCCGCCTCGAAATAGGAAGCACCATCTATGACGCTGGGGGCGATTTCCACGCAGACCAAGCGCTTGAGAGCCGGGTGCCGGCCACTTTCGCCTAGAAGAATTGCGGAGCCCAAGCCGACAGAAAGTTCGTTTTCATACGTTTCGAGGAGGAGTTTGGGTAAATGGGCCAGGACCTGTTGTTTGAAATCCGTTTGCCCCGTGCCTCCGATAACAATTCCGTCAACGGACATCGCCTTGTCGTGGGTCTCTGGGTCGATGAAGACCTTTGTCGTCGCAGCAATTCCTTCTTCGTAGAAAAGCACGCGGTGCTCAGGCCCCTGACGGTCCGAAGGAAACTGAATTTGCAGCGGCAATAGTACGGCGGCCACGAATAACCCGAGACACCCCACCGGTAACAGAACCGCCTTGATCCAGACCTGATGAAAGGAGCGCCAAACCAATAGGGCTAGGCCCATGCTGATATTTAGCGCGGCGATGAAGACGATTCCTTTCTGAATGCCAAGCAAGGGAAGTAAGATGAGGCTAGGCAGTAACGCGCCCAAGACGTTGCCCACCGTATTCACCGCGTAGATCCGTCCGACGTCCGCTCCTGTCCTTTTTAGGTCCTTGATGTAGATCTTTCCCGCCAAGGGAAAAGTCATACCGATCAACAATGCGGGCATGAGCATGATCAGTAAGGCCGCCAGGAAATGGGAGAAGATCAAAAAGCTCCACTGACCCGACATATCGCCAATCCAATTGCGAAGGCTCTCGCTGGCAACGACTTTGAGTAGTATGGGCAGCCCTGCCGCAGAAATAAGACCAATGAGAATTTGAATCCAGGCGAAAAGGCGAACTGGGCTTTTGCTCCGATCGGCAACAAATCGAATTGCCCAACCACCGAGCGCAATTCCACTGAGAAAGGCGGTCAACATCAGCGTCAACGCGTACGTTGAATTGCCGATGATGAAGACCAACGAACGTGTCCAGAAAATCTCATAGGCGAAGGACGCGAGGCCAGACAGCCCCACAAAGACAAGAAGCAGCTGGGCCACCCCAGCACCTTCATCGCCCCGCTCGTTTTCGACCGGCGCGTTCTCCCCATCCACAACTTCAGTGAGTGCGTCGAGCTTGTTGCTACGCGAGAGTAGAAACGCCAAGACACCGACGATGGTGTTGGCGCAGACCGCGACGTAAACGGAATTGTGAACCCCCAACGTAGCGATCAAAACAAAACCTGCCAAGAGGCAACCAGCGACCGCACCCAATGTATTGATGGCATAGAGACTGGCCAGGCTACGCCCCACCGACTGGGTGCTGCGAATGACAAAACGAGAGAGAATCGGCAGCGTTGCTCCCATGAGGAACGTAGGCACAAAGACGAGTAGGAACGCGATCAAAAACCGAAATAGACCGATGACCCATGTCGCACCCGAAAACGTGCCGTTAGCCCAAACATAGAGGCCACTCACCCGATCCATTAGGAAGAGAGAGATGAGCGCCGCAACAGCAATACCAAGTTCGTAATAGGCGTAGAGCCGCAGCGGGTTGGAACTGCGGTCCCCTGCTTTGCCTAGAAAATATCCACCAGCCGCGAGGCCGAGCATGAACGCAGCCAAAACGGTGCCGATCGCCAGCACTGTCGTGCCGAAAATCTCGGCCATGATCCGCGACCAAACGATTTCGTAGATCAGCCCACAAGCGCCAGAAATGAAGAAAAAGGCGTAGACAACCCGAGTCATGGCGGCATCTTACTCAGCAGCCCCCAGCAGTACATGATGCAGGTCAAATGGCAGCCTGGCCTCTCACAGCCACAATTTCAAACAGCGTAAATCTTCGCCTTAACTACCACCGGATTCGGACGACAAAAGGACTATGAACAGGCGGCGTTTCCGTTGGGTGGTTCTTTTATTATGCCCCCGGTTGGGCTGCGACCGCCCGGCGGAACTCCCGGAAGCCAACGTGCCTCGCTGCCCGGTTCCAAGGGCAATAATAACAGTGCCTTAATGGATGCCGCCCCGATAGCTAAACCCGGTTTAGGCTCGGTCGATATGCTCAGACTCGACAATAGAATCTACGTGACTGTCAGCAATACAGAGGAAGCCAACGACGTCTTCAACTTCACCGAAAACTAGGGGTATTCCCTACCAACACGCCTCGTACCAAACACCGAGGTCTTTCTTCTTGATCAACGTCGATAGCTTGAACGCTGTAGCCTTGGGGCAGATGCTCTCCTTCGTCCCAATATATTCGGCGTTGAACACGGCCTTATTCGCAGCGATGAAAACGGCTAATTTATCGCATTCATTGTGCTCGATACATTCCTCATTGAGTGCCCAGTCGAAATCGCCTTCGACGTCAGCGGCAAGATCGAGTGTATTCTTCAGGCCAATAGAAAGGCCACGTCCGTGGGCCTCGGCGGCCAAGAACTTTAGATAGTTCTTCTGGTCTGCCGCGGTGAGAGGAAAGCCAGTCTTGTTGGCGTACCCGTCGACATTGTCGGGTTCAACACCATCGCAACCTTTGCTTGTGGCCAAGTCGAGGCGTAGTTTCATTGCGTCTCGCACAGACGTTTCGCGAACATCGAGCCAAAGCTCATCCCAGCCCGCCATCTTCTCGCCCTTCACCGCTTTGGGAAACGACGATGCGTCACTACGCCAGGCCTCGTAAGAACCCGCGCTGAAATAGCAGATCACAACGCGACCTGCGGCCTTTAGCTTCCCGATGAGGCTGGCGTCGCTGTCAAAGAGGTCGATATCGTACATCGCGACATCGATGCTCGTATCGACGTTGCCGCTGAGCTGCCATTGCCAAGTGGTCAGAGGTTTGGGCCGCCAAACTTCTGAAACTCTAATCGTATCCACGGACGGCCGCGTATCGAATGACACGTTCTGAATATCGCGCGCTGAATCAACGCCGCCATCGCGGGGGGGCGAATTCTTCCCGCTGCAAACCGTGCAGTTCAGTAGAAAGAGGGCGAATAGAATCAATGTCGGTGGAAGGCTTCTTCCAAACCGCAGTCTAGTTGTCGCGTTGCGCATTGAGCAACACCTCAAGCTTCTCCAGCGTTACAGGCTTCGACAAGAAGTCATTCATTCCTGCGCCAAGGCACTCTTTTCGTTTTTCGTGGGCTGTAAAGGCGCTCAGGGCAACAATCCGGATCTGCCGAGCGGAATGTTCTAACTTCCGAATCGACCTAGCAGCCTCTAGGCCATCCATCTCGGGCATTTCGCAATCCATTAGGACCAAATCGTAGTTCACATCCGCCTGAAGTGCCTCTAGTACCCCCTTGCCTGTTTCTACGACGTCCACCTCGTGACCCAGTTTTTCCAAAAGTCGTATAACGACTCGCTGGTTGACGAAGTTGTCTTCGGCGACCAGGACCCTCAACGCTCTGCGCTCCGCGTTCTGGGGGCCATCGTTCGCCATTTCTCCCGTGCATGTCTCAAAGGAGACAGTAAACCAAAACGTGCTACCGACTTCCTTGTCGGAACTTACGCCCATTTCACCACCCATGAGTTTGACCAACCGCTCACAGATGGCTAGCCCCAGCCCCGTGCCGCCATACTTCCGCGTGGTGGAGCCATCGGCCTGAGCGAATGACTCAAATACCCTCTGTTGTTCGGCATCGGTCATGCCGATGCCGGAGTCTTTCACTTCAAATCGAACCGTGATCTGCGCCTCTATCTCTTCGACCAATGCGACGTTGACGTGAATCGAACCGGTAGCGGTAAACTTCAGCGCGTTGTTGATTAGGTTGCTCAATACCTGCCGCAAACGAATGGGATCTCCTATGACCCATTGCGACACGCCCTCTTCGATCGTCATTTCGAGTGAAATATTCTTTGCTGCGGACTGCGGTGCGTAGAGCGAAACCAGATCGTTCATGGTCCCCTTCAGGTCAAAGCGCAGCCGCTCCAACGCCAGTTTTCCGGCTTCGATTTTCGAAAAGTCCAAAATATCGCCGATCACTCTCATCATATCTTCTGCGGACTGTGCGATGAGCGCCGCCTGATCACGCTGATCGTCATCTAGCTTAGATTCTCGCAACAGGGAGAGCATACCGATGACCCCATTCATGGGGGTGCGAATCTCATGGCTCATATTCGCCAAGAACTCGCTTTTGGCTCTGCTGGCTTCCTCGGCCGCTTCCGCAAGGCTTCTTCCCTCAGCCACTTGCTGTTGCAGTAGCGCCTCTGAAGAGGCTAGGCGTCCGACCATGTTGTTGAACGATACGGCCAGTTCAGCGATTTCGTTCTTTCCCGAAACACGCAATGTCTCATCGCGTGCACCGTCCCCAACCCTCTTGACGAATCTCGTCAAATTGGCAATCGGGTCCCGGAACAGTTTTGAAAATGCTATCCGGCTTGTCCCGCCTGCTTTTTCGCGATCGTCGCGAGAATTCGCAGTGCATCATTCACGGACTTAGAATCGGAGAATATTCGAGCAACGTCCGGATCCAATACGACTACGTTTGTTCCGAGGGCGTAGCGCTCGGCGTATTTTCCCCGCACACCCTCAGAAAAGTCGTACGCATCACGCATGGCTATTGAGTCTTTGTTCTCATTGCTCATAGTTTCGCCGCTCCGAGCGCGTTGCCACGCGCGCACTGATCAATCTAATGATATCACGCCGCTCCGTATAGGCAACGACCAAAAGACGCTGACCGATCGACATCCCCAATATTATGCACCTTTCCTCGCCGAGAGAGTGATCAGGATCCTCAATCGTAAGAGACAGTGCGTCTGCGAAAACGGTCGTTGCCTCAGCAAACGACACGTCATGCTTTTCGAGATTGGCGATTGCCTTGTCTTCGTCCCACTCGAATTCCAGTCCTCGCACAGCTCAACCTCCCATCACATTCAAAAGGCGGGGGCACTCGATCTAGACTCGGAGAATAGTACCAGAAGCACCTACCACGGTCGCGCTGTTTTCGGCGACGCCAATTGAGAATAGAGTTTTGTCCGTAGGACAAGGTTCCCGGCACCAATCTCCCGCAGACTCTCGCTTGAGAACAGTTCCATTCGCTCCGCAGGCATAGCCTCGGTCCCTTTCCGGGCCTACGGCTACGTCGTGCAGAGTTGTCCGATACTGCAACTGGGCGAACTGCCAAGTACCGCCAGTTCGCTCGATAACATCACCGGCATGAGTCACCAGGATAGTTGCGTTGTGCTTCAAGACGCCGATCCCGTTGATGTGCGAATGAGTAACGTCCAAGTGTGTCCAGGAGTTCCCGTCCCACTCCTTCAGCGTGCCGTTTAGTCCGCCCACAATCCAACCCGAAATACCGATACTCTGAACAACAAATAGATGGTCGTTTGTCTCAGCACCAATTTCTATGAATCCACTGCCGGACTTTTCCACTATTCCACCATTGAAACCGACCGCCCGAATAATGCCAGCCTCGTTACCGCAGATGCTC
>Ga0257122_1000909_pt1 | contig 23323 bp, 22 predicted proteins | sample SI106_120metaG_FD_190146 | JGI IMG/M metagenome (GOLD analysis project Ga0257122, IMG submission 190146) | Marine microbial communities from Saanich Inlet, British Columbia, Canada - SI106_120 | ecosystem: Environmental > Aquatic > Marine > Inlet | place: Canada: British Columbia | collected... | reverse complement strand
GGGGTTGATACCAGTTTTTATTTCATCAGAGTCGGTATTTGATGGAGATAATGGTGGATATACTGAGGAGGATGAGCCAAACCCAATATTTGATTATGGAATGCATAAATATAAAGTAGAAGAATATATTAAAAAGGTTGCGAGTAGTTATTTAATAATTAGATTGGCAAAGGTATTTGATTCAAACTTTGATAAGCCAACTCTTATATCTGGATGGATAAATGATTTAAACCACAATAAGAATATTTATTGTGCAAATGATCATGTTTTTAGTCCAATTCATATTGAAGATGTAGTTAGATATATTGAAAAGCTTATTGAAATGGGAGAAACTGGAATATTTCACGTGTGTTCCCAAGATTTAAAAAGTAGATTGCAAATGCTCGAATATTTAATTAATCGATATGCTAATTATGCTCCTTACGTTGGTACAGTAATAGAGCAACCTCTTCATTCTTTCAAAGGGGCGGAAAATATTCCATTAAATACATCAATGAATCCAAAAAAAATAATTAAAACAGTTGGTATTTATCCAAGAAATTTTTCATGGTGGGCTGATACTCTAATTGGAGAATTCTTTTCTAGAGAGATGGAATAAGATTTTTTATGAATAAGATTCAAGTGATTGACTTAGGATTACAACCCGTTTCCAATAGGTTTTTGGTTAATAACTGGGATGAGGTGCCAAAATTTTCGTTAAGTATTAGCATCTGTATTGAAAATGGGTTAATTTTATTAGATAAGCCGTTTCCCGTTAAGGAAGTTAAACCTCAGTTTGGTTGGTTAACTTGTTTCGAGCCAGAAGACCATCTTGACAAACTTGTAGAAAAATTGACTCAATTACCAGGTATTTCAAGAAAATCTTGTATTGGAGGTTATAGTTTTAAAGATGATTCAACCTTAATAAGAATGGATAAATTGGGGTATAAGAAAATATGGCGTATAGACCCAAAAATAGATCTAAATATTGATGATAGTACAGCAAATGTAGAAACGTACCAGAGAAAATTTACAAACAGTAGGGCTGAAAAAATAGCGGATAAATACGGTTTAGCAGATATTTTATTAGTACGCCATGTAGTTGAGCATGCATATGATGTCTCTAAATTTATACAATCTATTCGTAAATTGATTAAGTTAAATGGTTATATAGTATGGGAGTTGCCTGATTGTGAGAGGGGCTTGAATTCTGGAGATTGTACAATTATATGGGAAGAGCACATATACTATTTCACCAAGTTTACTTTTAAGCAATTAATGAAAAAAGAAGGATTTGATATTATTGATTGCTATATAGCGCCTTATCCTTTGGAAAACAGTATTATAGCGATTGTAAAAGAATCACATGAAAAACTTCATACTGAAATTCCTGATTCTAAATATGTAGAGAGTGAAATTGTAAGAGCGTTAAACTTTTCCAATTTATTATCAATGCGAAAAAAATCAGTACGTGAAAAACTAATTGAAACTACTGAAAAATATGGTAAAGTGGCTTTTTTTGGTGCTGGACATCTCTCCGTAGCATATATTTCAATTATGGGTATTTCAGACTTAATTAAATATGTAATTGACGATAATCTGAATAAAAAAGGCATGGTAATGCCTGTTGGTAAGCTTAATATTGTAAGCTCTGATGTTCTATATGAAGATGATGTATTGGTGTGCTTATTAAGTCTTAATCCCCAGAATCATGATAACGTAATCAAGAATAATTATAAATTTTTAGATAAAGGAGGTATATTTGTATCTATTTTTCCTGGTTCTGATAATTATTTAGAAGAGGTGTTGTGATTAAGTTTAAAAAAGAAAGCGATGAAGTTTTATATGTTGACGAAAAAATACCTGTTATTGGAACTAAAGAAATAGGTGAGTTAAAAAGATTGGCCTTGCTTAATCAACGAAAACGCGTCAGAGTTTGTACACATGATTCTCCAAATAGTAAATTACACGAAATGTTTATTGTTCATACAAAAGAGTGCTATGTTAGGCCACATAAGCATATTGGGAAAGATGAATCTATTAGCGTAATTGAGGGTGTTGTTGATGTAGTTTTGTTCAATAATACTGGAGATATTTGTGAAGTAATTAACCTTGATGCTGTTAGTCCTGTAGGGTTACGTTATTGCAGATTACCAAGCTCAACTTATCATATGTTTATAATCAGAACAGAATTTTTAGTTTTTCACGAGTGTACACAAGGACCTTTTATTCGTAACGACACTATTTTTCCAGAATGGGCCCCTTTGGATGGTAGTTTTAAGCAAGAGGGCTTTATAAAACATATAGAATCAAACATTAGATCCCACCAGTATGGTTGTTAGTGTAATTATAGGAGGGACAAGAGGTATTGGAAAGGTAGTCAAAAAACACCTGATTGACAGAGGTGATTTGGTATATACAGTATCAAGAAATAATTCAAAACAAAAAAACCACATAAGTTGCGATATTACAGAATGTGGAGAATCTATTTTTAATAGTATTGATAAAGTTGATAATATTATTTTTGCACAGCGTTACCGTGGAGATAATTGGGATAAGACTTTTGATGTTACTGTAAAGGCTGTAAATAACATAGTGAAAGTTGCTATTTCTAAATTTAGCAGAGGTGGGTCAATTGTAATTATAAGTTCAAATGCGAGTCAATTTATATTAGAAGAGCAACCTGCGGAATATCATGCATCTAGGGCCGCACTTGACGCTCTTATGCGTTATTATGCTGTAGCATACGGGAAAAAAGGAATTAGATTTAATAGTATTCTTCCATCTACATTAATTAAACCAGAGAATGTAGATTTTTTTACCAAAGACAATAAAGTGAGAAAAATGATTGAAAATATTACCCCGTTAAATAGAATGGGATCAGCGGATGATATAGCAAATATTGTTGATTTTTTGTGTTCTCAAAAATCATCTTTCTTAACTGGAAATAGTTTTATGGCAGATGGAGGTCTATCTCTAATTGGTCAAGAGACTATTGCAAGAAATCTACTAGATTGTAATCATGAAAAATAATCTTTCTTTCGTTGATTTTTATAATAAACATGGCATATCTCCGGTATCTCAAAATATATCTAATCTTGAAGAGCATTTTAAAAGAAGAAACTCATTATTGACAAGTTTGGGGATTCCCGCCATATTTGTTAAGGGTTCTAGTGTTCTTGAATTTGGACCGGGCTCTGGACATAATGCCACTTATATTGCATCTCTATCTCCTAATAGATATCATCTTGTTGATGGTAGTGATGTAGGTATTAGAGAAACTGAGCGACTGTTGTCTGGATATGAAATTCATAATTTTAAGGCAATGCATTCATTATTTTTAGACTACAAGAGTAGTTTTTTATTTGATATTGTTTGGGCCGAAGGTTGTATTCCTCATCAGTCTGATCCAATTAGTATTTTAGAATATCTTTCTTCTTTTACAAATAAGTCAGGGATATTTGTTATAACAACAATTAATGGTATCTCACATTTATCAGAAACAATAAGAAGATTGGCATCACACATACATATAAACTCAATAGAATCTATAAGTGAAAAAGTAAATGTGATACGCCCACTACATAGAAAACATTTGCAACACTTGAAAGGTATGAGCAGACCTATTGATGATTGGATTTTAGATGTAATCATCCAACCACTACATAAAAGTAAGCTGTTAAGCATACCTGATGCTATTAATGTTCTTCAAAATGAATACGATATTTATGGATCATCGCCAAAATTTATTACTGATTGGCGCTGGTATAAAGAAGTTGTTGGTGTTGATAGAGGATTTAATCAAACCGCTCTTGATTCTTATTATCAGAACAACCTTAATTTAATTGATTATCGTTTTGAATTTTCAGAGCATTCACCAGAGTACGGGGTGAATTTAGAGAAACTTTGTAGTAAATCCTGGGATGTTATGAGATTAATTCAAGATGGAGATAGTGAGCAATGGGGGGTTTTTACAAATTTATTAAACGATATCTCTAATTTGGTAGAGATAAAATCACCAGTTACAGCAAAAGCAATTTCTGAAGCGTCATCTTGGTTGCAAGATGGTGCACCAATAAACCAAGAGTTAAAATATTTTCCTGAGTGGTGGGGGCGTGGACAACAGTATGTCAGTTTTATAAGAAAATAAGTAACAGGGGCTGGCCCTGACATCTAATATGCTGGAGTTAACAAGTGTACATAAAATGTTGTAAGTTAAGTAAAAATAAGCATTAAAACTGATGGAATACTTCATTGAAGATGCAGCAGTAAGAGCGTATCGAGCAGTTTAGTGGAATGGTTGAAGTGGATGAGATTTATTAGGTGTCAACCTTTTCTATTCTTAGTATTTGTTATTAACCAGAGTATTACTATTTTGTAGAAATAAATAAAGTTTGGTAAAGGAGATTGAACTCATGGTAATTGATTTTATAAATAAGATATACGCTGATACTAACATACCTGATTTGGTGCCTGGCACTTCGGGGGAGCACTTGGCTGAGTTTTATACTGCATGCTCACGTGGATTAAGATTAAATAAAAAGGTTGTTATCGTTAAACCTGATAGGCCGTTGAATCACAAAGTATACGACATTATTCCTGAAGGGGTAATTTTAAATATTGTGAAGCATAGCTCATTAAGCGGAATAAAAGCTCGAATTATTCTTTGGATAGCTTCTGGTTTTTTAATAAAGTACCCTAAAAAACATATATACAGTTATCTAAGAAGTAGGTTAAATAAAATTGTTTCTAAAATGGACAATAATGCAAACAAATGCGTAGTATGTAGTAGATTTTTAAATTTTTTAAAGGTATATATTGATGCTAAATTCTTTAACAAAAAGCAGTACATAGATAAAAAAGAAATTAGTGAGGGGGTAAGCTGCAAACTGAGTAATGTGGATATTACATATAGTCAAAAATATTTAAGAAATATTGGAGTAGATTTTAATAAAAAAATTGTTTGTTTGCATGTTAGAGATCATATTAATGATACCGGTGGCTACAACAGAAGGTGTTCAATTGAACAATACGAAAGAGGAATTAAATATCTTGAATCCAAAGATTTTTTGGTCATTAAAATAGGGCGTAATTCAGAAACAAAATATAGTAGAAATAGTGCAGTAGACTTGTCATTTGATGATGTGCCACATGTTATTCAAATATATTTAATATCAATATGTAAATTTGTTATTAGTTATCAAACAGGCGTTATACCATTACTATCTTATATGTTTAATAGGCCATTATTAATGGCAAATGTTGTTGATCCCGTATTGCATTATCCCATAAAGAAAAATGCTTTAATTATATTGAAAACGTTATACAGTAAAAATTCTATGAAAGAGGCGAGGTTTGATGAAATTACAAGTGGCAGAGTAACTAAGCTTAAAAAAAGTCACTGTTTTGATGAGTTGTATTATTATGAAGACAATACTCCTAGCGAGATACTATTGTCTATAAAAGAAATGATTAATTTTATAGACAATGGATTTAAAAAAAATGATGATCAGCTTTTTTTAAGAAGACACCTTCAGGAAAAAAATACAAATATATTGAAAGACAAAAAAGACGTGGGTGTATATAATTTTCATATGAGATGGTCAGGTGGTGAATTTATCGGTGCAGGTGCGTTATGTGCATGGTACGCAAAAAAAATACGCTCTGAAATTGAAAGTTATAGTAATTAGGTTTTTGTGTTTATGAAAATTACCAATTTACAAAGGTGGCAAGAGGGTAGAGGGTTAATATCATTAAGATATAAAAGTATAGCTATTCTATTAATTGTTTCATTTGTAACAATATTATCGGAAGCATTAGGGTTGAGTTTTTTTTATCCTATTTTTCAATATATCCAAGCAGATGGGGACATTTCCATTCTTTTAGAAAGTTCTAAAATTTGGGTTGCTGTAATAGAAGCAACAGACAAATTAGATATAAATATAAGCCTTGGTCTTTTATTATCTTTAGCGTTTGTATTTTTCCTAGGTAGGCAAATATTTACTTATATAAAGATGGTATACGCAACAAAGATTCAAGCCTCTCTTCTTAAGAACTTACGATCTAAACTATTTGACTCTTATTTAAATGCATCAGCAGAATATCATGATACTTATTCTGTTGGAAGTCTTACTAATATAATGACACAGGAGGCAAATGCTGCAGTGTTGGGTATATTAAAACCAATTGAACTGATAGTCTACATCGTAATGTTGGCAGTTTATATTGCCATGCTTATGATTATTTCATTTGAAATGACAATGATATCAATTGTGGTTTTATTTATAGCAAGCTTGATCCCTCAAGGCTGGATGAGAAAGAGTATAGAGGTTGGTGAAAATGTAGTAGATTCAAATACAAAATTATCAGCATACTTAGTGAGTCGTTTAAAGTTTCCAAATTTGGTCCGACTTTCTGGTACTGGAGAAATTGAAAGAAGTAATTTTAATATTTTGAATGAGAACCAAAGGAGACATAACGTTGAATCTTCTATTTTGCAAACAAAAACAGAAGTATCTGTTGATCCTATAGTTGTAATTTTGAGTCTTTTAATGCTTTATTTGTCAGTGACGCAGTTGAATATGTCAATTGAATTAATAGGGTTATATTTACTAATTGTAATGAGGATTTTGCCTGTAATAAAAAGTGTTTTGCTCCAATGGCAGGGTATTAATTCAGTATTAGGATCAGTAAATATTATTAAAAAACTAATAAGTGAAATGACAGCCAATATAGAAAAAGATACTGGTAATATTGATTTTTCTAAATTACAAAATAATATCATATTTGAAAATGTATATTATTCTTACCCGTCTACTGCAAGCTACGCCATCAAAGACATTAGTTTTACTATACCAGCAAATAGAATGACAGCTATTGTAGGGTCTTCTGGAAGTGGAAAGTCGACAATACTTGATTTATTATTAAGGTTAAGAAAGCCAAAGAAAGGAAAAATCTTTCTTGATAAAGTTAATTGTAATAAATTTTTGTTAAAGAGTTACCGTGACCATATAGCGTATGTACCACAATCCCCACAAATCTTCGAAGGGTCAATTATTGATCATATTTGTTATGGCATCAACAATTGTAATGATAATGATATAGATTTGGTTTGTAATATGGTCGGTATCGGAAAGTTTATTAATAGTCTTCCAGATCGTTATAGGACAAAATTAGGAGAAGATGCTGTTAGATTATCGGGTGGGCAGCGTCAGCGTATAGAGTTGGCAAGAGCATTAATATCAAAAAAACCAATACTTATTCTTGATGAACCTACAAGTGATTTAGATAATAAGGCAGAAAATGATTTTAAATTAACTCTAAGAAAGATTAATGAGAAATTTAATACAACAATTGTAGTAATATCACACAGTTTAAAAAGTATTTCATGGGCAGACAGCATTATCGTGGTGGCTGATGGAAAGATTTCCGCATCAGGAACACATAAAGAATTACTAGGGACATGTGGTTGGTATTCTGAATCATGGAAAACTGAGGTAGAGTAATACTTATGATAGTTGGAATACAACAACCAAATTATATCCCGTGGACTGGTTATTTTTATAAGATATACGCGTCTGATAAGTTTGTTTTTTTAGATGATGTGCAATATACTAAGAATAACTACATTAATCGTGTAAAAATAATCAGCTCAAAACCTGATGGACAGTGGCTTACAATTCCAGTATCACATCACTTTAAAGATATTATCCAAATTGTGAGACCGGCCAAAAAAGGTTGGGTTGATCAGCATTTGAATATGCTACGTCATAATTATCGTAACAGTAAATATTTTTCACTTATTTGGTCTGATGTGGTGGATTTATATAAAGAAGTATATGCACTAAATAGTCTTTCTGATATCAATATAAAATTAATTATAGGAATTTCAGATAGATTAGGTATTAAGACTGATTTTATAAAATCATCTGAATTGTTATCTATCAATGGAACTGGGGGCGATAGGTTGATAGAGATTTTAAAGTCTTTTAATGGTAATTCTCCTCAATACCTCTCTGGTAGTGGTGGAGCCAAATACCAAGACGAAGAAAAATTTAAAGTAGAAAATATTGGATTAAAGTACACTGATTTTGTTTGTCCCACATATCAGCAAGGTATTGATGGATTTACTTCTGGGCTTTCAGTTCTTGATATGGTTTTTGCCACAGGATGGGAACGATCGTATGAGTTAATTAGTAACAAAAAAATGAAATGAAATTAGTACAAAGCGGTAATGATACGAAGTTAAATTTTTCATTATCTGGATACCAGGAATTGTTGCAACGTTTTATAGATGCTGACTATGAATTTGTAAATTATGAGACAGTAAAGAGTAATTGCAAGCATGTAATTAATAGGCATGATATTGATTTTTCAATAGATTATGCGTTACAAATATCAAAAATAGAAAAAAAATTAGAGATAAAATCAATATATTTCTTATTAATCAGGTCAGAGTTTTATAATATATTCAGCAAAAAATCAATAGATTTAATTGCAGAAATTTTAGAAAATGGACATGATATTGGGTTGCATTTTGACATGTCATTGTATGGGAATGATATAAGTAATATTGATGACTATGTAGCAAATGAATGTCAAATTCTAACAAATTTGACAGGGAAAGAGGTAAATGTTGTAAGTTTTCATCGTCCAATTGATACGTTACTTGGTATGTCAGATAATGTTGGAGGCAAGATACATACATATCAACCTCGTTTTTTTGATGATATAGGGTATTGTTCAGATTCACGTGGTGAATGGAAATATGGCAACCCATTTCAACATGATTCTTTTAGTAATTCTTTGGCAATACAATTACTTACTCATCCAATATGGTGGCTCCTTAATCAAGGCTCCCCAAAGAATAAGCTTGATTTTTTCCTAACTGAAAGATTTAAGTTTTTAAAAAAAGAAATGCACTCTAACTCATCAATCTATTAATTATTTTGAATAAGATCCCATTAAACAAACCGTATTTTTCAAAACAATCTAGAGAAAAGGTGCTTGATTCTATTGATGGTGTTCTTAAGTCAGGCATTCTTATGATGGGTGAGTTTACAGAAAAATTTGAAAATGACTTTTCTAACAGGATGGGTGTTAAATATTCAGTTACAACTAATACCTGCACCACAGCATTGCAAATCGTACTTAGTTATTATAATGTTAAAGATAGGGAAATTTTGGTACCAAGCGCTTCATTTATTACTGATATAAGCTCAATTAAGTGGTCTGGAGGCATACCGGTTTTTGTTGATATGAATCCATATACAATGTCGTTTGATTTAAATGATTTAGAGAAAAAACTAACCTCCAAAACAAAGGCTCTTATATGGGTACATTTGACTGGAGTTGTGTCAGACCAATATCTTGAAATTATTAATTTTTGTAAATCTAATAACTTAGTCCTAATTGAAGATTGTTCACATGCTCATGGGGCTACTGTAAATAATAAAGAGGCAGGATCATTAGGAGATGCTGCATGTTTTAGCTTTTATCCTGGAAAAATGATGACAACTGGTGCAGGAGGAATGATATCTACAAATAATGAGGAACTTGCAATTTATTCACGCCAGATGAGATTGTTTGGTCGTTGTAAAGAAGATGGTAGTAAAGTCTGCCTAGAAGGAAATGACTGGTTTATGGATGAAATACGTGCTTGTATTGGTTTAGATCAGTTACATAATTTAGACAATAACCTTAAAAAAAGAAGAACAGTTGCAAGTATTTATAATAAAAGATTAGGCTCACATCCTGGTATAGGAATCTTTAATATATCCAATATAAATAATCCTTCATATTATTTGTATTTTGTTACTTTGGATAAGTCTGTGGACAGAAAAAAAGTTATTAGCATGATGACGAATATATTCAATATATCTACAAAACGAATATACAAACCCACACATATGGAAAAAATATTCCGCGATATTAATAGTGCTGATGATAATACATTAAGAGTAACTGAAGATATTTTATCGAGGACATTGTGCCTACCAATATTTTATCAAATTACAATTAAACAAGTTAATTATATTTCGGATTCACTAATTGAATGCGTTGATAAAATAAGCAAAAAATGAAAATATTAGTTATTGGGGGTAGATCATTTATAGGTAGACCCTTAGTCACAAGATTGTTAAAAGGTAACTATTCTGTAGTTATTGGGACTTCTGATAAATCTAATGTTTCTAACTGTATAAATAGACATGAAAGTATTTATCTTAATCTTTTTGATGAAGATTCAATCAGAAATGTAATTTCAGTTCATAAACCAAATGTAATTTTCTTTTTAGCATCGGTTAGAGGTGATGGTTCTCACGTAACAAAACCAATTTTGGATGCTAATTGTGTAGGGTTAAATTCTGTAATGGAGGCATGTGTTTCTGTTGGAATAAGGCCTAAGATAATATTCTCATCATCAATGGGTGTATATAATTACGACAGACCAGAATATTTACCCGTTGATGAAAAACATCCGTTGACAGCCTATGATTTTTATGGATTAACCAAGATTATAGGTGAGCAGTTATGTGATTTTTACAGTAATCATTATGGTTTTTCTACATATATCTTGCGTATTCCCGGTGTTTTTGGCAAGGGAAAAAACAAAGGCCTTATTTATAATTGTCTTAAGTATGCTGGGACTGAAAAAATTATCACAATCCCAAAGAAGTTGTTTATTAGAGATTTTATAAGTGTTGATGATGTTGTTTTGGCATTGTACAATTTAGTTGATTATAGCGGGGATTCTAATGTCTTCAATATAGGAAGTGGAACAGGCGTATCTCTTCAAGATATCGTTAAACTTTCTGAAGAGATTACAGGTGAAAAAATTCAAATTTCGTATGATAATTCTATTGTTGAAAGTTCGTTTTACCTGGATATCACGAAGGCAAGTGATGCAATTAATTTTATTCCAACTGAATTTAAAAAATCATTAAGTGATTTTTGGTATTCAATTTAGTTTTACTATGTCTTTATGATGATTAATTGTGATAAGCATAATTGGACCCACACTACTGCTGGAAACTTTTCAGTTTATTATGTAGGTAGATATAGTTCTATACGAAAAATACTTGATTTTTTATCAAATAATCATATACATGACCAATATGATCTGTCTAAGATTGTTAACAATATACCTGGTAATTTCTCTCTTGTTGCAGAGTCAGAAGTAGCCATAATTGCCTTGGTTGACAGAGTATCTGGATTTGATGTATTTTATAAAGATACATCAAATTCTATTCTGATTTCAAATTCAGCACGTAAATTGTTTGAAAATAATCATACTAAAGATGTACCAGATAAAATATCTCTATTAGAAATGAAAATGTCTGGGTATGTTTCAGGAAATCGAACAATATATAGCAGTATCAAGAAACTTAATGCAGGAGAGTTGTTACTCTATAAGAAAAATAGTAAAGAAATAATTTTGCATAGTTACTTTGAATATTATCCAATTAAAACTAGATATGAAAAAAACTCACTTTTAATTGAAGAGTTAGATGAAAAAACAGATATTATTATCAAACGAAATATTCATGATGCAAATGGATCAACAATTTGGGTGCCCTTATCTGGAGGGTTAGATTCAAGATTGATAATTTGTAAATTAGTTCAACATGGTTACGATAATATACGAACATACTCGTACGGAGTTGTTGGAAATTATGATTCATTACGTGCTAAGAATATTGCACATGTTCTTAAAATTAGGTGGGACTTCATTCCAACTTCGCCTATTGAAGCTAGAAAATATTTTTTATCAAAAGAAAGAAAAGAATATTGGGATTTTGCTAGCGGTCTGTACATTGTGCCAAATCTTCATGGAATGTTTGCATTAAGATCTCTTGTTAAATCTGGAGAGATGAAACGCGGTGATGTAGTTATTAATGGACAGTCAGGGGATTTTATTGCCGGTCAACATATTCCTATTATGAATCCAAGCCAAGCTAGCAATAATGAGTTGTTAAATCATATATTGTCTAAACACTTTTCCCATCGAGGGCAATACACTATCGATGATTATGAAGGGAGTCTGGTTAAAAAAAATATTCAAAAATCATTAGGCGTATATAGAAATATATCTAATTATCAAGAATTTGCGCAATCTTACGAATATTGGGAGTGGAAAGAGCGCCAAGCAAAAAGAGTGATTAATGGGCAGGCTAATTACGATTTCTTAGGCCTTAATTGGGAATTACCCCTTTGGGATATTGAGTATTTAAATTTTTGGGTGAACCTCCCGCTCCATCAAAAGATAAATAGAAGTTTATTTGTGGAATATGTACATAAAATGAATTTTTATGGACTATTTAACTCTAATTTCTTTATGTCAAGGTGGCCTAGACAGCGTATTTTGATTCAGTTTATCGGAAATATTATGAAAAGATCTGTTGGTAGTAGTATTTCTGATAATTTTTATAAAAGAATGGATTGGTATAGTCAATATCAATATTTATACGCATTGACCGGACGTGATGAATATAATAGAAAATGGCATAAATATAATGGAGCAATTCCTTATATGACCGATGTTTGGCTAAATGAAAATATAAAAGGAAGTATATAATGCAAAATCTATACGTAACCGTAGGACCATCCTCGTTTAATCGTAAAATTATTAAAGATATGAGCGATGCTGGTGCAACGTTGTTTAGAATAAACATGTCACATACAAGTGTGAATGACCTTGAGTCAGTAATCAAATCATTGCAAGACTGGTCAGATATACCTGTGTGTATAGATAGTGAAGGTGCGCAGGTAAGAAACAGAGTAATGAAGAATAATGGTGAATTTTTTTCAAAAGGCACAATAATTCAATTACATGATAATGATGATATGATTGGAGACTCATCAAGGATGAGTTTAGTTCCACCAGGGATCATAGGACAAATGAGAGCTGGAGATCGAATAAGGGTGGATTTTGATTCAGTAGAAATGGAGATAGAAGAGATAAGTGAGAATAGCATATCTGCACGAGTATTGACCGAAGGATACGTTGGTAGTAATAAAGCATGTGATATTTCACGAAGGGTTGATATGCCAGCACTAACAGATAAGGATAAGATTGCATTAGATATAGCAAAAAACTGTTCAATTAAAGACTTCTCACTTTCTTTTTGCAATCGTAGTGATGATGTTGTTGAAATGAGAAAATTTTTAGATAAGGGTGATAAGGTTATTTCTAAAATTGAAAGTATTCTTGGTGTGAAGAATCTTGAATCTATTGCTTTAGAGTCTGATGAGTTATTAATTGATAGAGGTGATCTGTCTAGAGAAGTCCCTATCTCATCTATCCCATTTGTTCAGCGTAGCATAGTTGGAAAAGCAAGAGCAATGAATATACCGGTTAATGTAGCTACTAACCTACTTGAGAGTATGATTGATAAAAGAACTCCAACACGATCGGAGGTGAATGATGTAGTGAGCACACTCCTCATGGGTGCAAATGGCTTAGTATTAGCTGCTGAAACAGCTATTGGAAACTACCCCCTATTATCGGTAAAAATGATTAAAGAGCTAATGGACGCAACACTACATTATTATGATTCTGGTATCGATACATTTATTTCATTAAATAATCATAATATATAGCACATGGATCTTAACCCTTCACTTGTGTTGATTGTTATTGCACTATTTTCTGTCATTCAATCTATATTTGGAGTAGGTCTTCTAGTTTTTGGTACACCAACATTTTTACTTTTGGGTGTTAGTTATCCTGAGGCTGTAGGATATCTGCTTCCATCATCATTGATACTTTCTACCATTCAGTCATACGTGTATAGGGAAAAAGTGAGAATTGGTAGAGGGGTTTTTCTCTATTCAATTCCTTCGGTATTTGTAGGGATGTCACTGATGATTAATACAAAACAGCAGTCTATTGTGACTATGCTGATTGGAGCAATTATCCTATTACTAGCATTATTACGTATTATCGGAATAGAAAGGTTTTCAGAAAAAATAAAAATTTATGGAAGGGGGTCGCTAATAATAACAGGATTTGTACATGGGGTTTCGAATCAAGGCGGTGCTTTATTAACAATATTAATGGGATCTCTATACAGTGATAAGGAGAAAATACGAACAAATATTGCATTTGCGTATCTATTATTTGGGCTTTCACAGTTAGCCGTATTATTATGGTTTGGCACTGATACGATAGGTCCTATGTCTATTTTATATGGTTGCGTAACAGTTGTAATGTATATGTTGTTAGGTAAAAATTTGTTTCAATATCTTAATATGAATACCTTTAATTTAGTGTTTACAACTTTTATGACCATCTATGGATTTTTATTATTATTTCCTACATTGCTGAGAATAATATAAGTTAAAGTATGAATCGATATATATTTACTGTTACAGCCGGTCGAAGTGGACAAAATACATTAACTAAACTTATAGAGACATATGTTGAAAATAGTTATGTTGCCTTTGAGCAACCACAAATTAATTATGTTTTTCGAGGAATAATGTCTAATGTTGAGAGAAGATTTAGGCGCAAGTTTGTGGAAACTCATGAGCTACTTGGAAGAGGTAAAATATTAGCTTCTTTTGAGAATGGTAATACTGAATATATTGAACTTATTGCCAAACAAAAATTAAATACGATTAATAAGAAAATGAAAAAAAATAATCAACAAATTTATATTGATGTGAGTAAGTATTTTGCACGCGGATTGCACGTTGGATTTCAAAATATTTTACCTAAATTTTCGCTTATTCATCTTGTTCGTGATCCGATATTAAATATGAGAAGTTTTTTAAATAGAAATAAAAACTTTTATCTTGATAATAATTCGCCAGGTGCTAAAACCAATCAATTGATTATGGATCCACAGAAGATGACAGCCTCTGAACTATATTTATGGGCATGGTGTGAGATGGCTTTAAGATATGAGGATATGAAAAATACAGAGTATGTGGATAGATATGTAGAGATTCATACTAGTAAGTTGAATAACTATAATTATATTAATAAATGCTTAGGAGATCTTAATATAGAACATGCTAAGGTTATGAAAAATGATATACGATTGAATACAAATAAAGAATCAGGTTATAAAAAGACAGAGGTTAAAAAATCTGATATTGATATTTTTGAGAAATTTATCAATAAAGTACCAAATAATATTGTAAGCCGTATTCTATACCTTAGATCCTATGATCCATATTTGGTCCATAATATACAACAATAATACGAGATTAATTATGATAAATATACCAGTAGCTATAAAAATTCTTGTGCCCGGATATAGAAAAAAATGGTACAACAGATCAAAAGCAATGATTGATACAATCAACCGTGTATTTCCAAATATTCAATTTGGAGATGATGATGACGGCCCATGGATTGAAGTTGATAAGTGTAATTATAGAATGCATGGGTTTTGGTCATCATCAGAGCGAGATACTTATAAAATACTTAAACCTATGTTGCCAGTGGGGTTAGAGGAGCGCTATATGCGCATTATTATTGACTATATGAGTCGTTTCCTATATCCGCATATGCGTCCAGATTTGAAATTAAAAGGATATGATGATATTCAGATGTTTGGTTTTCATGGACAACATAAAGATGCAATTTCAGATATTGAGTCTGATAATGACAGGAGAATACTCTTGGATATATTTAATCCATTGGATGACGATATTATTATTAATTGTGGAGCATATGCAGGCTTTGGAGATATGAGAATGAGTTCAGATATTCCCAATGGTCACTTGTATTCTGTAGAGGCAAACTCTGCTTGTTATCATTTGTTATCGAGAAATATATCTGAAAATGGAATCAATAACATTACTCCAATATTTCGTGCTGTATGGAATGAAGAAATAGAGATGGAATTAGAAAGTAAATATGCCCAGGATAATTCTTTAGTTTCAGAAGTTGTTCATGGTACAAAAACCGAAAATATTAGAACAATTACAATTGATCAAATTATTAATGAATATAAGCTTGAAAAGCTTGATATGTTAAGTTTGACTCTTAATGGAGCAGAAGTTGAAGCACTTGGTGGCGCAAAAAATGCTTTAAGCAATCTAAGACCTAGAATTCGTCTTGCAGGTTGGTATTCACGAAGTGGAAGAAAAATATCAGAAATTACAAAAGAGATACTTGAGCAATACGATTACCACGTTTTTATTGGAAAACGTGGTAATGTTATGGCGATTCCAAGGGAATGTATTTGATAGTTACTATGGATAATAATTCACCTGTAATATGGTTGACAGGAATGTCAGCATCTGGAAAAAGTACTTTAGCTGACCGCCTTAAGAATAATATTGAAAGATATGGGTATAGTGTATCTATTATTGATGGAGACTCAGTGAGGGATCTTGATGATACAAAGTTAGGTTTTGGGATAGACGATGTTCGCATTAATAATATGAGGATTGCAATGTTGTGTAATAAGCAAAGAGAGAGGTCTGATATTGTAATAGTGCCAGTTATTAGCCCTTATAAAGAGGTAAGGTTAGAGGTCAGAGATGTTCTCAAACCTAATTTCCACCTTATTTACCTAGAAACTGATATTAATAGCTTAAAAGATAGGGATCCCAAGGGCTTGTATGCAGCAGCAGATAGGGGTGATATTAATGATTTAATTGGTTATTCTGAAGTTAATCCATATGACAAACCTGAAAACCCAGAATTAGTTATTTCTACAGCAAATGGGGTATCGATAGAAGAGTCATTTTCTGAGCTATTTAATTATATTAGTAAAACAGAATTGATTAATAAACATGCATTTAATAGTGGCTAACGATGTAGAAAAACAGTTTTATGAGTGTGGCGCTGCAACGGTATCTATAACACCTAAAACTGGAGTAGATCTTTATGCACTAGATGGAATGGTGCGAAAAAGTGATAAAATTCACAGCGAACTGAATGCAAATGCAATCACGATTAGTCTTTGTGAAAGTCTATTGGTTATTGTTTCTTTAGACTTAATTTGGATAGATAAAGTATTTACTGAAAAGGTGCGTAATTGGGTTAATTTGCAGTATAAAGATTACGATATCCATCTTCTTCTGGTTGCAACACATTCCCATAGCACTCCACAAGTCAATGATAAAATTTCAAATACTGCTAGACCGGATAAGTCTTACCTAGTTTTTTTGTATAATCAGGTATGTGTAGCAATAAAGAGCGCTATAGGCAATAAAGAACAATGTTACGCAGAAATCTCCGTTACGTATCCAAATTTAACTGTAAATAGGCGAAAAAAAATCTTATCTCTTAATGCATTAAAGCGCGGATTTTTCAAAACCTTAATTGCAAACCGTCCTAATTTTAATGGAGTACGGGATGACTTACTCTACACTGTTTGGTTTTATGACTCTAAGGGTAGTGAGAAAGCCGTCTTGTTGAATTATGCATGTCATCCAACGCTGTTTCGTAGAAATGCAGTTTCTGCAGATTTCCCAGGCATAGTGTCAAGTCAGTTAAAGAGTCAATTATCAGAAAGGTTAGTTGTCTGTTTTTTACAGGGTTTTACTGGGGATATAAAAGCAAATTTGACAAAATCATCATGTTTCAACTATAGGGGAATGCTTTCTTATGTGTATAGTTGTTTATTTGATAATGTGCAATTCGATAAAAACATTTCTCAACAACAGTTGGAAAATTTTTCTTTAAATTTGACAAAGTGTTCTCTAGAAAGACATAATTCTAGAGAGGTTAAACCAAAACTTCACTTTTTTAGAAAAGAAATTAAGTTACCGTTATGCAATGATAAATATACAAATCTTGAAATTTCTTATGTATCTTTAGGAGATAGATTAGATATAATCGCTCTAGGGGGTGAAATATTTTCTGAATATTCTCTATGGCTAAGAAGTTTATTATCGGGTAAAGGGATCGATTTATTAACAATTGGATATTGTAATGATATGGTGGGCTATATTCCTACTTATAAAGCAATACAAGAGGGAGGGTATGAAGTGGAAAGAGCCTTTACAGAATTTTCACAATCATCACCTTTTTCAGATAGAATTGAAAATATTGTTAAAAAAGAGATTAAAAAAATTATTACAGAAAATATAAAAAGACAATGAAGATGAAGATGAAGATAGCGGTAGTCGGTTGTGGTCGTATAGCAACAAAACATTTTGAGGCAATTCAGCAGCATTCGAATAATTTGGATCTAGTGGCTGTTTGTGATATTAATAAAGATGTTTTAGAAAAACATGCCGCAGAATTTTGTGTGAATGGCTATATTTCCATGTCTGAAATGCTAAGTAGTGAAAATTTGGATATTGATATTGTTGCAATTTGCACTCCTAGTGGTATACATTCAGAACAAGTTGCGCTTGCAGCAAGACATAAAATACATGTGATGACAGAAAAACCTATGGCAACACGATGGCAAGATGGCGTGCGTATGGTTAAGAATTGTGACGATGCAGGAGTGCGTTTATTTGTGGTTAAACAAAATAGAAGAAATTCTACTCTGCAATTACTTAAACGAGCAGTCAACGAAAATAGATTTGGAAAAATACACATGGTTCATATTAATGTTTTTTGGACACGTTCACAAGAATATTATGATCAAGCAGATTGGCGTGGTACTTGGGAGTTTGATGGGGGGGCATTTATGAATCAGGCTAGCCATTATGTCGATTTATTGGATTGGTTGATTGGCCCTATTGATAAAGTACAGGCGATGATGAGTACAACTCGTAATATTGAGGTTGAAGACACAGGTGTATTGAATATTAAATGGCGCAACGGTGCATTAGGTTCTATGAGTGTTACTATGTTAACTTATCCAAATAATTTAGAAGGAAGTATAACTATTCTTGGTGAAAAAGGATCGGTTAGAGTTGGGGGAGTAGCAGTTAATGATATACAGCATTGGGAGTTTGATAAGCCTAAGAATTATGATAATAATATACAAGAGGCTAATTATGAAACTACATCTGTTTATGGTTTTGGCCATCCACTTTATTACAAGAATGTAATTGATGTACTTCTGGGTAAGTGTGAGCCTGAGACTGATGGCAGAGAAGGCTTAAAATCCTTAGAGGTTCTTATTGCAGCATATTTATCTGCAAGAGATGGAAAGACGATTTCATTGCCTCTTGAATACTGATTCATTATGAATTACAAACTTCACAATACAGCTATTGTTGATTGTGGCGCATCAATTGGGTGTGGTACAAAAATTTGGCACTGGAGTCACGTGTGTTCTGGTGCGATAATTGGAAAAAATTGTTCTCTAGGGCAAAATGTATTTGTAGGTAATCAGGTTATGATTGGAGATAATGTTAAAATTCAAAATAATGTCTCTGTATATGATAATGTTGTGTTAGGTGATGGTGTATTTTGTGGCCCAAGTGTCGTATTTACTAATGTATATAACCCACGCTCTGAAATATCGCGTAAGGATGAATATAGAGATACGTATGTTAGTAAAGGTGCTACATTAGGCGCAAATTGCACTATTATATGCGGCATTGCAATTGGGCGGTATGCCTTTATAGCGGCTGGAGCCGTTGCCACTAAGGATGTAAAAGATTTTTCACTGGTAGCAGGTGTGCCAGCCAAGCAAATTGGCTGGATAAGTGAGCATGGTAATAGATTAAATCTACCATTAAATAGTTCGGGCGAGAGAATGGTGGCTAAATGTGATAAAACTGGCGATGAGTATGTATTGATTGGTAATAAAGTTTGCAAGATTTAATTGTTGTAACAAGAATATTTTCTGGAATTGAGGATATTGTAACAACAGAACATTGGGAGCATTCTGGAAGCCCTGCTTACTATCACTTTATACGAAAGCTTGATTTGAGAAAGGATATTTCCTATAAACTTTTTCTGCTATCATCTAAGTTAATTGGCAATAATAGAAAAAAAACTTTAGTGTTTGATAATCTAAATGTTGTAGCTAATATTGTTCCATATTATCCTATTTTATTTTCTAAATATATTCCATTTCTTGGTAAGATAGAATTTTTTTACAATAAGATAATACAGTATATATATATACTTTTTAAAACTTATAAAGTTAAAAATTACTATATTGACAGGGATAATATCTTATTAACATTTATTTTACTAGCAATGCCTAGGTCAAATATCGTGTTTACTAGACTACTAGGGGTTCCAGAAAGTATATATAGGCATTTGACTTATAGGAATAATATTTATTCTAGAATTATTAAATGGACTTTTTCCCATAATAGGTCATATTTTTTTTGTACTAATGATGGCTCGTATGCAGAAGAAGTGAGTAAAAAATTTGGTAGTGATAGGTTTTATTTATTATTCAATGGTATAGATAAAGGCTTATTGTCAGTATTTAATCCTGATAGAAATAAGGAAGACCTTAAGACAATTAAGATAGCTTATGTATCTAGAATAGAGCCAGGTAAAGGACATGTTACTATCATAGAGGCATTAAATAAAATACATACTACAAGTGGCATAATAGTACATATGATCGGCGATGGCAGGTTAAATAATGAGTGTAAAAAGCTAGTCAAAAAATATGGGTTATGTGACACTGTTTTATTTTTAGGAAGATTGCCTCACGACAAAACAATAAGTTATATTTCTAATTCAGATGTATTTATTTCAATTAATTATGATGGATCTTTCGGTAATGGTGTATTAGAGGCTGCTACACTTGGTATACCTGTGGTTACATTACAACATAAAAGCTTTTTATCAAATAAGTACCATCAATTTTTTAGGTTTATAGAAAATCACGAAAAGATAGAAGATGATTTGGTAAAATTTTTAGAAGATTTTATGTGCAATAGATTATTACGTAACACTATGTCAAGAGGCAGTATTAAATTTTCTAATCGTTACTTAGTTAGTTGGGATAATCGTATTGATACTGAAATTGATATTATGACTTCCGTCTATAATCAATAAGATGGCGTATATCATCTTTTTATTAATACTTTATAAAAGTGCTGTTTAATTGATTGCATATGTGAATAAACTTATGATATTTTTTTTAACAAATTTATCCAATAGTATTTCTGTGCCGGTTAACAAATTAAATAAAAGGCATTCTATTATATTTTTATTACCAAGGTTCTCTGGTGGTGGTGCAGAGAGAGTTGCTCTTAATTTATTAACAGGTCTTTATAATAAAGGCCATAATATTGCAATTGTTGTTTTTGAGAAAAGTGGACCTCTATTGTCAATGGTACCTGATGAATCTTTAATTTACAGTCTTGAAACAAATACATTAAAAAAATCAATCATTCCATTGATTATTAAATTAAGACAATTAGAGCCCGCCATTATTTTCTCTACTTTTGGTTATATTAATGTAACTCTATTGGCGATTCGTTGGCTATTACCAAAAAAAATGAAGATATGGGTTAGAGAGGCAAATTTACCCTCAATTAGTCTACCTAATAACCCATTTCCAAAATTAATGGTATTTTTATATTGGTTATTATATAGAAAAGCGGATAGACTTATTTGCACCTCTAAAAGAATGAGAGGTGAGTTTATATCAGATTTTATGGTTCATGATGATCTAATTGAGATACTGCCTAACCCTGTTGATTTGCAGAAGATACATAAATTATTTTTACCAATAAAACGTTTTGATAAAGGTGGCCCTTGTTTTATTGCATCAGGCCGACTAATTTACCAAAAAGGTTTTGATCGTTTGCTATGTTGGTTTAATAAGTTAGAAAATAAAAAATCAACACTCATAATTTTGGGTGAAGGAGATTTGAAAAGCATTTTAATAAAAAAAGTTAAGATGTTGAATCTTAAAAATAGGGTTAAGTTTGTGGGATTTTGTGACAACCCTTGGCAGTGGTATAACGGTGCCGATGTTTTTCTACTTTCATCACGCTGGGAGGGGATGCCTAATTCAGTATTAGAATCTTTAGCCTGTGGCACACCAGTTATATCTACAAAAGAGTCTGGCGGTATTAATGATATTGCTGAACAGAGTAAAAGTGGTAGTGTAACTATTGCAACAAATGATCAGCAATTTATTGATGCCATGAATAAAGTAAAAAATAAAGACAAAAATTTTGTGCATAATTCTCTTTTGCCAAAGAGGTATAGAAAAGAAAACGTAATCTCTATTGTTGAAGAGTGGATAAATCCACATATATGATTTCAAGAAAAAAATTTATGAATAATGCTAAGAGGAGTAGTTTGATGATGGATAATCCAGATAATATATGGAAAAAAATTGTAGAATCAGAAGGTAAGAATAAGCAATTAGTTGATGATTTACAATTTGCACTTGTTGAGAATATTGAATCATCAAAATTATTTAGTTTTTTAAAATATGTAAAACAGCTCATAAAAGATGATAAATCTATTAGGATTTTGGACTATGGTTGTGGTGGAGGACAACTGCTTACTTATTTGCGAATGTTAGGCTGTGAAAATCTAACTGGAGTGGATGTGGGAGATGCCAAACAAATCAATTAAATATTATGTATAGTAATATGGGGTTTGAGCCAGATACATTTTTTATTTATGATGGTAGTTTGTTGCCTTTTAATAATTCTTCTTTTGATATAATTATTAGTCAACAGGTACTTGAGCACGTGCACAATGTTGAGAAATATTTTTCAGAATCCAAAAGAGTTTTATCTTCTAAGGGAAAAATATTATTCGAATTTCCACATAGATTAGTGCCATTTGACACGCATACTAGAATGTGGTTTGTACATTATTTTCCATCGATGATTAGAAATATTTTTTATGATAAATTCAGAGAGAACAAATCACAGTATTATGGTAATTTGTTGAATCTTCAGCCAATATGGTATTATAAGCGTTTATTGAATACTATGTTTTCATCTGTTGTAGATTTATCAGAAGACAGAATAAGTAGCTTTGTATATCGAGACCATTATGAAGGCAATATAAACATTAGGTTGATGGTTGACAAGCTAGTAAATACTCCTTTTATTGGGGGTGCTTTTAGGGCAATACTTGCTCTATTTTCTAACACCACGTTGATTATTAAAAAATAATGAAATATTTATTAGATGAAGGGATGGCGACATAGGAAGGTATGGTGTTTAATAAACTAACAAAAAGAAAAAGACAAATTCAGAAACAAGCCGATAAACTAGCTAAAAATCGTGACCAATGGATTAAAAAAAATAACTACTTTTATAGTAATGACCATTCATATATGCAGTTCTTGGTAGGAGAAGGAAAGCGTGTACTAGAGTTAGGATGTGGCACAGGGCAACTTTTAAATGCTCTAAATCCGTCTTATGGCATGGGGGTGGACATAAGTGCTAGCATGGTTTCTGTTGCACAACAAAACTATCCCAATCTTGAATTTATTCAGGGTGATTTAGAGGATGAAAATTTTATTTCCTCATT
>Ga0257122_1000903_pt1 | contig 23455 bp, 27 predicted proteins | sample SI106_120metaG_FD_190146 | JGI IMG/M metagenome (GOLD analysis project Ga0257122, IMG submission 190146) | Marine microbial communities from Saanich Inlet, British Columbia, Canada - SI106_120 | ecosystem: Environmental > Aquatic > Marine > Inlet | place: Canada: British Columbia | collected... | reverse complement strand
GGATTCGAACAAGAGTATACCCTTCAAACCCCGGACAAGAGTCACATTTACGGATGGCCAGAAAATGGGGCTCCCTTAACCCCACAGGGGCCATACTATTGCGGAGTTGGTCCAGCTCAGATTCAAGGTAGAAATTTAGTGGAAGCACACCTGAAAGCTTGTATTGATGCCGGAATTCAAATTTATGGAGTCAATGCTGAAGTCATGCTTTCCCAGTGGGAATTCCAAATTGGCCCCCGAAAAGTAACCGAATTCACAAGTTTGTTGACCATCTGTGACCATCTCTGGTTAGCACGATGGTTGCTGTTCAGAATTGGGGAAGATTTCGGTGCTGAACCCTCCCTAGATGTCAAGCCCGTAGATGGGGATTGGAACGGAGCAGGAATGCACACCAACTTCTCCACGGAGGCCACAAGAGCAGAAGGCGGGTATGAAAAAATTCAGGAGGTTATCCCGGTTCTTGAATCAAGGCACCAACAACATATTGGATTATATGGACAAGATCTCCACAAAAGGTTAACCGGATTGCATGAGACCTGCGATATCAATACCTTCAAGAGCGGGAAGTCTGATCGAGGTAGTTCTATTAGAATCCCGAATCATGTCTCTCAAGACGGAAAAGGTTATTTTGAGGACCGCCGACCTGGAGCAAATGCTAACCCTTACGATGTAGCACGTCTGCTAACCGAGGCTTGTTTGGAGGCTAAATAAAATGTTGAAATATATACTATTGTTACTTTGCCTTGTGACTTCCTTTTCGGAGGAGGTCTACAGAGCTAAGACTGGTGGGGGATGGTTTATTAAAGATACCCTCATAGTTAATGCATTTGATGACCCTTATGTTTCCGGGGTAACCTGCTATGCTACTTATTATGATAGGGCGTTAAATCTTTTCGACTCTCATAAATCCAGCTTAGCCTGTAGGCAGACCGGAAAGGTCGTGTTTTCCAGTCCAGAGGAACTGAAACCTAGAAAAGCTGTTTTCAAACAAGCTAAGGCTATATTCTTCAAACAAACTGTGGTGGATAGGGCATTTGATGCGAAAAGGGGAGTACTTATATACCTTATTCATAGTAAAGCTGCCGATGAGGATACCAGTGCCCACTCTATTTCAGTGGTTGCAATAAGAGACGGAAAGTACAAAATCTCTGGAGAATAACCCTTGACAAAGTTCTTCGTTATAGACTACTATAGATGTAACAAAGGAGAACTTTCGTGATTTATTTTGACAAAGAGATATTTTCTGATCATTTTCCAATAAAAACATTAGACTGGGAAGAGCTTCTGAAAGCCAACCCTAGATTTCAAGAAAATGTGTGGACACCGAATACAGCCCATATTTCAAGTCACACATATTGGTATGAAGAATATCATGAGGCCCAAGAAAAAGTTGAACAAAGAAGGGAGAACTCCTCTGATGTTTAATCAAGATGTCTTGGACGAGAATCCTATAAAGTACGCAGATACCACTAAAGAACCCGTTGGGATCTCGGAGGCTGTAGAATTGGCAACAAAAACCGGGGTTTGTTACGTAGGGGAAATTGAGGGTTACGAAGTAGCAGTGGTTCCTCAATTTTTAGAGGATAGCTGGGGTCCCAGTTGGGAGGGAGATCCCATTGCTAGATGGTCAATTAGTCTTATAGCTGTAGCACCTTCTGGATCAATGGCTGATTACTTGGTGAGAAATGAAAATCGAGCAATAGAACTCCGATATCTGAAGTTCTTTAGTTCTATTAAATTCTATCCAAGTAAACAGAAAAACCCCAAAAAGATGCTGACAATAGAACAAGTCAAATACGATCTTAGGGACTACCCCAAGGAAAAGAAATGCTACCTACACCCCTTAATGAGCCAATATGAGGGAGTTGGTTATAATCCCGAAGAGGGGTTTATCCGGTTTTTCACAAAATGGGAAAGCGATCCCATTTTGGAAAGTGATCAAGAGTTCCTAGGTCTAAAAAGGGCTTTTGACTGGGAAGAGGAACTTGAAAAAAATTCAGACATAAACAGCCAGTACTGGGTAGAGAACTCTCTTAGTATAGATTCTTATTATTGGTTCAATGAACTGCACGAAACTGAATATGAAATGGGATTAAAGAGAAACAAAGATAAAAGAGAGAAGAAGAGAAAAGAGATGTTAAAAAAACAAGACCTCTAAAGAACGAATTTTACTGGTCGGGTGTAATCATCTGACCAAATTAATTAGGTAATTAAAATGAATATTGTTCCTAGTGAATACCAAGAAAAAATCTTTGATTTCGTAGAAAATGATTACAGAAATCTAGTGGTCAACGCCGTTCCAGGCTCCGGAAAAACCACCACTGTTATTATGGCATTGAAGAGGGCTCACGGTAAAATCCTGGTAGCTGCTTATAATAAGGCCATCGAGACTGAATTATCCGAAAAAGCTCCTAAGTATGCTAAGGTTAAAACGCTGAATGCTTTGGGGCACGGGCTACTTCTTAGGAAATATGGCCAGATAAGGATAAACAAAAACAAGTTTTATAACTCCATAAAGAAATTCGAGGACAACTCAGAGGAGAAGATTCCTTTTAAGATGATAAAACCACTGAAAGCCTTTTTTGAGAAGGCTAGGGCTTATGGGTTTGGAATAAATATAAAGGTAAATGATGAGAACCTTAACCATTATTTCGACTTCTTCCAAGTTGACTTAGATGCCGAAGAAGACGATGACCTAGATGCCCTTAAAAAATATTTCCTGGAATGTTTTAAAGATATCCTCACAATACATACTCACGATGAAACCGAATTCGATTTTGGGGATCAAGTTTATATTCCAGTATATCGAAATATCAGTGCTTGGACATATGATAACATCTTTCTTGACGAAGCCCAGGATATTAGCCCCCTCCAACTAATGCTTATGGAGAAGTTCTGTTCTGAACATACCCGCTTATTTTTTGTGGGGGACAGACATCAATCCATTTATGCTTTCAGGGGTGCTGATCATAATTCTATGGATACTATCAAGAAAAAGTTTGAGTGTGTAGAACTTCCGCTAAGTATTTCTTATAGATGTCCTACTAAGGTTCTTGGCTTGCTAGAACCTTTCACTCCTGATATCAAAGGTAAAGAGAACAACGAAGAAGGTAAGATAGATAGGCTTTATTACCATACTTCAGACATAAAATTCCCACAGGATTCCTTAATATTATGCAGAACTAATGCCCCTTTGGTTAAAGTGGGCACGGATTTGCTGGCTAAGGGGCAAGATGTAAGTCTCAATAACCCGGAATTAAAGGGAAAGTTATTCTCCTTCATAAAGGGGTGTAATACTTCCAATTTAAGTAGGATTCTGGAGTTAGCAAAGGATGAACATGCTAGATGGGCATCCGTGAGTAAGGTGAGGAAAGATGTTTGGTTTCAGGTTTTAGAAGCCCAGGAGATCTATCAGTCCCTAAACAGCTTCTACGATATCTCAGAGGATCTCCCGACACTAAAGAATAACATCGAGAAGATGTTTACTTATAGAACTGGATGTATTCAACTTCTTACGGTTCACAAAGCTAAAGGACTAGAATCCGATAATGTATATATTATCAATGAAGATCTCTTTGATAAGTTCGGCAATACCTCCGATGAACGGATACAAGAGAACAACTGTAAGTATGTCGCACTAAGCAGAGCCCGGAAAAATCTGACATTTTTAGAGGTTGAACTCAAAGATTTATAATTAGTTTGTATTTTCTTTGGGTACAAATAACACCTCCTGTGGTAGGTTCCTAGGTATTTTATGACCCAGGAACCTACTTTTTTATTAAAATCCCTTGCCACTTGTAATTGTTTCATATACAATAGAAGTATGAAACTCGTAAAAACTCTCGACATACGTAACATTATTATGCGCTTGTTGAGGGCTATCTAACTTGTTTCTCCTTTGGTTAGAAAGCCCTCGTGAATCTCATGAGGGCTTTTTTGATATTCTGGCGTATGGTCTAATGGTGACGACGTTACTCTGATAAAGTGAAGATTCCTGTTCAACTCAGGATACGCCGATATAATAAGGCACGGTGGCCCAGTGGTAAAGGCAGACGGCTCATATCCGTAAGAACGGGGGTTCAATTCCCTCCCGTGCTATTTTAGTTGACGTGGTGTAGCTCAGTTGGTTAGAGCCCTATTCTTATAAAGTAGAGGTCGTGAGTTCAATCCTCACCACCACGACTCAACAACCTTGCCATAACCCCCAAAACTTTTGTATACTATTCAAAAGCGGAGGACACATGGGATCATTTAATATAAATTGTGGGGTATCGAACAGAATAATTACGGAAGGTGAGGAAGTTATCCTCTTCTTCATCGCTAATCCAGGATTAATTCAAACCTACTGCGGGACATCTAGTCCTTGGAAATTAATTAGTTTTCCAATAGAGGCTGTCTATGAAGATTATGGGAGATTAGAGATTAATAAAGATAATCTAAATTACAAGGTTTTTATTGATAATCTAAAAGATAGCATGGTAGAGATGTTAGTGGAGGAAAAGGAACCAGGAAGCAGATTAAGCCAAGATATAACAAGGGAAACTCTGGAAAATCTGGAATTGGTTCATTTATTTGATGCCATGCAAGAGGGTTATTTAAAGATGAAAAGAGCTTTCTACGATGGACCCCATGAAATAAAACCTTTTGTTATCTCTAAGGATTTATACACAGCTCTTATGAAGTCCAGTTTTCCTGGGTTTACTTATTCTGATGATGAGTATAAGATTTCAAAGGAATACTTTAGAAAAGATATGGTGAAATCCTTAGAGATAACAAAAAAAGAAATCATGAGTTCCCTAATGGGTCCAGATAAAGAATCTTCAGAAGAAGAGATCAACGAATATAATGAGTTTAGAATTCAAATAGAGATGGATAGATTTTTTAGTGAAAATTTCTCTTATGATATGTCTTACATGCCAAAATTTTTGAGATCTCATTTTGAGACTCTAGGAGAAACTAGAACTCTGGAAACCTTCGCAGAAATAAAATTTCTACTAAGCTTATTTAATGCTGCTCCCTTTGAAATATCCCCCACAATCTATGCACCTCAAGATACCTGTAATTCTGCTGCTTTTTTGTTAAACAGACTCCGATATCAAGAATGTAGAGATTACGTGAAAAATTACCTCTTCGGTGAGGACGGGGTAGATGAGGAATATGATACGTATAAACTTGTTGACAACTATACCAAGAATTTGTTAGAATAAGATATACGTCGAAGTAGCTCAGTGGCAGAGCAGGGGCTTCTAAAACCTTGTGTCGAGAGTTCGATCCTCTCCTTCGACATTATTCAATAAGGGAGAATGAAATAGAAAATACAACAAAAAGGTACATATCTAATGCGGAGTGTGGAAATTGCGGAAGCAACCCGGAATTGTACATGGTTAAAGATAGTGTGTGGTTCTCCCTTGAATCCCAATATTTTAACGATGTGTTGTGTCTCGGATGTCTGGAAACTAAATTAGGAAGAGTACTATCTGTCCATGATATAAAACCAGTCCCAGCTTCTATACACTCCTTTACTAGGTATTTTGAACTTTTCAAAGATCCCATTCAAATCCCTGATTTTGTGAGTGCGTTATCTAACTATAGAAGATATAGTCCCCCACACAGTGCTTGGAAAAGTCCTAGATGCTCCTTATCCAAAGTATTTGATAGTGAGGAATTTTGTTGTGAGACTCAAGAAAACGTAGTTTGTGTGGGGATATCTCCTTCTAGAATAAAACAAAGTGTCGGTATAACTAGGGGTCCGGGGGTTGGCCTTTTCTCCGAAAAGCCTTCCAGAAATGATATCCTAGTGCTAGAAGATCCCGAAGTATTAGACCACCAAATTTCAATATATTCTCAAGGTAATCATAGAACAAACATACAACAAGATTTAATAGAATATCTGTTTTTATTTGACAACACTTGAGAATATATTTATACTTTAGATGTTGTGAACAGTAACTTAACCAAAGGATGAAAATGAAAGAAAAAGTTATTATAAGCACCAATTTTGACAAAGAGGGTTTATCTATTACACAAGTAGTCAGGAATTCTGCGGAGGAATTAAAAGATGGAGGCTATGTGATCGATTCTGTAATTGCTCACTCCTCTGTTGTGGAATCTTTCTTAAATTCCGAGGGGGTTAGTGAGGGGATTAGTCTTAGTCTCAGCCCAGATGCCCAGGATACTCATTTGTATGCCTCTTTCGGTATTAATGTATCCAATGTTGATAAGGTTCCTGAATCTGTGGTTGTAATTCTATCAAAAGAGAAAGATTCTGTGGAGAACCAAGGATTTCACAAGGTTAAGGTTAGTGGGATTGATTCCATGCTGGTTGCCTACGAAAACGGTGCCCCGGACTCCAATTCCGTGTTATCTGAGGTCCTGGGATCTTTTCACCCAAACCTAGATCCCGGAGAACCAACTGATATCGAGGAAAGTGTACGAATTATTCAGGTTTCCAAGTCCGATTTAGTTTTTTATATATAAATTCTGGACTAAAATATAAAAAAAGGCTCTTCGGAGCCTTTTTTTATTCCTGATAACTTGCGTACATAAATAAACCGTGTTATAGTACACAAAAATTATAATTTCGTAGAGGAGATAACGATGAAAGTACACCTAGTTATTATTGACCCACAAAATGATTTTTGTGATTCCAGTGGATCGTTATTTGTTCCCGGAGCCGACGAAGACATGAATAGGCTTGCAAGTTTGGTCGATAGGAAATTCGATAAATTCTATGATATCTCAGTGACCCTGGATAGTCATCAAAGATTCGATATTGCCCATCCTACATTCTGGAAAGATGCTGATGGTAACCATCCCTCTCCGTTTACCTTGATTACTAGCCAAGAGGTTAGAGATCAGATTTGGAGACCTGCTATTCCTAGCCACTTCAAAAGAGCACTAGCTTATACTGAGGCACTAGAAGTGAACGCTAAATACCAATTATGTATTTGGCCTCCCCATTGTTTGATTGGTAGTTGGGGTCACAATGTATATCCGGCATTACACGCTGCCCTAGAGAGATTTGAAGCCCCCGGAGCGGTAACAAATTATGTTACTAAAGGATCGAATATCTGGACTGAACATTACTCCGCCGTACAAGCTGAGGTTGTAGATCCCAATGATCCTACAACACAGCTCAATGCTAGATTTATTCAGACTATATCTGATTCTGATATAGTAGCACTAGCAGGAGAAGCCAGCAGTCATTGTTTAGCCTCCACAGCTAAGGATATTGCTGACCACTTTGGAGATGATTTTGTTAGAAAGATTGTGTTGCTTGAAGATGCTACTTCTCCAGTAACAGGTTTCGAGTCACAAGCAACCGATTTCATTAATGATCTAACAGCTAGAGGTATGAAAATTAGTAATACCCAGGATTTTCTAGCGTAAGGAGCTAATATGTCAAGATTAGATAATTTAGATGAAATGTCTACACAACAGGTAGGGACCGGATCTTTTGGATTCACAGCTACAAACTTAGATGTTCTAGGAGCCACAGAATACACACTAGTAGGATTAGCTGTTGATGCTAGTTCCAGTGTGTATGAGTTTGAATCGGATCTAAACAGCGCAATAGGAGCTATTGTCGAAAGCTGTGTACATAGTCCGAGATGCGATAACTTGATGTTGAGGCTATCTCAGTTTTCGAGTAACCTACAGGAGATCCACGGGTTTAAAATGCTGTCTTCCTGTAATCCTGGGGATTATAATGGTATTCTCGATGTCAGAGGAGCGACTGCCTTAAACGATGCTGTTGTTGATATGTGTGATTCCATGTCCAACTATGGCTCCTCGCTAACAAAGCAAGATTTCGATGTGAATGGCATCTTGTTTGTGGTTACTGATGGAGACGAGAACAACTCTTCTCACGGATTAGAGAGTGCTAAGAAGGCGATTCAAGATATCAGGAGAAACGAATCCCTGGAATCCTTGATTACCATTCTACTGGGAGTTAATATCGATAGCACATACGTGAAACAAAAGCTGGATGACTACCACCAGCAAATCGGATTTGATCAATTTATCTCCGTGGGTGATGCTTCTCCTAAAACTCTGGCTAAATTAGCTGAGTTCGTTAGTAAAAGCATCAGTTCACAATCCCAAGCCCTAGGAACCGGAGGACCTTCGCAGGCTATTCCGACTAGTCTAGGGATCTAAGAAGAAGACTCTATGGACGATAGCAGTAAAGATATCAGAATTATCAGTTTTTCAGGATTTGGAAACTCTGGAAAAGACTTCGTATGCAGCTTTATATGGGAGCACTTTCCAGAGTTATCCCTCAAAAGGTTTGCCTTAGCAGATTATCTGAAAGAACTTATTGCTATCGTCCTGGGGGTAACCGTTGAAGAGGTAGATAAACTAAAAGATTCTGATCCAGAGTTCAGACAACGGATCATTGATTTTAACTTCGGGGGACTCAAAAAGTATGATCCAAATATGTTGGTGAAATATTTTATCCAGAAATTCGAACAAAACCCCTTCAATTATATAATTACCGATATCCGATATCCTGGAGAGAAACAGTATCTTGAAAGATGGGCTAAGGAAAGTTGTTGGTCTGTCCGTTTTAATTCCGTTTACATAAAACCAAGATTGGAAGACCAGGATAAAATAAACTTCAATTGTGGAATGTCAATACTTCCTTCACAATGTGACTTAACTCTGGAAAATAACTCAAATCTCAGAGTATTAAAAGAAAATTTGAAAGATATTCTTAGAAGAATGGATTTGCTATGACTGAATTATTAACTATAGAAGATGCTTATTATACGATAGGCTCAACTCATGCAGTATGCCAAGATTACGCCAGAGCTAAAGCTTCCGGAGGAGTGGTCTCCTTATCTGATGGATGTGGAAGTGCTCCTTACTCAGATATTGGGGCCAGATTAGTAGTGGGAACATCACTAAGAAGGGAATCGGGAATCTTCGGTGATGAAGGATACCTGACTGAACTAACAAATCTTGCAGAAAAATTGTGTATCACTACTGACTGTCTCTTGGCTACTTTGTTACAGATCTCGGCAGGAGATAATGAGTTTAACTGCTGGTTATACGGAGATGGTCTAATAGCTGCAAAACACCAAAACTCTAACTCTTACGCAGTTTTCAAGATCGAATATCCAAGCAATGCTCCGTTTTATCCTTATTATTGGGAGGATTCTTTTCCTTGGATAACGAGTTTTGGGTGTGAAAGGCAAATAACTGGGTATATTTTTGATCCAGATAACGGGGAACTAGAAGAATTTTCTGGAGCCTCCCAAGATGTTGATGGAACCGAAGAAGGAGATTTTCTATTTAAATTTCCTTATGATGATTATTCATCAGTTATAGGGTTCAGTGATGGTATCTTCTCATTTAATAAAGACCACAAGTCAGCAGTACCTCTCAAAAAGGTTCTTTCTCATTTTTTGGGGTTTCCTAATACTGATACCGTGGGTTTCTTGCAACGTAGGTGTAATAAGGCCAAAAAAGAGTTACTGAAAGAAGGTTTTAATCATTATGATGATCTTAGTGCTGTGGCCATGTCTGTATTAATCCGTATGGATGATCTAGATGAAGACGGTATTCTAGATGAAGACGGTAACGAACCTATGATTATAGATGATGACGAACCTTCCTCGGAAGAGTAAAGAATGAAAATAAAAATTCCAGGTAAGCCAGATATAACTCTCTCCCGGAATGATTACTTAGCTCAAGGTGGAGAGGGTAGCATCTATACAAAGGGGTCAAAAGCCTTTAAGATTTACCAGGACTCTACGAAGGTAATTCCTCTAGGAAAAATTCAGGAATTAGCGGAAATAAAGAATCCCAATGTTATCAAGCCTCAGGAGCTAGTTTTTGGTAATAGCAGAAAACCTGTTGGGTATTCCATGCAATTTATCAAAAATACCACGGCACTATGCCAGCTTTTTACCAAGGCTTTTAAAACTAGAAATGGTATTGATTCTCAGATTATATTAAATCTGGTAAAATCGATGCACGATACCATAATTGATGTCCATGATTCAGGAGTTCTCATAGTAGACTTAAATGAACTCAATTTCCTAGTGGACAAGAGCTTTACGGATATCTATTTTATTGATGTAGATAGCTACCAAACTAAAAGTTATCGTGCTCCTGTAATAATGCCCAGTATCCAAGATCCTCATGCCAGGATCTTTAATCAAAATACTGATTGGTATAGCTTCGCTATCGTAACTTTTCAACTATTTATAGGAATCCACCCATTCAAGGGGAAATACAAGAATAAAATGTCTCTTCGAGAGCGCATGACAAATAATATCTCTGTATTTAATTCTGAGGTTACTGTACCCAAGGTTTGTTTCAGCTTTGATAGTATTCCACGAGGTTATCTTAATTGGTATAAGGATGTTTTTGAAAAGGGATTAAGACTTCCTCCGCCTGAAGACATGCATCTAAGTGCCCCTATTGTGTACGCAGTTAAAAGAATTCTCGGGGACCAAAGTTTAGTAATTGATTTGGTGAAGGAATATAAGAACGCTATCCAGAGAGTATATTCTGATAATTTAAGTATAGTGTGCCAAACAACGGAGAATGTAGTCGGAACCTTGTTATACAGGAAGTATAAAGGTGGCGTTTTAGGCACAACTCCCCGGCATAACCAAACTACGGAATTCTACGAGGAATCAGGGTCTTTAGTAGCTCTAAATCATGTAACTCAAAAAGAGGTCTACCGAGAGCCCATGAATATCTCCGGATTAATGAGCTACAATAACCGAATTTACATCAAAAATGGACCTAATGTTCTAAGGGCTTCTTTCCTGGAATTACCAGATAAAACGGTGGTTACGACAAAAGTAGCAGCTAGAGTTCTAGAGAATTCCAGCATCATGTATGATGGAGTAGTAATTCAAGATGTCTTGGGTACTTATTACGCTTCCGTTTTCCCAGAATTAGAATCTCATTACCAGCTAAAACTAGAAGAACTTGCTGGTTATAAGGTTGTGAATGCTAGATTCGATCACAGATTACTTGGAGTAGTCGCAGTAAAAGACGGAGTGTATTCTAAATTTCTGTTTATGTTTAGAGATAACTTCACCAAAAGAAATCTCAGAATAAAAGAAGATATCACGGTTCATGATCTAAACTTTGTGTGTCTAGATAACGGAGTTTGTGTTCATGTTAATGACTCCGAAAAACTAGAACTTTTCCATATAAATTCCCCGGATATAAAAGAGATCTCAAGTGATTCAGTTTCTTCTGAAACCGCCTTATATAAGAATGGGTTAGATGTTTTATTAACCCAAGATCGATTTCTTTACAAAATTAAAACCAAATAGCTTTACACTTTAACTAAAAATATGTTAAATTAAATAAAAAGGAGAGCCCTATGGCACAAGTATCCAAAATGAAGATGGACATCGGTGGTGTCCCAAAAATAATCACTATTTACAACCATAACAAAGATTCCGGAAGCCCTAATAACAGCATTTTCAACTATCTTGTTGACGGGGATCAAAATACCGCAAGTGATCCAGATACCTCTAAAATGGCAGGTATTCACTATATCCACGTACTTGACAGAAGTTATTCTATGACACCTCATATCGATGATCTCATCGATAATGTGGAACAGTGCGTAAAAGTGATGGGACACAATGATCTCCTTTCTGTTATTTGGTTTGCAGGATCGGATCAATGTGAGACTGTTATTAAAGGGTCTAAAAAAGGTCCAGAACTAAACAATCTCTTGAATTCCTTGAGGTCAACCGTGGGAGTAACATGTTTTAGTACCCCTCTTAAAGAGATCAGGAAGTGTGTAGAAGACACCAAAATTATGTGCCCTGATTTCATGGTAACCTTTTTTACTGACGGTAACCCGGTCACAGAGTGGAGTACCGCAGAAGAGTATGATCGCATAGAAAAAGAATTAATGGAAATGCCTTCCAATGTTATAGCTCTCAATACTATTGGATACGGATATTACAACAGAGACCTCCTTCAAACAATGAGCGAAGCCTCAACTCTGGGAAAAACCTTTCACAGTCAACAAATCAAAGAATACTACGAAATTTTTCAGCACAACCAAGAAAGAACTCTAGGGTTATCTACAGAGGAAATTTCCTTTGCCAGCTCAAATACAGGAGACAAAATCTTATATATGAGCGATAAAGATTCCTCTATATTTCACAGTAACAGCGTTACCCTCACAAAATGGAGCCAAGATCTCAATTTTGTGATTGTGATTAGCGACGAAGAAGGTCAAGTTGATATCAATGGGACTATCCATGAAACCAGAAATCTCCCCTCCGATATTCTGAATTATTCCTTCAATAACCATTTCCTCTATACTCTGGCTTATGAGTTATATTACACAGGTCACACTAGAGAAAGTTTAGATATTCTATCTAAGAACTTAAAGGATAAGAAGCTTGTTGACGAACATCTTAAGGCTTTTACAAATAGAGAGCGACAAGACTTCATTGATCTGTTGTGCAAAGCTTCATTTAAAAGTGAGTACAGACACCAAGAGGGCCAATGTGCTGTAGACTACGTGCCTGCTGCTGATGCTCCCTGTGTTCTGGATATATTTGAAATATTAACCTCATCTGAAGGTTCCTATTATCTTCCGCAGAAATCCACCTATGAAAGAACTACCAGGAAAGTTACTGATGAAGACAACAAATTTACTCCTAATGATGGGGAAATAAAAGCTCCGATCTTTGATATGGAGTGGGCCGAGAGTCGGCTTAATTTGACTCTGAAATATCCCATTGCTGGAGTTGTTCGTCTTGATCCAAAGGAAGCCGAAAGAGTGGGTCTACCCGAAACTGTAGACGCCACAATCTGGAGATCTCATACTTTTATTAAGGACGGAGAACCCCATATTCAGGAGGCTAGCTTCTTGGTAACCAAGGATACCCTCGATAAGATCTCGAAGATTCAAATTCCCAATGTAACCAACTCTTCGAGGGAAGATGGTTTGATAGAGACTATCATTAATTTCGAGAGTCTCCCGGTCACAAATCAGAATTTTGTGGAAAGAAGCCTGGATTTGAATACCGTATTCGATTTGACAAGAACTACCCTGGAATTAAAAGCAATTCAAAAGGTTGTTAATTATTTTTCCAAGAAAATTGTTGAAGCCAGAGCCCTTACTGAAAAGAAAGATGGATTCCAGCATCTATCTCTTGATCAAATAGAGGTCATGAAGGATCACGGTATCAACGCCCAAATGTGGTACTCCCCGGTATCATCCACGATGAAAAAGACCGGGGAATCCGATTACTACGAAGTAAGAAAGTTTGATTTCAAGATTAAAGGTATGACTTCACTACCATCTCTGGGTGATCTCGAAAAAAGGATTCAAGCCTTGGCTTCCGGATCTTCAAAGGCTAAGAAGAGAGACCTAAATTTCGTTGAGGAATTGATGAAGAAATATAAAGCTGAGTTGGAAGACAAGCTGGACTTCGATAATCCCTCTTTTGCGACAAGGGACAAGATCTCCCAGGAGCAGAAAACCATCAAAGGTGCTCTACAGAAAACCAGAGCTTCTCTAAGCATCCTTAAGATGTCTAGAGTTCTAACAGGAGATTGGTGGCCCGATCTTGAGGCCGACGATAAAGGGAATTACACTTGGAAAAAGGACGATCATACTATGGTCGCTAAGGTGACCCGAGAGAAGCAGTACGTGTAATGTGGGAATGGATTTACGGCACCATAATTTTAAGCTTTTTAGCGGTATTCCGACAAAAGTTGGGTGTCCTGCTAAAAAGCGCCGTATCCTATGTATTCTGCTCAGTAGAACTTGAGCTAGGATACACAAAACCTATTGAAGGTTACTGTAAAGATTTCCTCAAGAGAAGTAAAATAGGCAATCGAACATTCTCAGTTGGAACTATCTTCGTTAATCCTAATAACAGAGAAGAAGCTGTTGGATATGAAAGGTTTGCTAATTCAGAGACCGTATCGGTATATTGGATGGGGTTATTTCCGTTTCTGGTAAAATATGATTTTTCTTCGTTATCAGGAGGGGGGAAATCGATCTCCATTAATTACCTAAAAGGCACTTTAGACGTAGATAAGCTAATCATAGATACCCTGGAATATTTTAATAACGCAACCTTTAAGAACAAAGAGAAGAATAGATATAAACTTCTTAAGGTCAATGGAATCAATTTCCAGCATGTAGAAGGGGAGGAAAGCGGGGAAAGACGTCAAGGTAACGTAAATTCCTTTATGGAAAACAAGGAGAAAATAAACCCATTAACAGACTGTGAGCACAAAAAGTTCCTCAAATGGGAGTTAGCTGATCTAGTGTTAAAGCATAGCTTGCCTTCCTCTAGTTTAGCTGATCTTTCTTTGAGTAAAGAGGTCTTGGATGCGGTAGAAGAGGCCAAGAGATGGAAGAATAGCCAAGACTGGTACAAAGACCGTAGAATTCCTTGGAAACGGGGATGGGTTTTGCACGGATTACCAGGAACCGGAAAAACCAGTCTATCCAGAGCCCTCGCATTAGAACTTAAAATCCCTCTCATCATATTCAATCTCAGTCAAGTTGATGATAGACTACTTCAAGCTCACTGGGAAAATAGTATCCCTAAGGAATCTCCCTGTATTGTTCTAATGGAGGATATCGATACCATTTTTAAAAAGCGTACCCCTAAAGAGAACGTAACTTTATCCATGGAAACCTTGTTAAATTGTTTAGACGGAGCAATCCCATGTGAAGGGGTTTTTGTAATTCTAACTACAAATAATATGGAGGAGTTAGATCCCGCTCTAGGTGGTCCTGATGATGCTGGGAAATACGCAGAGATGGGTAATCGACCAGGACGAATTGATCGAATGCTGAAACTCAACCCACTGGATAAAACGGGAAGAGATAAGCTTGCTCGTAGAGTCCTAAAAGGTTACCCTGAGCATTTCCAAGAAACTGTCAACAAAGGGGACGGGGATACCGGAGCACAATTCCAAGAAAGATGCTCAAGATTAGCCTTGGACCTGTACTGGACCGAGAAGGAGCAATCAGGTGTCTTATCAGATTAATGATGTCTTTAATTCTAGGCTGATCAAAGAACTAGGAATACCGACTTCACGATTAAAGGATGTTTATGGAAGATACAGTAGTCCGCACAGATTCTGTCACGGGATCGGACATATACAAAAAAACCACCAAAAAATAAAAGATGCCTTAGGATTAAGCCCAGAGGAGCGAGATATTCTTTATCTGGTTAATGTATACCATGATGCCGTATATATCCCTTGGGAGAGTTCCCTGGAGGCCCGTAGCGCCGATCTTTTCTTAAGCCACTGTACGAACAAGGAACACGAGACCGCTATTCTTATACATTCTATTATAAGAAATACAAGTTCTGACTTTCAAGATTGCGTAAACACGAAACTGTCAAACACATTCAATTCCATCGATAGGTCTATACTAAGATCTGAGAATATGGAGGAACTTATTCGGTGGGAAACCTCCATTTTTAAAGAGTATCAATTCTGTGCTCTAGCAGACTACATAAAAGCTAGAACTCTATTTCTAGAAAAATTTGTGGTCACTAACCCTAAATTAAAGGATTTAATTGCTTACATCAAAATGAAATCGTACAAGATAGCTATTTATCCTGGCAGTTTTAATCCTTTTCATAATGGTCATCTTTCGGTAGTAGAAAATCTAGAAAAAAGTGGTAATTTTGATAAGGTTATAATTGCTGTGGGAGATAATCCCGAGAAGTCCAGCAATACTAACAGATCCGATAGAGTAAAAAAGCAGCTAGGGTATAGAGAGATCTTAACTTATACAGGGTTTCTAACGGAAGCTGTAAAAGATTCTGGAGCCACAGCCGTTATAAGGGGATTGCGAAACGGATATGATCTAAATTACGAGATAAACCAACTTCGGTATCTAGAGGACATGGGCCTAGAAATACCCGTCTTATTTTTGGTATGTGCTGAAAAATATAGCCATATAAGTTCCTCAGCAATTCGATCCATAGGAACAATGGATTCCAAAAAAGCAGGGGAATATATACCTGAAGACTTAGAAATCCTCTAGGATACCTAGAGCCCAAAGATCTTCTTTAGTTGTTTTGGTATTTAGATGCCGGATAGATATACCACCAGCACCTGTCCATGCAGCGGTCTTCCTTTTAGAATCATCCACTAGTACCCGGAGATAATGAATCTCGTTATCCTCAACTAGTAGATTATCGGTAACATGCTTATATTTATCATTCTCAAGGATAACCCTGTAGTCACCTAAATTCTCCGCACACCAACGACGTTTTCCAGCTTTGCAGGCTTCTGTCATAACGGGGGCACTTAAAATAATCGGATTAGTTGGTTCCACAGATTCCCAGAGTTCCTTTCCGTCGGACATCCAGGATATATCGCCCCAAAATTCTTCTGGAGTAACCAAAAGGAAGCTGGTTACTTGCTCTCTGCCTATTAGGTCTTCTAATTCCGAAATTAACTGGAATTCTGTATCCGGATAGCTATCCTTATTATTTTTATAAAGAGGAGTTTCCCTGAATCCTCCGTTATAGAATTCTCGGGTAGCTCTATCCAGATCACACAAGCAACCATCTAGGTCTTGAAAAATTAAAATAGGTATTGTAGTTGCTTCCATGTTGATATTATAAGGTAAGAGTGTTAATATGTAAACTAATGCTCCAAGAAAACCTTTATATTGATGCCCTTGAAGAAGAGTTTTATAGTTTACACCTAAAAGCTGAGGAACACAAGATAAAAGGTAACTGGGAAGAACTAAATCTCGGAGTTTCCTCAGGATTCCAAGAAAGCCTTTTTTCCGGGTGTCTTCGTGAGGCCCATATAAGAGCCTGTTTTGAAGTTAAAGAGAGATTATCCAACTGGGAAACAGCCCTGGATTCTTTAATAAGTGATACCGAGGATATTCGAGATCATCTCAAAAACTTGGGGAAGAACGATGAATAACGTAGATAAGGTTTTGAGAGAAGACATCTTGATGCCCATCTACACAAAAATAGAGGAATTAATTGATTGCGGATCTTTTAGTGAGTTGGATAATTTTATACTCCTCGAAACAGAAACTCCAGAAATAGCAACGGCCTTAGTACTAGGATCTCAAAAAGCTAGAGAACACCTCAAGAATTGGGAAAAGTGTAGAGACCGAGCAGTTTGGATATGTGAACGAAAAATAAAATTTTTAAGGATAATGAAAGATGAAGCTTAGACAACTGTGGGAAGAACGTGAGATTTTAGTTATAATTATCCTGGCATTTACTATTGGTGCACTATCAGGAGAAATACTAAAAGGATTGACATCCTGAAATTCGGGTGTTACAATATAAACATGATGAATAAAAAATTCACATAGATAACTAACGAATACAGCTTTAAAAAGTCTATCCGGAAGGGTTCCGGGTGGGCTTTTTTTGCGTCTAAGAAAGGAAAAAACTTGAATCCGAAAAACTAGAAGAAGAAAAGGAGTTGTATATAAAATTGAAGGGGAAGTACGAGAAGTAAGGGTCTTGACAGAGCCATAAAATTTTTATATACTATTATTCTAGGTATTGCCTAATAATTTTTAGAGGAATAATAATGAAAGAAAGAGTGTTAGTTTTAAATCAAGACGGAATGTACTTAAATACTGTTGCTTGGGAAGATATCATTTATGATGCTTATCTTGGTCACGTAACTGTTCTAGAGGAATACGACAGAACAGTCAGCAGTCCTAGTGTTACGATGCAGGTTCCTTGTGTTGTGGCGTTAAACCAATATGTTCCTAACACCTTCAAGCATGTGTACAGGTTAAAATTCTCTAGAGAAACGGTATTCGCTAGAGATGATTATATCTGTCAATATTGTGGAACAAAAACGGTGAAGATGACTAAAACTAAAGGAAAAGGTAGGAAAGCTCTTTCTAAGAAGAGAGACCTTGAACATATCCACCCTGTAAGTAGGGGAGGTCCTACTATTTGGGAGAATGTAGTTTGTAGCTGTAGATCTTGTAATATGTATAAGAACGACAGGACTCCTGAAGAGGCAAGGATGACTCTTCTTAGGGAACCCTATGAGCCTAGAGACCCTAAAGAGGTTCTCTCGATTAAACTAGGGAATATACCAGATAACTGGAAAAAGTATCTGGGAATTTAATCCTGTTTCAATTTCTTCTTTAAGTCTTCTTTTTGTAAAAGGAGACTTTTTATTTTACCATAAACTAAATTAGTGTATTTACAACGAGCATCCAATTTCCCTATCGTGCTATCACTTAGATATCCCCTGGAAATAGCCAATGGCAAGGAGGCTAACATGGTTCCACAAATCCGCTCCTTTTCCGATATTTGTTTCTTTAGAGCTATCTCTTGTTCTTGTATCAAGTCTTCGTCAGAGAAGGTATTTGATAACAGGGATTCTTGTATCAATAATAGAGAGAAGTAATCAAGGGTCTCATAAGCAGAGATGGCTTGAACAAATAGCTTATTCTTAGCGGGATCTTGAACCTTATCCGGATGACACTCTCTTGCTAGTTCTGAAAATATCTTTTTACAGATATCCTTCTGTTCTTCGTCTCTGACGGGAACTTTTTTCTGATTTTCAACGAAATGTTCCGGGGCATGAGTTCTGGCCCACTCAGACTTCAAGGATTGAACATCAATATTGGCAGAGACATATTCTTGATCTAGGTCAGGGTGATCAACTTTTAACTTATCAAAGGCTTCGGTTATTTCTTCCTCGAATCCTTTGATAGACAAGTTTAGTTTATTTAACTTGTCTCGAAGCTCTCCAAGAATATCAAGTTTAACCTTAGACTCCTGTATAGCAGTAGGGGAATCAAAATGCACTTTTGAAGAGTTGAATAATTTAATCATTAATTTGTGTTGACATTGGTAGTTAATATGGATTACAATATATGAAAGGAGAAACACATGGTTAATTTCAAACAATTACAAAATAAGGCTAATTTTGAACAATGGTATCTACAAACGTATAAAGATGTATTACCTTCAAGATTGCCTGTGGATGATCCCCATAAGCCCGTGCTGTCAGAAATTCAGGTCCTTCGTAAACTTAATTATTGGTACTTCGTATATGACGAGAGCCCTAGAGGAAACATATTTAATAGTTTCTCTGAATATCTAGATACTCAAGTTCACGGAAAGGATACCATAAAAGGCTTAGGTTTGGAAGAGTCCTTAGTAAAAGAATTAATCTTGGAAAAAAATCTAAAAAAACTCAAAGAATTGGTTGACACGATATAGTAGTCTGATTATACTCCAGTTCAACTAAAACTTGAATAAAGGAGTGACGGTGAGTAAAGCAGGACCAATTGGATTAGTACTGAGTGCTGTGGCATTGATTGTTGTGTTGGCATTTGGATCTAGTCTTTACTATGTTGTAGATGCCGGAGAATACGTTATAGTTCAAGGGAGCGGATTTTTAAGCTCTTCTGAACTTAGAGCAGAATCTGTTCCGGGGTATCATTTGAAAGACCCTTTTGCTAAGATCACCGAGTACAAGAAAGTTGTATCGGTTTCTTATACCAAAATACAGGATCGTAATGCCACCAGTATCAATCCACCATTTCATATCACGTTCAATGATACGTATGCGGGTCAGGTAACCGGATCATTCCGATTTAGACTTCCAACAAATCCCAAGGAGATGATTAGACTTCATGAAGAGGTCCAAACCTTCGAAAATTTGGTGGAATCCACTCTAGAGAAGCAAGCTACTAACTTGTTATCTTATACCGCTAATCAATTTAGTGGTGAGGATTACATGCAAGGGGGTCAAAACTCCTACCAAAGTAGATTGCAAGATCAGGCCAGTAACGGTCTTTTCATCACCAAGAGAGTTGCTGTTAAAGTGAGTAAGCAGGTTGCTGACACCACTTCTAACAAAAAAGTCTCTACAGGTGAGGCCATTGTTCACAAAACTACAATTCAGCTAGATAAAGATGGAGTCAGACAGCGAGAGGGTAAGTTTCCTCTTACGGTTTATGGCATAACTGTGTCACAGATCACTATTGACGGCTTTTATCCGGACCCTAAATTGAAGATGTTTGTGAATAACAAAAAGGATCGAGTTCAAGAACGGGCAAAACTCATCGAAGAGCAGGAAAACGAGCGCCAAAGAGCAATCACGGCCAACCTTAAAGGTGATCGTGAGCGTATCGAGGCCAAGCAACGAATGCTTCAAGAGAGGGATGCCGAAGTTATCCAAGCGGATAAGAGAGTGGAGCTAGAAAAGAAATCCAAGGAAATTGCTGTTGTTAAAAAGCAAAAAGAGCTTGAAGTTGCTCAAGCCGACCTTGGAATTCAGAGAGCTAAAGCAGAGAGTGCAATCCAGGAGGCCAAGGCAATTAAAGCCAGAGGTCTTGCTGAAGCAGCTGTCACAAAAGCTAAGTACAGTGCCTTTAATAGGGATATATACTTAGCTGAGATGCAACGGGACATAGCTAAGGTTATGTACCAAAATCTCAAAGATCTTGAAATCAAGATGCCAAGTAACGTAATTGTTAGTGGCGGACAAGGACAAACCAGTCTTCAAGACTTAACCAATTTAACTATTTTGGATAAGTTTAAGGAGATCGGGACTCCAGCCCCTTCTGCTAGTCAATAGTCTCTTTCAAAAAGACAACGGGATATTTTCAGTATTCTGTTGTCTTTTTTGCTATTCAGGTGTATACTTTAGATACTAATCCTCAAAAAGGAGTGCCGACGGAAAAGGTTATTATGAAGTTTTCGGTCCATGATTCCGAATGGTTAACCAAATGATGTACATATGCCTCTTAATAGGGGCGCTCTTTGGGCTTTTCCATAAAGATCGAGTAGACCTAAGTATACTTGCTGTAGTGAGCTACTCCACTTTAACAGCTGTGCGGGGATTACAGTTAGTATTTCCGATATGGTTTCTAGAGATCCCCGTAGGAGCTATGTTAACCGGATGTTTAATAGGAACCTCAATATTTTATGCCAGAAGTTATTATCAAAACCACTGAACAAATCGAGAAAATAAGAGAAGCTAGTCAACTTTCTGCCCTAATTTTATATAATTTAGGGAAATTAGTGGAACCGGGGGTGGCCCTGGAAGATATAGACGAAGAATGTTTATTACAAACTCTAGATGCCGGGGCCAAGCCTGCCCCTCTGAATTACAAAGGATTCCCGAGAAGTGTGTGTACAAGTGTAAATGAGATTGTGTGTCACGGAATTCCGGGGGAGTACATCCTACAACCAGGAGATATTATAAATATAGACGTCACCTGTAATCTAGACGGTTTCTTTGGTGATACTAGTTACACCTTTTTCTGCGGGGAGGTATCCCAGGAGGACCAAAAACTTGTAAAAGATTGCAAGAGATCCTTATATCTAGGAATAGACCAAGTAATCCCAGGAGGTTTTTTAGGTGATATCGGCCACGCTATTCAATCCTTTGCCGAACCCCTAGGATATGGGGTGGTACGGGAATTCACTGGTCACGGAACCGGAGTTGAATTTCATGAATATCCCAGTATCCCACACCACGGTAAAAAGGGGACAGGACTGGAAATAAAATCAGGAATGATATTTACTATTGAACCGATGTTAAATCTTGGAGTTAAAGAGGTAGAAATAGATCGTTTCGACACCTGGACAGTTCGAACAAAAGACCGAAAAAAGAGCGCACAGTTTGAACATACCATACTAGTTACAGAAAACGGACATGAAATATTGACAGATCTAACAGATTTATGGCAAACTGAATAAAAGGAGAAAATTATGATCAATGACGCTGTGGTATCATTTTTTGAGTGGGTAGGATCAGTAATAATAAAAACATGGAATGCTTTTAATTTAGCAATTACTATGGTATTAAGGGTATCCTTGATACTCGGCTTATTCTATGTCTCTAACTTTACCTTTACCCATATTCTAGGTCCAGAGTTGGAGTCGGTTAATATCCTTCTCAGTTTTATTACTAGTGCCTATATCTTCCATACCAACTAAAACATATGGCTTTATTATCTCTAAATAGTAAAAGTCCTGAGTTTTCCTGGGCTATTCGAAAAAACCCGAACTCTGATATGCAGGTTAAAAATTGTCGGCAGGGCTTTCTGTTTGGCTGGTTTTCAAATCCCCAAACGTTTCACTCTTATTTTAGAGAGGGACTTAATGTGGTCTCCTTCAAAAGAGACAGAAGGGAAGATTTTGAGTACATTAATACCTCAAGGTTTGTAAGCCCCTTATTTGTTATTCAGACAATCGATGAATTTTTCAGGCATAATATCCGGGAACAGGTGAAAGAAGATATCGGAGGGGAGACCACTTTAACCATAAATTCTATCCAGGTCAAAGTTCCTCTGTATATTAAATTTTTCCGTGAGCATATTGATAAGGTAGATATAGAACACGAAGAACTTGGACCTAAGGTCTTTAACATAACTTTCAAAACTTCGGAACCCTTGCATTACCTTCTTAATGTAGTTCAGCTTTTCAGTTTCATGGTGATATTAACTAACCGAGATTACATACATTTGAATACGGATATGGTTAAAAAATATCTTGAGGCCATGAAAGTCATAGTGCCTCCTTATTTCATGACATACCTTTTTAAGAAGCACTGCTTGCGAAAACCCTCCGCTTTTGACGAAGAAAAAATTCTCCTTGAGAACAATCCCCTCTACAACTCTATCGAATTAAAATTTGGTGGAACTCTCCAGAATAGGATACACGAAATCAGAGAAAGAACTCCGTTAACAGCTCCTGTACTAGATATAGGATGCGGAGAAGGTAATTATGTTCGAGAGTTCTCCAAAGCCAACAAAGATATCGCATATATGGCTGTTGATACTAATGAGGTTGTATTAGAAAAGTCTAAAAAAGTAGCCAAACGAAATGGGATGTCGAATATAAAGCTTTATGAAAACTTAGACCAAGCTATAGAAGAAGGAATCCCAGAGGGAACAAACGTCCTCCTAACAGAAGTTATCGAGCACATGGAAAAGGAAGAAGCCAAATCTCTAATTCTAAAAATACTTAAAATAAAGAACGTAAAAAGCTTACTAATTACCACTCCTAATTATGAGTTCAACCAATTCTACCCCTTGGATGGCTCCTTTAGGCACGATGACCACAAATATGAATTCATCCAAAAGGAATGGGTCGATTTCACAGCTCCTTTAGTAGAATTCGGAGATCTAGAATACTTTGAAATAGGTGACAGGGTTAACGGAATTCCAACTAGTTTCGGGTTAAAGGCGGTAAAAAAATGAACGAGGTAAGATTAAACGATGAGATGATTAAAGCCATAAGACTATCTGAAAAAGATATCAAGTTTCTAAAGCGAAATAATTTAGTGGGAATGCCCTTCCCATTGTTAAGATGCTAGGCTGTAATCTCTCCGGGGTTTCGGCTAAACTTCATGCAGACTTCTTCTCTGCGTTAGTTGGATGTGAACCAGTAGAAATAAGCAAAGAAGAATACGATTCCCTGGATATAAGAGAATTTAACTGATCTGGAGATAG
>Ga0257122_1000899_pt1 | contig 23531 bp, 26 predicted proteins | sample SI106_120metaG_FD_190146 | JGI IMG/M metagenome (GOLD analysis project Ga0257122, IMG submission 190146) | Marine microbial communities from Saanich Inlet, British Columbia, Canada - SI106_120 | ecosystem: Environmental > Aquatic > Marine > Inlet | place: Canada: British Columbia | collected... | reverse complement strand
TGAACCTTGTGGTTTCCTTCTAAGCGATAAACGGTTTAAAAGAGTGGTAATGGATTACATGGATTGGGATAAAATTGATTTATATCAAAGTTCTGAACATTTCTTTGAGGCAAAAAAGAATCATAGAGTCGTATTAATGACAACAAAAGCATCTGTATCTTATACAAAATTTAATTTTAATAAAGATGATACAATATTGTTTGGTCGAGAAAGTGCCGGGGTTCCTGAAAACGTTCATAAATCTATTAATAACCGTTTAAAGATACCAATGAATGAAAATGTCAGATCACTTAATATTGCCTCTTCGGTTGCAATTGTCTTGGCAGAAAGCTTAAGACAAACAGAATTAATTTAAATGAATAACGAAATTAAAAAAGATCTAGCGAGTAATTGGTTTAAACTACTTCAAAACGCTATTTGCGATGACATTGTTAAATTAGAAAAAAATAAAATTAAATTCAAATCAACAACATGGCAAAGAAATGTAACTAAAGATGAAGGTGGTGGTGAGTACAGAATTATTGAAAGTGGAAAGATTTTTGAAAAAGTAGGTGTAAATTTTTCAAAAGTTTATGGAAAGTTTCCAAAAAAATTTCAAAAAAATATTCCTGGAGCCAGTAAAGATCCTAGATTTTGGGCTTCTGGGATTTCAATAGTAATGCATATGCAAAATCCTCACATTCCAGCGATGCACTTTAATACTAGGTATATTTGTACAACTCAAAATTGGTTTGGTGGAGGGATGGATGTAACACCTTCAATAAAAGATGATAATGAAAAAAATAAATTTCACCAAACTTTAAAAAAAATGTGTACCCGCCACAATAAAGAATATTATAAAAAATATAAAAAATGGTGTGATGAATACTTTTATTTACCACACAGAAATGAAGCTAGAGGAATTGGTGGAATTTTTTTTGATTATAAAAAAGATAATTTTGAAAAAGATTTCAAATTTATACGAGATGTAGGAGTTACATTTCAAATGATATTTAATAATATTATTGAAAAAAAGATTAAGAAAAAATGGACTTTAAAAGATAAAGAGATGCAGTATATTAAAAGAGGTCGATATGCAGAATTTAATTTGTTATATGATCGAGGTACAAAATTCGGCTTACAAACAGGTGGAAACGTAGAAGGAATATTAATGTCGTTACCTCCAATTGCAAAATGGAAATAAAAAATGGATAAAGAACCAATCACATTAAATGGTTTGAATAGATTAGAAGAAGAACTAGTTTTTTTAAAAGAGAAGAAAAGACCAGAAATAGTGGCCGCTATATCTGAAGCAAGATCACATGGGGATCTTAAGGAAAATGCTGAATATCATGCTGCGAAAGAAGAACAATCTCACAACGAAGGTAGAATAACAGAAATTAACGATATCATAGCAAGAGCAAATGTAATTGATGTTACAAAATTAAATAATGATGGAAAAGTAATTTTTGGTTCCACTGTCTTTTTAGAAAATTTGGATAATGGAGAAAAAATTAGCTACAAAATAGTCGGAAAAGATGAGGCTGATTTGAAACAAAAATTAATCTTCTTCCAGTCCCCAATAGGTAGAGGACTAATAGGTAAAAACAAAAATGATTTAGTAGAAATTAAAACTCCTGCTGGAGTTAAAAATTTTGAAATTAAAGACGTAAAATATATCTAACTTTTAGCAATTTTTTCGACTTGTTTATCAGAGATATTAAAATTATTACCTACCCAAATTTCTTCAATCATTTTTAGTTTACTCCCTAATGTTTTGCCTTCAGGAATATTATATTTATTCATAAGTAAATTGGCTCCTACTGGCATGGTTGGAATTACTTTATCTTGATAAGTTTTCATTAATTTAATCAGTTTTTTTTCTACTTTACTTGATGTGAATAACTTAAAATTAATAATATCACTTACAGCCTGCTTACCGTTAAAATAAAAAATCTTATTAAAATTTTTTTCTGTAAAGTTCTTTATAGTAATTTTTTCTTTATAAAAAAGATCAATTAATCTTAATCTCTTTTGGTCTTTTTTAGAAATATTAAATTTATAAAAAAAATAGTCAGTATTATCGGTTTCATCAATAATCATAAGTGATAATAAAAAAATAAAATCAATTTTTAATAAATTATCATTTGCGTAAGAGTTTAATTTTTTAAATCTTTCTAAATTTTTTAATTGTGGAAATATAATTTCTATAAGCTCTAAACTTTCTTTGTCTTTAAATAACTTTATAAAACTATTAGATTTTGTTAATTTTTTGAATTCATCTAACAATCTTTCACTTGATAGTTTCGATATTCCATCAATATTTCTTTTTATAATTTTAATTGTTTCTGGTCTGTGCTTGTTGTCTGAGTAATTTATAAAAAAACGAATGTATCTAAGTATTCTTAAGTAATCTTCTTTAATTCTATCCTCGGTATCTCCAATAAAATTAATTGAACCTTCATCTAAGTCTTTTTTTCCATTATTTGGATCAAATAAATTTCCTTCTCCATCTGAATAAATTGAATTAATTGAAAAATCCCTTCTTGCAGCATCTTCTTTCCAGTCTAAAGAAAACTCTACTTTTGCGTGTCTCCCATCTGTTTTAATATCTTTTCTTAATGAAGTAATTTCATACTTATATTTATCAATTATTGCAGTTACTGTTCCATGCTCAACGCCAGTTTCATAAAAATTAATATTTTTTTTTTTTAATGCCTCACAGACTTCATTTGGTTTTAAATTTGTTGCTAGATCAATATCATCAACGGTTTCTTTTTTTATAACCTTCCTAATACAACCACCAACATATCTAACCTCACTACTTTCTGAATAGTTATTAATAGCTTCAAAGATTTTATTGGCAGGCGTCTGATTAGTAATATCTTTCAGATTTTGACTTATATAATCAAGGTTTTTTGATCTAAAAAAAATTCTATCTAATAAGTTATTCATATATGGCTGGCCCACAAGGATTCGAACCTCGGATCTCTGTACCAAAAACAGATGTGATACCACTTCACCATGGGCCAATATTTATTTCATATATCACAAAAAAAAAAAATTATATAGTTTTTGATGTATTGCACCAATAATTTTTATATTTCCTTTTAAATTGAACTTTTGCCATTTCACAATCTTTTTTTGACTGGTAATACGCAATTATTACTGAGCCCGAACCCGTCATTCTTACAAATAATGGATTTTTTAAATTTTCTAAAAAAGATTTAATCTTTTTAAGTTTTGGATATCTAGAAAATGCGGCTCCTTCCAAGGCATTTTCTTGTCTCAACAAGTACTCAGCATTAAACATTGATTTTTTTGGATTATTAAATTTAGAATTTGTAATTTTTTTTACTCTTGAATAAATCTCTTTTGTAGAACAACCAAAATTTGGCTTAACCAGAAGGGTATGAAATTTAGGGCATTTGGAAAATTTTTGAACAACATTGTTAGATTTCAATATAGCGCTTGAATGATTGATTCCTAAAATTACATCAGAACCAATTAAACTTGAAATATTTTGAATTTGTTTTTGACTAATCTTTACAATCTTTTTTTTAACTAGAAAATTTAAGACACTCGATGCATTCATTGATCCTCCACCAAGTCCTGCTTCTTGTGGTATATTTTTTTTAATTTTAATCTCAAACTTTCTATCTTTTAATAATTTCTTTTCATCAAGAATCTTAAAAAGTTTTGTAACAGTATTATTGCTATCAATATTTTTTGAAAAATTTCCATAAAAAGAAATTTGATGGCTAAGTCCTTTAATTTTCTTAATAAAAATTAAATCATACAAGCTGATGAATGAAATAATACTTTCAATTTTATGTAATAATTTCAGTTTACCTGTAACATTCAATGCTAAATTAATTTTAGCAAATGATTTAATTTCAATAAAGCTCATTTAGCTATTTTTAAGACCTTCTATGATTTTAATATTTATATTTTTTCTTATATCTTCATCGGTATCATCAAAGCTTAAAACATTATTCCAAAAATACCTTGCTTGAATTTTTCTATTTAATTTCCACAAAATATCTCCATAATGATCGTTTACTGTTGGATCTTCTGGCATTAATTCTACTGCTCTTTTTAAATATTTTTCTGCCTCAACATAATTGTCTATTAAATAATAAGCCCAACCTATTGAGTCTATAATGTAAGGATCTTCACTTCTAGTTGCGTATGCTTTTTCCAACATTTGAAAAGCTTCATCAATTTTATAATCACGCTCCAACCAAGAGTATGCTAAATAATTAAGAACATATGCGTCATCTGGATTAATTCTCAATGAATGTAACAGGTCCTCATCAGACTTTTCGTAATTACCTAATCTTTCATAGCTTCCACCACGTCTATAGAGTAAGTCTGACCTCATATCCGACTTATCACTTAATGATGAAATAATCTGAGTGTAATAATCTATTGCTTTTTCATACTTTTTTGCATTCTTATAAAAGTTTGCAATATCAAAAACCATTTTTAAATTTGGATTTTTAATTTTATTAAACTTTGTGCTTAAAAAGTCTATTCCGTCTTCATAACCATCCTCTTTAATAATTATTTGAGCTTCTTTTTTAACCCTAAACCAATAATAAAATTCATCTTCTTTATTAAAGTTTTTCAAAACTTCTTTGACTTTAATATACTCTTTATTCATATAAAAATTTTCAGCTACAAGAGATAAATTAAATGTGAAATTTGGATTTAAATAATTAGATAAATTTAAGTAAAAATTTGAATTTTCAAAATCATCCTGAGATGAATAAAGATTTGAAACTAAAAACAAAAATTCACTAACTACATCATTGTGGTTGCTGCATGAAAAAATTTTATTAAACTCTTTAAACTTACCATTTTCTATCCAGCTCCTACTTTGAGATAATAATAATGTAGAATTAATATATTCAAGCTGTCCAGCAATGTCTTTGGCTTCTTCTATTTTTTTATTTTCTATTAAATAATTAATATAAAAAAATATATATCTTGAATAATCTCCTTGTTGATTATTAATCAAGTTTACAAAAAAAGCCCCAGTATTACTTTCCTTGAGATAGCATCTTTGAAACATCTGAGATATTAAAGATAAGTTTCCAAAATTTTGTTTATTAGATAAAATTTTTTTATTTTTAAAACTGTAAACATATTGTTTTAATGTTTCAGAAATTATCAAATTAAATCTTCTCTGATTTTTAAATTTTAAGCTCTGAGTTAAATATTCTTCAGCTTTTTTAAAATCATTTTTTTTTAAACTATCGACTACTAAAAGGATATAAGCATTAAAAAAATCTGTGTTATCTTTATTATTTCTATTTTTAATTACATTGATGGCTTGAGCTACTTTGTTTTCTAAAACTAAAGAATACACATATCTTTTTAAATATATATCGTGTTTATTTATAAGGACTTTAGAGGCATTAAAAAATTTTAGTGCATCTGTATTATCTTTATTTTCATATGCAATTATTCCCGAAAAATAATTTGTTAAATCTTTTGAATTAAAGTCATTAAAACTAGCACTTTTAGAATATACAGGTGTCTGATAGAATATTACTAAGGCTACTAATATTTTAATTAGTTTATTAAACATTTGATCATTCTATGACTAAAAAAGTGATAAATCAAAAAGGCAAATTCGACGAGGAATTGATAAATACGATAGAGCCAAACTTTATATTTAAAGATAAGCCCATAAATAGATTTAATATTGTTGAAAATAGTCATGACAATAATCAAACTAATAAATCTGGACTACTAGAGAAATTAAAACAACAAATAAATTCAATCGAAAATTGTAATTTAAAAGATAATTCTCAAAATCTTGTTCTTGGTGATGGGAATATAAATAGTCCAATTATGTTAATTGGTGAAGCTCCAGGCATTGAAGAAGATAAATCTAGCACAACATTTAAAGGAGAAGTTGGAGAATTATTAAATAAAATGCTACTAGCAATAGAAATTAAAAGACAAAATATTTATTGTAGTTATGCAATAAACTTTAGGCCTCCTGAAGATAGAAAGCCTACATCTCAAGAAATAAAAAGATATTCGGTTTTCTTAAAAGAGCATATCTCAATCATTAATCCAAAAATTATTATTTTAATGGGTAGTTCGGCAATGGAAGCTGTAACAGGTATTAATAGCAAAATATCGTCTGAAAGAGGAAAATGGCAAGAAACAATATTAAAAAATAAAACTTATCCTGTGATGATATCATTTAATCCATCTTACCTAATTAGATTTCCAGAAAATAAGAAATATTCATGGGAAGATTTAAAAAAAATTAAAAAGAAAATTACTGAAATGAAGATTGTCATTTAAGTTGATATGATTGAATTACATAAAAGATATATTTCTTGGTGGGGAAAAAAACTTAAAATTTCTAATTATGGTCTACTATGGGTTTCTTTTATAAAGGGAGTGTTAGTTGGACTATTAATTTATCACTTCATAATGGTTTAAATGAAAATTACAGCTGGTGTCGACGAGGTCGGAAGAGGAAGTCTAATAGGACCAGTTTATGCAGCAGCAGTAATTTTAGATAAAAATATTGATAAAAAATTATTAAAAGACTCTAAAACTATCGTTAAAGATAAAAGAGAATTATTATCAAACTATATAAAAAAAAATTCTATTTGGTCAGTTGGTAAAGCATCTGTTAAAGAAATAGATAAAATCAATATCTTGCAAGCAAGCTTACTTGCAATGAAAAGAGCTATCAAAAAACTCAAAAAAAAACCTTCTCATGTTTTAATTGATGGAAATAAAATTCCTGATTTAAAAAATTATAATTTAAAAGCAATAATTAAAGGTGATCAAAAAATAGCCTCTATCTCTGCAGCATCAATAGTTGCTAAAGTTGCTAGAGATAAATTTATAACTACATTGGCCAAGAAAAACAAAGGATATGGTTGGGATCAAAATTTTGGATATGGGACAAAGCAACATTTAAAAGCTATTAAAAAACTTGGTATCAATAAGCATCATAGAAAAACCTTCTCTCCTATATCGAAATTTAAGACACACAATATCTAGTTACCTATTTTTAAATTAGCACAAATCGAATCCAATTAATTCAATCTCAGGTTGACCCTAGAATCCAATTGGAGTCTAATTATTTTATACAAATGAAAGCTGATTTTAAAAATAAAATTATTAACGGAGATAGTCTCGAGAAGTTAAAAAAAATTCCAAGTGAAACTTTTGATTTAGTTTTTGCAGACCCACCATACAATTTACAGTTAAAAGGTGAGCTTACTAGACCAGATAGATCTAAAGTCAGTGCTGTAAATGATAAATGGGATCAATTTGAAAATTTTAAAAAATATGATGAGTTTACATACGCATGGTTAACTGAGTGTAAAAGAATTTTAAAAAAAGATGGAGCCATCTGGGTCATAGGTAGTTATCACAATATTTTTAGAGTAGGTACAGCCATTCAAAATTTAGGATTCTGGATTTTAAATGATGTGATATGGAATAAAAACAATCCAATGCCTAATTTTAGAGGAACACGATTTACCAATGCTCATGAAACATTAATCTGGGCATCAAAGAGTGAAAAATCAAAATATACTTTTAATTATCAATCATTAAAATGTTTAAATGACGATCTGCAAATGAGATCTAACTGGAATTTACCAATCTGCAGTGGCTCGGAAAGACTTAAAAAAAATGGCAAAAAAGTACATTCAACACAAAAACCAGAGTCTCTTCTACACAGGGTTTTATTAGCATCATCAAATAAAGATGACATGATTTTAGATCCATTTTTAGGATCAGGAACAACAGCCACAGTAGCTAAAAAATTAGGTCGAAATTATTATGGTATAGAAAAAGAAAAGAATTATTTTAAAGCAGCCGAACAAAGATTAAAAAATACAAAACCTATTGAAGATAATTTCTTAGATACTTTAAAAAATAATAGATCTAAACCAAGAATACCTTTTGGTTCACTAGTAGAGCTTGGCATAATCAAGCCTGGTACAAATATTTTTGATAATAAGAAAAAAATTACAGCAAGAATTATGGCTGATGGAAGTATTAAGCATGAACAAACCGAAGGATCTATTCATAAAGTTGCAGCAACAATTTTAGGAGCTGAAAGCTGTAATGGCTGGACTTATTGGCATTGTGATATTAATGGAAGAATACTTCCAATAGATTATCTAAGACAAAGATTAATTTCAAAAAATTAATTCTTATAAATTTTACCCAAATAATTTTCTAAGAATTTCTTATTTTTTGTTAATATCTTTAAACTGAGATTTCTAAAAAAAACTATGAGTGGGTTGGATACGTGAAAAGCAAATTGATTTAGTTTTGATCTATTATTAATCATTTTAACTTTTGAAGCTCTGTCATCATAGAAATTATTTTTTTTATTTATAATACTATCAAACAACTCTGAACCACCTTCGATAGATTGAGAGGCTCCTTGCGCAAATGAAGGTGGAAAGGCAAAAAAAGCATCTCCAATTAAAAAGATATTATCAGTTGGTTCAAGGTAGCCTTTGCTAACGAAAATTGGAAAGCATTTGATATTATTAAGATTATCTAAAATATTTGTAGAAATTTTATTTTGCAATTTATCTTTAACACTCTGAATGAAACCTTTGTCTTTAAAAAGACCATAATTATCAAGCTCATTTGCTGTTAATTTATACTTTAAAACTCCAATAAAATTAAAAGCTTCATTATCGTTATTTACTGGATAAATTACGTAATGAAAATTGTTCCCCATAAATAAAGAAATATTTTTTTCATTTAAATTATTAAGGTTTTTTCTTGAAATATTGCCTCTAATTGCAATTGAGTCATTGTAAGTAGGTTTTGTTTTATTATTAGAAATTAAAGATTTACTTTTAGAAAATACGCCATCAGAAATGATTAAATGATCACAAATTACTTTAATATTTTCATTAAAAGTTAAAATTATTTGATTATTATTTTTTTCAATTTTTTCAATATTATGATCATACTTAATTATATTGTCCTCCAATTTATCTTTTAAAAATTCAATTAATTTAGATCTTTTTAGCGTTGTGTACTTACAATTTTCAGAATTAAACTCTGAAATATTTAGATCACATATTTTTTTTTTGTGATTAATTTCATAAAAATCAATTTTTTCAGGGTTAAATCTATCTTTGCTTTCTAAAGTATTAAATCCAATTCTATTAAGAAGTCTGATGCTGTTTGTTGATAGCTGTATTCCATATCCTTCATCTAGATTGATTGAGGTATTTTTTTCATAAATAGTTACCTGGTAATCAAGATTTTCTTTAAACAAGTTTGCAACGAATAAGCCTGAAATACCTGCTCCTACTATTGCAATTTTTTTCATTTATGGTTTTCCAAATATGTAACAATTTTTTTTGTAAAAGTTGGCAAAGTATAGTTTTTTAATTTTTTAGGATCAATCCAATAAGAAAACGGAATTGGTTTGGTCATCTTATCATTTTTAATTTCAATATTCATATTCATATTAGACATTTTAAAATTTAAATTTTGGTTAAAGTTTTTAGGTCTAATTAATTCCTGCATTGGAAAAATGTTAAAATTTTTTAAAAAATTAAAACTTCTATTTTTGACTAATAAATATTTATTATTTTTTTTATAAACTTTGAGTAAAAAGTATTTATCTTTGTTATTTTTTTTAATTTTATTTAAAATAAAATCTTGCTTAGCATAAGATTTACAGTTTTTTGAAATTGGGCATTTTTCACAAAGAGGATTGTTGGGTCTACAGATTAGTGCCCCTAATTCCATTAGTGCCTGAGCATATTCACTCGATCTACTTGAGGTTCCTAAAACTTTTTTGCTTTTAATTAAGTTATCTTTTTGTATTTGATTTTCTTTCTTTAAGTATAGATATCTTTTCAAAACTCTTTCAATATTACCATCTAATGGAATAAAAGGTTTATCAAATGCAATAGCTAATATTGCGCTTGCAGTATAGTCTCCAATACCAGGTAGAGACTTTAAATCTAAAAAATTATCAGGTAATTTTTTATTAAAATCTTTAATAATGACTTGAGCAGCTTTTTTTAAATTTCTAACTCTTGAATAATAACCAAGACCCTCCCAAAATTTAATGAGTTTTCGATTTTCAAAACTAGCTAAAGTTTCTAGATCTGGAATATTTTTAATAAACCGATTGAAATAAGGTATCACTGTTACAACTTGAGTTTGTTGAAGCATAAATTCACTGACTAAGGTGTAATATTGCTTTTTTTTTGAAGAAGTTTTTTTTCGCCAAGGCAATGATCTTTTATTAATATCATACCAATTAAGAATTTTATTTGTTATTATCTGATCTTTCATATGCAATTTAAAAATAATACTAAGCGCGGAAATGTAACCATTCAAGGTTTAAGATCTTTTAAAGACACTTTACCTAAAAATGTAAAAAAAATCATTAATAAGAAGGGTCATATTTATTCTGAAACACTTGGTAACTGGAGATATATTGTTGGAGATGAACTATTTAAAGTTTGTTATCCAAAGACATTCAAGAACTCTAATAGGTTTGGGGTTAGTACTTTATTGGTAATGGTAAAAAGAGGGCATGAGGTTGATTTGGAATATTCTAAAAAAGAAATTTTAGATAAAATGAATAGTTTTTTTGGTTATTCAGTAATAGAAAAGCTCAAATTTATTAGCTTTGATGATGAGCAAAAAATCTTTGTAAAAAAAGGGACTGATCAAGAAAATGTCGCAATTAATAAATACCAAAGTAAAATTAATGATGTTAAGAATGATAAAATTAAAAAGTCACTTATTGAATTAACCAAGGTATTTAAAGAAAAATGAAAAAAATTCTAATTTTTATAATAATATTTTTTAGCACCATTGCAATTGTTAATGCAGATGACATGAAAAGAATTGTTGTAGGCAATAAAGATGCAAAAATAACTATTATTGCTTTTGAATCTTTAACTTGTAGTCACTGTGCAAATTTTCATAAAGACGTATATCCACAACTTAAAAAAGATTATCTAGATACTGGTTTAGCCAAAATTGAATTTAGACACTTTCCTTTAGATATTGCTGCTTTCAATGCTTCAAAAGTTTCTCAATGTAAAAATGATGGTGATTCGAAAATATTAAATAGTTTATTTGCAAATCAACAAAAATGGGTCAAAGGTAGTTCGGCTGAAGAAGCAAATAAGAACCTTGAAAAATTTTTAAAGAATGAGGGGTTTGATATTGATTTTAAAACCTGCTTAAACAACCAAGAAATTGAGGATTTTGTTTTAAATGATAGAATCGATGGTGTTAAAAACTACAAAGTTAATTCTACCCCTACGATAATAATTAATGATGCAAAGTTCGAAAAAACTCTCAATTACAAAAATTTAAAAAAAGCTCTAGAAAAACTGATATAAGTTAGTGCATGGAGTTTAAAAAAATCCAACTTAATGGATTTAAATCATTTGCTGATAAAACAAATTTTTTAATCGAAGAAGGTCTAACAGGGATTGTGGGTCCTAATGGTTGTGGAAAATCAAACATTGTAGAGTCTTTAAGATGGGTAATGGGAGAAACATCTGCAAAAAGTATGCGTGGCTCTGGAATGGAAGATGTAATTTTTTCTGGTACATCAAACAAGGCCTCTAAAAATATTGCTGAAGTTTCTATTGATGTTGATAATAGAAATAACGAAGGGCCAGTTCAATATCGTGAATTTGACCAAATTAGTGTTAGAAGAAAAATTGAAAAAGATAAAGGTTCTAAATTTTATATTAATGATAAAGAAGTAAGGGCAAGAGATACTCAAATGTTTTTTGCTGACCTATCTACAGGAGCTCACTCTCCATCAATGATTAGTCAGGGACGTATTGGTGCATTAGTAACTGCAAAACCAACTGATCGAAGAGCTATTTTAGAAGAAGCTGCTGGTATTTCAGGTTTACATGTTAGAAGACACGAGGCCGAACTTAGGTTGGGTGCAGCAGAAAATAATCTTAGAAGAGCAGATGAACTTAGAAGACAGCAAGAAAAACAATTAGCAAATCTTCAAAAACAAGCTGAAGAAGCTACCAAATATAAATTAATTACTGAAGAAATAAAAAAAATTGAAGCTGGACTGTATTATTTAAAATTATTAGAAATTGATAAAGAAATAAAAATTGAGAATGAAATTAATAATGAAGCTGAGGGAGAAGTTGAGGGTTTTAACAGTAAAATATCTGAACTTGAAAACTTAATTAAATTAGCAACAGATAAAGTTTCACCTCTTCGTGAAAAAAATATTGAGAATTTATCAAGAATTCAGAGACTTAATCTTGAACTTCAAAATCTAGATGAAGAAAATACTAGAACTCAAGATGAAATTGAGAGTATTAAAAGATCAATTCAAACTCTCGAAGAAGATATTTCTAGAGAGAGAGGAATTATAATTGATGCAAATTCAAACGAAAAAAGGCTTAAAGAAGAAAAAGCAGATCTAATAGATATAGACTCTAAATATTTTGAAACTGAAAAGTTGTCAAACGATGAATTAGAGAACGCAAAGAGAGAGCTTAAAAAAGAACAAGAAGCAGTAGATGAAGTTGTTAGTACTATTGCTGAAGGAACCTTAAATATAAGCGTAGGACCAATTAAAAATGTTAAAAACTCTATAAATAGAGTGAAAGAATTAATTGATAGTAACGAAATAAATCAAGCTGTAACCCTACTAGACAGGTGTAATATGGAGCTAGATAATTTTTTAAGTGATTTAAAAGATGAAAAAAGCAGAGGTGAACTATTAAGTGTAAATAAAAAATCACAAAATATAAAACTGCTTCAAGAAAAATATGCTGATGCATATAGTAAAAATCAATCTATTAAAAATGAGTCTATTAAGCGTAATGAAAGAATTAAAACTATTGAAACTGAAATTGAAAGTTGGAAAAATTTACTAGCAAACTCAGAAAAGATGGTTGCAGAGTTAACTGAAAGAAAAAATAAATTTACTACTCAATTAACAGAATTAGATAATCAGCCAAAAGCTCAAGCTGAAAGAAAAGGTCAAATTTCAGAAAACCTTAGAATTTCAGATAAAGATAAAATTGATAATAATGCAATTATAGAAGAAACTGATCAAACAATTGAGTCATTGCGATCGCAACTAAATGAAATACAAGAACAATCAATCCAAATCAGAGAACGTAAAGCAAGCTCTGGAGCAACTATTGAAGGATTAAATAAAAGAAAAAGCGATCTATTAGATAGAATAAATTCTGAACTTGCTTTATCTGAAGAAAATATTTTAGAAAATTCAAATTTAAATGGCATTGAAGAATTACCTGATTCTGTTGCTCAAGAAGATGACTTAGATAAAAAAAAACAAGAAAGAGAAAAATTAGGATCAGTTAATTTAAAAGCTGATGAAGAAACAAGCAAATATGAAGATGAAATTAAAAAGATGGAACAAGATCGTGCTGATTTAGTAACAGCAATTATAAAATTAAAAGAAAGTATTAATGAACTGAACCAAAAAGGAAGAGAAAGACTAATTGAGGCATTTGAAAAAGTTAATAGAAAATTTAACGAAGTTTACACAAAACTATTCAATGGCGGAAATGCCAAACTGGAATTAGTAGACTCTGACGATCCTTTAGAAGCTGGTTTAGAAATGTTAGTCAGCCCTCCAGGCAAAAGGCTTCAGTCAATAACTTTATTATCAGGCGGTGAACAGGCTCTTACCGCTCTATCTTTAATTTTTGCAGTTTTTTTAACTAACCCATCTCCTATTTGTGTATTAGATGAAGTTGATGCACCATTGGATGATGCCAATGTAACGAGATTTTGCAGCTTACTAGAAGAGTTAATAAAAATTACAAATACAAAATTTATTATTGTTACTCACCATGCACTAACAATGTCTAAAATGAACAGACTTTATGGGGTTACTATGCCAGAAAAAGGGATTAGTCAGTTAGTTGCTGTTGATTTACAAAAAGCAGAGAGTATGGTTGCTTAAACTATTTAAATGTCAAAAGATCCGTTTAAAACTCGCTTAGAGATTGCAAAAAACAAGATTTCAAAGAAAAATTTGTATAATAAAAAAGATAATCCTTCATCTATCGGAACAGCCTTTAAATTAAGCACTGAATTAGTCTCAGCAGTAGTGGTTGGGACAATTATTGGGTTTATTTTTGACAAGACCTTTGGTACTAAACCCTGGTTTATATTAATATTTTTTTTTGTAGGTGTGGTTGCGGGTATAACCAATGTGATCAGGTCTGCTAAAAATATGCAAAAATAGATAAAAATTTATGGCAGCAAATCCAATGACCCAATTCAATGTTTATAGAATTGGACCAGAAATAAAATTAGGTGCTTTTGACATCTCATTTACTAACGCAAGCTTATTCATGATTATAAGCTCTTTAGCAATTTTAATAATTTTTAATGTTGGTTCTAAAAAAAATTCACTTCTTCCAAATAAAATTCAGCTACTAGCAGAACTTAGTTATACATTTGTATCCAATATGATTAGTAATACTGCTGGACTAAAAGCAAAACCATATTTTGCATTTATTTTTTCTCTTTTCATGTTTGTGCTATTTTGTAACATGTTTGGAATGATACCTTACACTTTCACAGTGACTAGCCATATCATCGTGACATTTGTATTAGCTGCCTTTATATTTATTGGAGTAACAATTGTGGGGTTTGCAAAACATGGTTTTGGTTATCTAAAATTATTTGTTCCTAGTGGAGTACCTGCGGTACTACTTCCATTAATAGTTGTGATTGAAGTTATTTCTTATTTAAGTAGACCAGTCAGTTTATCAGTTAGATTATTTGCTAACATGATGGCAGGTCATACAATGATGAAAGTTTTCGGAGGCTTTGTAATAAGTCTTGGAATAGTTGGTGGATGGCTTCCACTGAGTTTTTCGGTTGCGTTAACAGGTTTGGAGATCTTAGTTGCTTTTCTTCAAGCATATGTTTTTGCAATCTTAACCTGCATCTATTTGAATGATGCATTAAATTTACACCATTAATTAACATAGGAGGATATAATGGAATTAGAAGCAGCAAAAATGATCGGAGCAGGCTTAGCAGCAATAGCTTTGGCTGGTGCCGGAGTTGGTATTGGAATAATTTTTGGAAACTATTTGTCAGGAGCGATGAGAAATCCCTCTGCTGCACAAAAACAGTTTCCTAACTTGCTTTTAGGTTTTGCACTTGCAGAAGCAACAGGATTATTTGGATTAGTAGTTGCATTAATCATTCTATTTGCATTTTAAATTTGATGATTAAAAAAATATATTTTCAGTCGATATTTTTTAGCTTCCTATTTTCTAAGGAAGCTTTTGCAGCTGAAAGCGGAGGTATGCCTCAATTAAATCCTGAATTTTGGATTTCTCAGATTTTTTGGTTAACACTAACTTTTGGAATTTTGTATATAGTTTTATCAAAATTAATACTTCCTAAAATTAGTGAAAACTTAGAGTCTAGAAAATCCCAAATATTAGAAAATATTGAGGCTGCAGAGAAACAAAGAGAAAATAGTGAAGAGAAGCTAAAAGAATATGAAGAAATTGTTTCAAAAGGTAAATTTGAAGCTAAAAATATATTTAATCAGGTTAGAGAAAAAGCTTTAAGAGATATTAATGCTAAAAAAGAAGTGCTAGATAAACAGATCGATGATGAAATCAGAAAAGCTGAACAAGAAATAAAATCACTTCGAGATAGCGCACCTGATAAGATTAACAAGATAGCAATAGAGACCTCATCAGAATTGATACAAAAACTTATAGGAGCTGAAGTGAACAACAGCAGTATTTCAGCAATTGTAGATGATTTATCTAAAAGAAGTGGAGACAAATATTATGGCAATTGATGCAACATTTTGGGTAGCAGTTTCATTTGTTATTTTTTTTGGAGCCCTGATTTACCTAAAGATTCCTCAAAAAATCACTGAAATGTTAGATAAAATGATATCTGATATTAAAAGTGAAATTGATGAAAGTGAAAAACTAAGAACTGAAGCAAAGACTTTACTTGATAACGCACAAAATAAATTAGATACAGCACAACAGTTTAGTAATGAAATTTTAGAAGAAGCTAGAAAAGATTCAGATAAGTTAATTATTGAATTAAACGACAAATTTCATAAATCATCAGAAATTAAAAAAAATTTAGCTGAAAATAAAATAAGCCAAATGAAGGAAGCAGCCATTAAAGAGATAAAAGATGCTTCAATTAAAATTGCAGTAGACTCAGTTAAAAAAATTATTACTACCTCTGTTGACAAATCTAAACTTGATACAGTATTTCAAAAAAATTTAGAAGAAACTAAAGAAGAGTTAAAAAAAATTAACTCATAATACCCTTACAATTTTTCAAAAAAACTATAGATTATTAAAATGAATTCTATAGTTATTGGTTCCGGATTTGGAGGAATTGCTGCAGCTCTTAGACTTAGAGCTAAAGGTCACGAGGTTACATTAATAGAGAAACATTCTGACTTAGGAGGTAGAGCAAGAGTATTTAAAAGAAATGGTTTTACATTTGATGGTGGACCAACAGTAATTACAGCACCTTATTTAATTAATGAATTATTTGAACTGTTTAAAAAAGATCCTAATGATTATATTAAAATTGCTCCACTCAAAATTTGGTATCAATTTATTTTTGAAGACGAAATAAAATTTGATTATTCAGGAAATGAGAGTGAAATGAAAAATCAAATTGAAAAAATTAGTAAAGAAGATGTAAAAGGCTATGAAAAATTAGTAAATTTTACAAAAAAAATTTTTGATAAAGGTTTTACTGAACTTGCAGACATCCCTTTTGACAAACCATTTGTAATGATGCAGCAATTACCTGCACTTTTAAAACTTAAAAGCTACAAATCTGTATATTCTTTAGTTTCGTCATATATTAAAAATGAAAAACTGAGAAGAATGCTGAGCATGCACCCGCTTTTAGTAGGAGGAAACCCTTTTACCACAACCTCTATTTATGGACTTATTTTATATTTAGAAAAAAAATGGGGAATACATTACTCAATGGGTGGGACTGGAAATATCATTAAAGGTTATGAAAAACTAATGAGTGAAGTTGGAATAAATGTGATGAAAAAAAGCGAAGTTACCAAAATAATTTCAAAGAATGGTAAGATCTATGGAGTGCAGATAAATGGTCAAAACAATTTAGAGGCTGACAATGTAATTTGTAATGCTGATCCTCCAGCTGTCTATGAAAAATTATTAAATGAAAACACTAACAATTCATTTCTATTTAATTGGAAAAAAAATAGGATGGAATATTCCATGGGATTATTTGTCTATTATTTTGGAACTAAAAAAATATATGATAACGTTGAACATCACACCATAAAGTTTGGCAATAAATATAAAGAACATCTTGACGATATATTTAATAAAAAAAAATTAAATAAGGATATTAGTTATTATTTACACAGACCAACTGCAACAGATAGATCAATGGCTCCTGAAGGTAATGATTGTTTCTATGTTCTGGTACCAGTGCCTAATAACCAGTCAGGAATTGATTGGGATATTGAGGGCGAAAAAATGAAAAGTTTAATAATTGATAAGATGGAAAAAGATTTAATGCCCAATCTTCAAGAAAATATTATAGAAGATTTTTACTTAACACCCAATTACTTTGAAAACGATTTAAATACTAAATTTGGCTCTGGTTTTTCCATTCAACCAAAATTTACTCAATCAGCCTACTTCAGATTTCATAATAAATCAGAGATATATGATGGTCTTTACTTTGTTGGAGCAGGAACACATCCGGGTGCAGGAGTGCCAGGTGTCTTGTCTTCTGCAAAGGTATTAGATAAAATCTTATAATGTCTACCCAAAGTTATTTGTCACTATATGCAAAATCATTTAATTGGGCAGGATTTTTTTTACCAAAACAAACTTATTTAAAATGCTCAGCTTTGTATGATTTTTGTAGAGTGGCTGATAATATTGCTGATAGCAATGATCCAATTAATAAAAAAAAAATAAAATTTTTAGAATTTCAAAATAACTTTAATAATAAAAAATTTGATGATCCTATTATAAAAAATATGTGGGGACTTATAAGTGAATTTAATATCCCCTTAAAAGTAGTTCATGATTTATTAGATGGAATAAACTCTGACATCCAGGAAAACATAAAACTAGATAAAAAAAAAGATTTACTAATCTATTCATACAGAGTTGCAGGAACGGTTGGCTTGATGATGGCTAAAATTCTAAAAGTAAATAAAAAAAACTCATTAAAATCAGCTATTGATCTTGGTATAGCTATGCAATTAACAAATATATCCAGAGATGTTGTGGAAGATCTTAATAATGGAAGATCCTATATAAATTTAGATTTTGAAGAAATTAAATCCACCATACAACTAGCTGAAAATTATTATGAAAATTCGTTCTACTCAATTCAAAAAATTCCATTCAGCTTACGTTTTGCAATTTTAGTTTCGAGGAGAGTTTATAGAAAAATTGGATATAAAATTTTAAATAAAAAAAATTTAGATAATTATAAAAGATCAGGTAAGATTTATGTATCCAATCTTGAAAAAATAATTGAAACTCTTTATTCTTTTTGGGATTTAATTAAACTATTTTTGATTAATAAAAGTGATGATGATATTCAACATAATCATTTTTTAATTAATGAGGAAATAAATTTAGATGAAAGAATTTGATTATATAATTATCGGAGGTGGTTGTGCGGGCTTATCTCTTGCTTATGAATTAAATTTGCACCAAAAATTAAAGAATAAAACTTTAGCGATTATTGAACCAAGAGATAATTATATAAAAGACAAAACTTGGTCTTTTTGGAAAATTTTTTCTCATAACTTTGAAGATTGTATTAAAAAGAGTTGGAACAATTTTACTATCAACATTCCTAGCCATACAAAATACATTGAGTGTAATAGTACGCCGTATCAAACAATCGATAGTGGGTTATTTTATGAAAAAATAATTAATTCTTTAAATCAAAATAGTAATATTTATTTTTTTAAAAACATGAATGAAATTAATACACATAATTCATTTATGTTTAATAGTGTTGCAGATGTAACAGATGATGAGGATAATTTATGGCAACATTTTTCTGGTTTTGAAATAGAAACAAATAAAGAGTTCTTTGATGAAGAGATATTTAACCTAATGGATTTTGATTGTGATCAAAAAAATAACGTACATTTTTTTTATACACTTCCATACTCAAAAAAAAGCGCTCTCGTAGAAACTACCTGGATTTCTGATCTAAAAAATACATCTATTCAAGATTATGATGATCAATTAAATCAATACATTAAGAACAATTTAAAAATAAAAGATTACAAAATTAATTTTAAAGAGTTGGGTGCTATACCTTTGTTTAATATAAATAATAATAAAAAGAATAATCAAATCAATATTGGAACTTCGGGAGGAATGACCAGATTAAGTACCGGATACACATTTCTTAACATTCAAGAGCACTCTAAATATATAAGAAATAATTTGGACAATATTCAAAGTGCCAATTTGTTTACACTCAACAAAAAATATGAATTTTTAGATAATATTTTTCTTAAAGTTTTAAAAAATAATCCACAAGATATGGGTCAAATTTTTTTTAAAATGTTTAACTGTTCTTCTGAGACAGTAATCAACTTTTTGTCAAATAAAAGTAGTGTTTTAGAAGATCTTTCAATTATCTCTAAAATGCCAAAATTAAAATTTTTAAAAGAACTATTTTAGATATGATTAATAAAATAAAAAAAATAAATTTAAATCATTCTTTTATTTTTTTTTTATTTTGCAATATTGTTTCAATAATAATTTTTAAAACTAATAATTTTTCTGCTTCACCTATAATATGCCTGATACTTATCTTAATTATTGGTGTATCTCATGGATCACTTGATCACATTAAAGGAAAAAAACTCTTAAAAATTTTAGATATCAACAAAATGTCATTTTTTTATCTAGCATACATTTTATTTGTTATTTTTATAATTGTTGCATGGGTATTAATACCAACTATTTCTTTATTAGTTTTCTTAATTTTTGCCTCTTATCATTTTGGCAAAGAAGATACTCAATTTCTAATGGAAAAAAATTTTATAACAAATCAATTTTTGTATTTTCTTAAAGGATCATTGGTCATTTTAGCTCCAATGTTTTTTCACTTTGACGAAACGGTTACCATATATAAATTTTTATTAGTTGAAGATGAGTCATTTTATTTAACATTAGATTATATAGAAAGTAATAATATTCTATTGATTGGAATTATATTAAGTACCTTATCAAGTATTTTTTTATTTATTAAAAAATTTGAAATAAAAAAATTTGCTATTTTTTTAGATTTCTTTTCAATCATAATATTAAATTACTATTTTTCACCATTAGTTGCATTTACAATTTATTTTTGTTTTCTGCACTCAATCAGACATAGTATTTCTTTAATTCATGAAATAGATAATTTTAACTTTAATAATGGCCTAAGGATTTTTTTGAAAAAGGCACTTCCGCTAACAATTTTGACAGCCATTCTGTGCTTAATAAGTGTATTTTTTTTAAATAATAGTTACGATTTAAACAGCTCAATTTATAAAGTAATATTTATAGGTTTGGCGTCCTTAACCTTTCCCCATATATTGCTTGAATATTTATTGGAAAAAAATGAAAAATAAAGAAGTCAAAATTTTACTATCAGCTCCTCGAGGATTTTGTGCGGGAGTTGAAAGAGCTATTGAAATTGTTGAAAAATCAATTCAAAAATATGGAGCACCTGTTTATGTGCGTCATGAAATTGTTCATAATAAATTTGTTGTTGATGACTTAAAAAAAAAAGGTGCCATATTTGTTGAGGAACTTGATGAAATTCAAGATAAATCAAGGCCAGTAATTTTTTCAGCTCATGGTGTGCCAAAAAAAATACCTAAAGATGCCAAAGATTATAATATGACTTATATCGACGCAACTTGCCCTTTAGTTTCAAAAGTTCATAGAGAGGCTGAAAATCTTAATAAAGCTGGTTACCATATAATTTTAATTGGTCATGAAAACCATCCAGAAGTCATAGGAACAATGGGTCAATTGCCTAATGGCACAATCGAACTTATACAAGATGAAATGGAAGCAAAAAATTATAATAATAAAAATAATAAAAAGATAGCGTTTGTAACTCAGACAACTTTATCTGTAGACGATACAAAAGATATAATTCAAATTTTAAAGAATAGATTTAAAGATATTCGCGAACCTAAAAAAGAAGATATTTGTTACGCTACAACCAATAGGCAAATGGCAGTTAAAAATATTGCAAAACATTGTGATATGTTTTTTATAATAGGTAGTAAAAATTCTTCAAACTCAGTAAGACTTGTAGAGGTTGCTAAAAAATCTGGTTGTGAAAATTCAAGGTTAATTCATTCAGAAAGTGAAGTACCCTATAATGAAATACATAATTCAAATACGATAGGTATTTCGTCTGGAGCTTCTGCGCCTGAAATATTAGTAAATAACTTTATCGATGATTTAAGAAATAGATTTACTATTAAGATAGATGAAGTAGAAATAATTAAAGAAAACGTAGTATTTAAAATCCCAAAAAAATTAAATTAAATGGCTGTTTATACAAAGATTAACAAAAGAGATATTTCTTCAATAAATAATCAGTTTGAAATAGAAAAAATTATCGATTTCAATGGAATTACAAAAGGAATTGAAAATACAAATTACTTATTAAAAACCAAAAAAAATAAATTTATTTTAACAATTTTTGAAAAAAGAGTTTTAAATAAAGAAATACCATTCTTTATGAGATTAATGGAAATTTTGAATGGTTCAAATATTAACTGTCCAAAACCTCTTAAAAATAAAAATGGCTCATATTTAATTAAATTAAGAAATAAAACTGCATGTATTGTTTCTTTTTTAAATGGTAAAGACAAAATTAAACTTAATTCAAAAAATTGCTTTGCAGTGGGCAAAATGATCGCAAAAATTCATCAAGCTACTAAGAGCATTAAAATATCCAGAAAAAATTCTATGGGTATAAAAGAATTAGGACCATTATTAAAAAGTATAAAATTCAAATCAAAGAGATTTTCTAACTTACAAAAATTTTTAACAAATAATTTAAAAGATATTAAAAAAAAATGGCCTTCAGGACTTCCTAAAGGAATAATACATGGCGATTTATTTATAGATAATATTTTTTTTAAAAAAGACAATTTGTCTGGAGTAATTGACTTCTATTTTGCTGCAAACGATTATTTTATGTATGAAATTGCTATTTGTATCAATGCTTTATGCTTCGATCACAAAAATTCAATATTTAAGATAAATAAACAAAAAATTAATGAATTAATAAAAGGTTATGAAAGTGTGAAAAAAATTTCATTTAAAGAAAAAAAATCATTAAATATATTATGTAGAGGTGCTGCAATTAGATATCTTTTAACTCGACTATATGACTATTCTAATACTCCTAAAACAGCATTGATAAAAATAAAAGATCCTAATGAATATTATCAAAAACTTATTACGCATAACAATTTACATTCATATAAAGATTATTTAATTTAATGACTGAAATTTATACAGACGGTTCTTGCTTAACAAATCCTGGAAATGGTGGATGGGCAGCAATCATAATAGAAGATGGTGAAATTAAAAATATTAGTGGTAGTGAAAAAAATACAACAAATAACCGAATGGAATTACTAGCTCCTATTAACGCATTAAGAGAAATGAATGCTGAATCACAAATCACTATTTATACAGACTCTCAGTATGTAAAGCTTGGGATAACTGAATGGATTAATAAATGGATAATTAATAATTGGCAAACATCTAAAAAAGAAGATGTAAAAAATAAAGATTTGTGGGTCGAATTATATAATTTAAATAAATCTTTAAATGTTAAATGGAACTGGGTTAAAGCTCATGCTGGAAATACCATGAATGAAGAGGTTGATCTATTAGCCAAAAAAGCTGCAAATTTAGACTAGTTGAATAAAATTTTCAGCAGCAGAGACTTCACAAGAACCAGCATCATCTTCTTCCTTTAATTTAACTACCTTTAAATTGTCTACTAGCATCGTGTACCTATTAGATCTAATACCAAGTCCTCTTGCACTTTTATCAACATCTGCTCCAATTGATTTGGTAAAATTTAAAAAAGGATCACCAATCATTAAGATTTTATCACCAACATTGTGCTCTTTACCCCATGCATTCATTACAAATGGGTCATTAACTGAAATACAAATTATATGATCAATTCCTTTTTCTTTATATTTCTCAAACATTTTAACGTATCCTGGCAAATGTTTTGCTGAACATACTGAAGTGTAAGCACCTGGTAGACCAAAAATAACCACTTTTTTATCTTTTAAAAATTCTTGTATATTTTTCTTTACAGGATCTCCATTTTCCATAATAAAAATTTCAGAATTTGGAACTTGATCATTTTCTTTTATATTCATTAAATTCTCTCTTTTATGTGTTGTTTTACATTTTCAACATTATTTTCAATAATATCATAATTTTCTTTTTCAT
>Ga0257122_1000892_pt1 | contig 23600 bp, 14 predicted proteins | sample SI106_120metaG_FD_190146 | JGI IMG/M metagenome (GOLD analysis project Ga0257122, IMG submission 190146) | Marine microbial communities from Saanich Inlet, British Columbia, Canada - SI106_120 | ecosystem: Environmental > Aquatic > Marine > Inlet | place: Canada: British Columbia | collected... | reverse complement strand
AGCCAAGCCCTGGGCAAGGGAAAGTACACCCACCCCAACGACAATCCAGGCGGCCATCTGTGACATACCGAGAAGAATGCCACCCATTCGGTCGAGTGAGAGGCTGCTCTTTTTACCCTCGCCATTTCTTGAGCGTCGTCGACGCAAGCGAAACCCGATGATGCCAAACACGAGGCTGACCAAGCCGAAACAAAGCGAACCGCCAAGCGGGTAGGAAATCAATGGCTCTAGACCGAAGGCGCCACCGAGCAGGGTTCCGATGGGCCGGTAGCCATAATAGGAGGCGAGGTAGGCGCAAAGCACCCCGACCAGTGAAATCGCGCCCACCAGGAACCCCTTGCGCCACCCGCCGATACCACCGAGGAAAAGTAAGCCGAGACAGACGAGGTCAACCATTGGGGAGAGCGACTATTTGGGTTCTTTGAGGCAGTTGGCGATGTCGAAGATCAGGTATTCGAGGATGCGTTCCTGGGGAAACCAGCTGTTGGTGCAGTATTGGGGGAAAGGGCCATCGCCAAGATCGTATTCCCTTCCCCGCGTATGATAGGAGGTAAAGAGGATCTTGCCGCAGTTTTCGAAATTGAACGTTACCGTGAGGGGCCGACGACCATTCACGCCGCCCTGCCACGATTCTACGTCGGCCTCGACCCAGATCTTTACGTCGTTGTTGTGGGCTTTGTTCATCATCACCCAGTTGATCGCAAAATGGCCGATATTGACCGCGCCATCGACAATGGTCTGTGGGAAAAGGGCGAGCCATTCTTTCATTTGGCTGTCGTTGATCTTGCCGGCAACTTCGATACCACCCTGACCCATGGTCGCGTCGTTGATGGGTTCCGGCGTAAGTGATGATTCCCCGGGCTCGAAGTCGATGAAGGGCGAAAATGCGTCGATCTGTTCGATCCAATCGTAGCTCCAATCGGTAACATAGAGCCGGCCACCCGAACGGACGTAGTCATGGATATTCTGGCGGACCTTGGCGTCGAAGAGCTCTGATTCGAAGGTGTCGCCGGTGCAGTTGATGAAGATGATGTTGTACTTCTTCATCTTGTCGAGGTCCTTTACCAGCGAACTGAAGGGCTCGAGCGTTACGGGAGACGCGAACATGGTTGCGGCTTCATAGAGATCGACCGCTTGGGAATCCAAGCCCATCTTGTTCAGCACGCATTCCATCTTGTCGAAATCGCCAGTGGCCACGGCGATATTGGGAATCGCGTCCAATGGATCGAATTCGGCGTTATAGCGGGGCAGGCGAGTTTCACTAGCGGGCAGCGTTTTCGCTTCACCGGCCAACACGGTTACCCGTATGAATCGACGAAAGCGGCCATTTTGGATGACCACATCTTGCTTACCCGGACAAAGCGGTAGGGAAAAGGTACCGTCTGAGCGCGATACGGTGGTCCAGAAGTTGGCCGAGGTACCGAGGCTGCCGCAGGCTTCGCAGCGAACTTGGGGCACGAAAAGCTCGGGCACTTTCGATGGTACGAATACGGTCGCGCCAGCCACGGGGTCAATTCCGTTTGGCGCGTAGACCGTACCGAGCAGGGTTGCTTCCTGGCCGTTGCAGCTGGGGCGATTTGGCGTGGGAATATAGCCCTGGTCGGAACCGGTGACGGGATTGGAGGGCGTGCCACTATCGGTCGTATTCCAGCCGTTACCTCCAATATATTCGGAGGCACAACCACCGGCGATCAATAGAACGGGCAAAAACAGCACGGATAAGACGCGAGGACGCTTCATGACAACACCACCACTCTGCTCGGAATGTACATATCTTCCGAGGTAAAGATTCCCGACGGCCACGCCCTTCCCCGACATTGCCGCCGTCCTTCAGCTCCCGTTTCCCTTGCAAAGGGTCTAGCGCCTTTTTCCTTTGCGGGAAAGGAATTGGTGTGAAGGGCTTTCGCAGATTTCAAGCGCTGGAAAACAAAGCGGAATATGGGATGGCGGGTGAAGGTTGGCGGTGACACCGTCGAACGTGAGGCTATGCAACGGGCGATTTTGGACTAAGATAGCGCCATGACCCGTTGTGACGTTTCTCGCTTGGCGCCGGTCGTGGCCGTGTTGGCAGTGTTCCTTGTAGGCTGCACGACGACCATGGCGAACGTGGAGAAGAGTAAAATGCAGCAGAGCAAGACGACGGAGTCCCCCGTCGCTCCCGTAGCAAAACAAGTTGAACACCCGATGACCATGCACGGTCACCTTCGCAACGATCCTTACTATTGGATGCGAGACGACCAGCGCAAGAACGAAGAGGTACTGGCCCATCTGGCCAAGGAAAATGAATACACCGCGGCGATATTGGCTCATACGGAAAAGCTACAATCGACCATCTTCGAAGAGATTAAGAACCGCATCAAGAAAGATGATTCAACCGTTCCGTATTTGAAGGACGGGTATTGGTACTACCGGCGTTTCGAGAAGGGTAAGGAATATGCGTTCGTTTGTCGTAAGAAGCTCGAACTGACGGCGCCGGAAGAGATCATCCTCGACATCAACGCGGAGGCCACAGGAAAGGACTACTATTCGTCGGCTGGTCTACGAATCAGTCCGGATACGAAGCTCCTCGCTTTTGGCGAAGATACCCTCAGCCGACGCATCTATACCCTGCGCTTTCGAAACTTAGAAACGGGAAAAGATCTTGCAGACCGAATTGAAGGCACCGCGGGAAATTCTGTTTGGGCAGCCGACAATAAGACCCTTTTCTACGTCAAGCGCGATGAAAAGACGCTAAGAGCCTACCAACTCTATCGGCATTCCCTTGGCACACCGGCCTCTAAAGATGTGTTGGTCTACGAAGAAAAGGACGACACGTTTCATATTTCCATCGACGTGAGCAAGAGCAAGAAATATCTTTTGCTGAGCAGCGACAGTACGCTAGTCAGCGAAGTGCGAACGCTACCAGCCGACACACCCGATGCCGAATTCCGAGTATTTCTGCCGCGCGAAAAGGAACACGAATACGAAGTCGACCACGCCAACGGCCTTTTCTATGTTCGCACAAACTGGCAAGCAAGGAACTTCCGTTTGATGTCTACGGCGTTAGATGACACCGACGACAAAGGAAAGTGGAAGGATGTCATTCCCGCCGCTGCGGAAACGTTCCTCGCTGATTTTGATCTTTTCAAAGACTACCTGGTGGTCAACGAACGCCGCGATGGCCTGAAAGGGATTCGTATTATTCCGTGGGGCGAACCGAAAAACGCCTATGCTGTGGATTTCGGCGAGGAGTTATACAACGCAAACCTCGGCTACAATCCGCAGTTGGACAGCAAAGTGCTGCGCTACGGATATTCCTCCATGGTCACGCCCCATTCGGTTTTCGATTTTCAGTTGGAAACCCGAAAGAGAGAGTTGAAGAAGCAAGATGAGGTTTTGGGTGGCTACGACGCCAAGAACTATCTCCAGCGCCGTATCGAAATAAAGGCCCGAGATGGCGAAAGCGTTCACGTTTCGCTGGTCTTTCATAAAGACTTGGATCGGAGCAAGCCACAGCCGGTTTATCTCTATGGCTATGGCGCCTACGGCCATTCAATGGATCCGTATTTCAGTCATTCGCGCATCAGCCTTCTCGACCGGAAGATGATTTTCGCCATGGCTCATATTCGCGGTGGGCAGGAACGGGGGCGTCGCTGGTACGATGAAGGGCGTCTTCAGAAGAAGATGAACACGTTTACCGATTTCATCGATGTCGCCAAAGCATTGGTGGACAAGGGCTTTACCTCGGCCGACAAATTGGTCGCTAGCGGGGGCAGTGCGGGTGGCTTGCTCGTTGGAGCTGTAGCAAATATGGCGCCGGAGGCCTTCAAGGTGGTGGTCGCCAACGTACCCTTCGTAGACGTTTTGACCACAATGCTCGACGAGTCGATTCCGTTGACAACCTTCGAATACGATGAATGGGGCAATCCCAACGAAAAGGCCGCGTATCATTATATCCTTTCGTATTCACCCTATGATCAGGTTGAAGCAAAGGACTATCCTCATATTCTGGTGCTCACCGGACTCCACGATTCTCAGGTGCAATACTGGGAACCGGCCAAATGGGTCGCCAAACTCCGTCAGCTAAAGACCGATAAGAACCGTTTGCTTTTCAAGGTAAATATGGAGGCCGGGCACGGCGGAGCATCGGGGCGTTTCAGACGATTCAAAGAGCTTGCTCTGGAGTATGCGTTCATCTTCGATATCCTGGACATTCGCTAGCCATGTCATCTTTGGCACATAACCCGATTTTTCGGCCGGCTGGCGCAGAGAGCCTCCAACAGCTCGTAGACGCCTCATCTCAGCTAAGCCTAAAGCAGGGCGAACGTATTCTAAGTGAAGGCGAACCAGCGAAATTCCTCTATTCCCTGGAAAGGGGCGCAGTCAAAGTCTTTCATCGCTCGGAAAACGGGGACGAGGTTCTGCTCAAGCTCTTTCGCGCCCCCGCCGTATTTGGTGAGGCGGAAGCTTTGGTGGGAATTCCCCATATGGAAAACGTTGAAACCACCGAACCGTCTGAGTTGTTGGCCATGCCGATTCGTTCTGTCCTTCGTTTCCTTCGTGCCGAGCCTGAATGTGCCGTGCGTATGCTGATCGATGTTTCAGCGCGTTTGGCGATCGCCGCCTACAATGAGAAATCACTGGCGTTCCACCCGTCGACGGTACGGCTCGCCAACTATCTCGTCGACTATCTCAATTGGACTTTGCGTGATGCCGACAGCGAATTGCGTATCGACCTGACGCAAGATCAAATGGCGTCAGCCATTGGGGTCACCCGCCGGTCGGTAGCTAAGGATATGATCGACTGGCAGGAAGACGGCATCCTCCAACGCCAAGGCCGCGGCTACATCGTTTGCGACATCGAAGCACTACGACGATACGCCGACTCATCTCGGCTCTCATTGGCTTACGATTTGGACAACCTTTTCGAGAATCTGGGTCTGGAGGATGGGGAGGACGGCGGCACTGAGTAAGCAGGGCGCTTGTCCTTCTAGAAATTGGTGTGCTCGCTCTTCATAAGGATGGGCGGCGTGTCATTCGTCTCCGGGAGTTTCGCCCCGTACCGAACCGGAGGCCGAGAGCGAAGATGAGGGCCGGGCCGACATGGCCCTAAAGTAGCCGCAAAGCTATCTTCTGCGGATTGCGAGGTCTTCTCAGAAAACCTAGTGGCCGACCTCAATGGGGAAGTTGCGATCGAGATCGGCGCCTTCCGCGGGTGGGTCGGGGTGGTTGAATACCACGAGGGCTCTTAGTGGCGTGGCTAGCGTGCCGGAGTAGCTGCCTTGCGTATAGGCTCGGATGAGCGACGCTGGGTTGGCGTACATCGGCAAGGCGCTGGACAAGCTTTGGTTGGCCCAGATACTGAACCAGCTGGTGCAGTTATGCTGGCCGTCTTCGCCGCCGCCTAGGTAGGGCGGGGTGCCGCCGTTGAATTCTACCTGGCCTAGGGTGCCGTAGAAATCGTCGTCGATCGCCTCTAGGTACGTGTTGAGCGAGGTGAGTTGGTCGCTATCCATTTTCAATAGCGCAACCGTTCGTTCGTTGCCTACGTCGCCTTCGCTGAGGCATTCGCTGTCTACAAAATCGGAGGTAGCGTCTTCGTCATCGTAGTCGTCATCTTCGTCGTAGCATTCGTTATCCAGATTACCCAGGGCGACATTCCAGACATGGAAATGGCTGTAGAGGCGCATCGAGACGTTTCGGAAACGCGGTGAGAGCTGAGAACCGCTCGGCGTCCAAAGGTGGAAATAGTTTTCGCCCGCGGGATTCCAAGCCATGGCCGTATGGGTGCCTAACATCGCATAGTAGTCGGCGTAGAATGCACGGATGGCATCTTCGTCAGGAGCGGTGGCCTCAACGAGTTTCGTTGTCTTCAAGAATATGGCGGGTCTTCCCTGCTTTGTTGCTTGGGTCACCATGGTTGGATATTTGGCAGCGAAAGCGGCGACCCGTTCAGGGAAGGTCTTGTAGCCGCCCGTACCGGTCCAGTCATTGCCCCAGCTATAGTTGACGGTAGCGGAACCCGCTTCATAGCCGAAAGCTTTCATGGTCAGAGCGCTGGCCGTGGTGCCTTCAATCCTAATGGATTCGTTGCCGGCGCCGCTACCGTCTCCCGCGTAGCCGCTCCAATGGATGACGACGCCGTCATACGATGCGGATGTAGCGGTTTCGCCTCGAAGGAGTCCCTCAGACCAATGCACGACCTTGGTTCCGTCAGCGGCGATGAGTTGCACGTCAACGTCCACTGACGAATTGAGTTTGATCTCGATATTCTTCAGGCCTGCCGGAATCTCTCCGATAGTGACGACTTCGCGGTGCGCGATGGCCTGACTAAAGGAACCGCTGCCGCTGTCGCTTACAGTCGCGGTGCAACCGGGTTTGGCATCCCATTTGTAGTCGATCTGAGCTTGGCCCGCCGCGTAGCCGAAGGCCTTCATGACAAATTCTTGGTCGGTGACGCCCTCAAGGGTGATCTTCTCGTGTCCTGGATTGCCTCCAATTCCTTCGAAACCACTCCAGCTAACCGAAAGGCCCGCATAGGTGGCTGTGCCAGGGCCCGCTTCTTTGAGGAGACCATCGGGCCAATGCACGACTTTGGTGCCATCGGCGGCGTAGAGCTGCACATCGACATCGGCATCAGCGACGAGCGTGATTTCCACGTTGGCCTTGCCCACGGGAATCGTGCCGACGGCAACCACCGTGTTGCGCTCTACGCGTTGGGTAAAGCTGCCATTGCCCCCCGTACATTCGCCCCCCCAGTTGAACCCGTCGGCTTTGCCGATCTTATTAGGGACGATCTCCCTGGGGTCTTCTGTTGGCACTCGACTTTGTGTCGATGGGTTGGAGCAGGCAGCTAAGGGCAGCAATAGCCCCAGCGCCAGTATTCGTAGTCTCATGTTCACCTCCTGGCTGATCCGTTTGTCACCCCGGCGGCTCCGTATTACAAGATCGGTGCCTGAGAGATCTCCCATTGTTTCAACGTTTTGAACCGGCTCATCTGCCACGATTCTCCGCTTATCAATGGAACGTCATCCAACCTCTTCGAAAATCGGTGGCCACCGCTGTAGCCTTTTTGGCGACCAAGCCTAGAAATGAAATTGGCGCATAGAATCTAGAGACACTCGATTTTGCCCAGAACGTATGCCATACCGTTGCGGCATGATGATGGTTCCGCTCGGGGCGGACGGGGAGACAGACGTGGTTGTTAGACACCGGATTGGGCGACGGCTCGGCTTGGCTTGCCTTGCCTTCTTATTGTTGATTTCTTGTGGTTCTTCGAACGAAGGTCCGGCGGGTGGTGGCACCCCGGCTCTGCTCGTATTCGAGGCTGACGACGAACTCGATGATTATTTGGTCGAGGCGCTTTCAGCGTATCTAAAGACCATCACCGGAGAATCTCCCCGCGTGGAACGCCTCAGTGCGGGGACGTCGACGGATGTCGAGCGCCTGGCCGAAAGTGCCGGTGCGGGCTTGGTCTTCGTGGCCAACGCGCATCGCCTGGCAAATGATATCGTCGAGGCGAACCGCGTAGCCGCCCTCGAAGGGCAGAATTTTCTTCTCATCACCAAAGATGTTGGGAACTGGGCCAACGCCTTGGGAAGCCAGGGCGCGACCATTGTCTACTCAGCGGGCAATGATTCGTTGGCCAGGCAATATGCGGCCTACGAATACGTTCGTCGTTTCGGTGTTCGGTTCTTCCATCCGGAAGAAGAGTACGTTCCGAACGTACCCAAGGGGGAATTACGGCGTCTCGCCGCCTTGCCCACCGTCGTGGCTAGACGAGACGCGTCGGGTCAGGCCCAAGACGAATACACCGCAGATTTTTCGTCTCGGTCCTATAGCTACCACGGTGCTCACCCCCTTGAACCCCTCGAGTCCTTCTCCGATGCCTCCCACCCCATAGATGAAGCTAAGCACGTCAATGAATGGATGATCAAGAACCGCGGCAATCTCATGCGAGGAACCATGGGCGGAGTCGCGTCAGATGAAAACTATTCGAAACGTGCGGCCGAATTGGAGACGCTGAGAAAATTCTGGGGATTTCCACGTTCCTCCGGAATTAGATTTCACGACCAGCAGCAAGGTGGAACTGGCGGAGTTGTCGACAAGAATGGTTCGACGCCTGTGAAGCAACAAATTGAGGAATTCGTCGCAAAAAGGCTCGAAGGCGTTCCTGATGCCTACTCTTTTGGTATGGGGTTTGGGCCTACAGAATTCACGGTCACGCCCGACAAGGAGACCGTGGACTGGCTCAATTGGGCCGGGCAGGCGGCTCTGGCTATCAAGCCGGATATCCAAGTTTTGATAAATATCCATATCACCGGAAGTCAACCAACCGAAAACTACGACGATCTGGGCTGTCCGGGTGGCATCAATAAAGACAGCCGTGGCGACTATTATGATCTGGCGTTTCATACGGACTCTCGCTTCGCATTGAAGGTCCATACGGTGATGTTCTATCCCCTCGAGGGGCCAGCCAACGTCTATAACCAAAAGACGTTCTCTCATAAACTCTGCCTGATGCAGAAGGCCTCAGCGGCGGGGCGCCCCATCGATTATTTTCCCGAGGGCTCGTGGTGGCTGAGTTTCGACAACCCCATCCCCGTCTATCTGCCGATCTATATTTGGTCTCGAGGCCGCGATATCGAATTGCTTAAGCCGCTGCTCAAATCGCGGGGAACCGGCACACTAAAGGGACATCGCATGTTCAATTCCGGCCAAGAATGGGGCTACTGGCAACAGGATTATGCGGTGGGGCTCTGGCATTGGAATGCCGACGTCAGCTTTGCCGAAGTGCTGGGCGAAATGTTTGACCCGTTCTGTGCGGCCGAAGAATTAGGAAAAGGATGTGAGGCGCGCAGTGAAGCCGTTACTGTGATGACGGAGTATATGGCGCACCAACGGAAGTACTTTCTCAACAAGGAAGACTACAGAGGTGTTGCAGGCGGAATCTTCGCCTACTTTTCGGGAGAGGATCCCGCCGAGGAGATCGGGGCCAAGACGGGCCTGAGTTTCCAATTGGTGAGGGTGGCATTTTCTGAAGTGAATAGGTGGAGCCAAATACAATTGGACCATTTTAAGGCGACCGATCTCGCCGTCTTGAAGAAAATGGAAGACGACCACGCGGCTTGGCTAGGCAGGCTCGAGGCATTGAAGAGCAAGATTCCCAGCGCCGGCAAGACGTGGCTGGCGGAGGTCATCGATGGTATCGAAATCAATCTCCTTCGAGCGAGGCAAACGCATGCCCTCTATTCGGCAGTGATCGCCTACCGCGAGGCCATCTTGGCAGCGGGTGATGATCTTGAAAAGGGTGCAGCTGCCGGCACGCTGGCGGCGCAGGCCGATTGGGAGCGGGCGGTACAAACCCTTTCCGACGCTGAAGTTGTGATTCGGCGGCGAGAAGGTGCCTATCGTTATCCTGCTGCTCAGGTTTATGGAGGCGGCGTTACGCCCGAGACCGCAGTGCCCAACGGTACAACCTATCCCTGGCGTGTTCATACGAAGACCCACCTCCTAAGCTATTGGAAGAACCGTCATGAGCAAGTTAAGGGTTTACTCGCCGGCACGACGGCTTCGCCGCTGGAGTTTTCAGTGAGCCCTGTGTTTGCCGCCGCAGACAAGGCGCTGAACTTTCACTGGCCACAAAGCGAAGACATCTCGGTGACCGCTTCATTGGATGGCCAACCGGTGGCAGTGGGGACAGAGAGTACCGATCTAGGCGCCTCGGCTGGATATTGGCCGATAGATGTCGACATAGAGGTCAACGGTGCTAGCGAGAAATTTGCGGGGGGGGTTGTACGCTCCGCGACTATCGCGACGACACCCATGGAAGGGTTCTCGTTGTCACAGCCCGAATCATCCTTGGCCCAGAATGTCTTGAAGACGGTTTTCCCAGCACTACAGTGGGCCTGGCTAGCAGGGGAAAAGCCTGCACTCGTATTTTCCCATCTGCAAGGAAACGGACAGGCGCGCTATTCCGACGTAATTCACACTGAAGTAATAGAGACGCAAGAAGGTTTCAGTACTTCTACTCTTGCGTTCACTCTTCCGATAACCGATCCGTCGACGGGAAGTCCCGTCGCTGATATGTCACTGACCAACGTCGTGATTTCGGGGAAGAGTTCCTTGGATTCTCCGTTGGTCATGACGGGTGATATCGCACTCAGCGATCTTGTCGCTGCATTGGTCAAAATGGCCGGGTTTGAGGAAACCGGCGCCGTTGCGATGCTATCGGCGCTTTTGGGATTCGACCCGCTAGACCCGCCATCAACCATCGCGTTTTCGGGAAGCGCAACGCTGCAGTAGGTCTGCTACAACGCTGGGTGAGGCCAAGGCGACGTGCTTAAGAAAGGCCTGCCATCTTGAGAGCCTGACGCCCCTGTTTGCCCACGGCGGCGCGGCTTTCGCAATAAACCGTATCCATCACCGCTTCGAGATCTCCCTCTCCTTGCCACGCATCTTCGAGCAGGCGCTGGGGGACTTCACCGCGCCGAATGAGCCGAAAGGCGTAGGCGGCGACATAAAGATCATCGAGGAGTCCGAAAGGGCCGAGGTCCTCTTCGGGCATGACGTCATTTGGCGTGACAAAATATGCGAGTACACCGGCGACAACTGTTCGGGCCGATGACGATAACTCTTCATGCGCGAAGAGATTGGCGAAGAACTGAAAAACGTGGGGTGTTTGAACGACGGCTTGCTGATGAGCCCCGGTATAATCGTTGACGCAGTCTCGAAGAGCGGCACGGTAGTTGGGTGCTTCAAAGCTCATCTTTGGATCATACCCGAGTGAGGCCAGCGGGATCTAGCGATATGGTCCGCGGGGTCTGCCGTCCTTGTCCAGCCAAGTGAAGGAAACATCAGCTTGGTCCAGGCTGGAAACCGGCGCGGTGACGTAAGTCTCTAAAAATCCACAGGTTCCACAGACGAAGCCCTCAGCTCCGATCCGCAGCCAGCCGTCGAAGCTCATTTCCGTGGTGGACCGCGCCATCACGACCGCGTTTTTCAGCTGACCGATTTGGACGCTGTCGCATTTGGGACATTTCCTGTTCTTTCGCATGACCACCCTACCGCTGCTTCGGTTCAGACCCCGAAATCCAATGCTAACTCGCCCAGAACCCCGGCGCATTTTTTTCTCATTTTTCTTCGCCCACCCGTGCTTTTGCGTCGTGCCCGGTGTTGACACGCGGATTGCTTAGGCGTATATCGCGGCTTCTATTGGCCGAGATATATTCGGTTTTGACCCGCCGAGCGCAGGCTCGGCCCATGGTTCCATCGCTCTACTGGAAGAGCAGCGGGTTCTAAATCCGTGAGTTGAAGGTTCGAATCCTTCTGGGATCACCACCCGATCAGTATCGTTTGGCAGTGAAGCCCACGCTGAGTTCGACCTCTACGGTTGGATCCATGGCTGCCGCTCCATTTAGAATGAGGCAGTTGGCGGTATAGGCCAAGTTGATTCGACCCTTCATGAAGTCAGCGGTTGATGGTGGATCCCCTTCCGTTTCTTCCTCTGCTGTCTCGTCTGGGTCGGTGGAGGCCTCGGGATCTTCCTCAGCTGCTTCGCCGACCGTGGCGAGCAGCATCGACGCTGCGCCCAAGCCGCAAATCCCTTGGTCCGCTGGCGCGATATTCAGCGGGGCCGTTACTTCGCGGCCATCCAATGACGCGGCAAGTCCGGCCTGTTGGGCGAGAGCGGCTAGGGGACCACGTCGGTTGAATCCCACCAACAATTGCCGACCCACCTGTAGAATCATTGTTTCCGTGGGGAGGACCTGCTGGGGACAGAGCATGTCGGGGCGCCAGCAGAGGCTACCGAGATCCACGATAGCCCCGTTCATCTGAACGGGACCATCCAGCGGGCTTATCGCAGCAGTCTGGCTTTGGTCGCCCGCCTTGAGCGTGACGTCGATACGTTCGTCATAGGCGATCCGCCAAGTGGATCCCTCGGACCCGCCCATATCGACGACGTCTTCGGTGATCGGATCCTCCTCAGCTTTTTCCTGGCCGAAATCCAAGGGGCAACCGGTGTTGCCTGCCAGGAGGCACGCTAAGCCCATAACGATAATGGAATGAAGAGTTGCTTGGTTCATCTATAGAATCCTCAATTAGACCCTAACCGAGGCAGATCAGCGGTGCAAAAAGACGTGCCTCCACATGGCAAAAAGTTGCCCACGTCGCTCCCACTGGTTAGAAACGTCATAGTAGGCACTGTGATCAGGAGGAAAGATTGTCCGCTCAAACCTTCGGCTGTGAAGCATGCGGTGCCCGCGTTCCTCATCTGCGTCGCGGGCGGTGTTCGGTTTGCTACCTTCGCTGGGCGGAAAGTCGTCCTGTTGGCTACGGTTCGTCCTGTTTGATCTGTGCCGAGCGACGGCGCGAGAACCTTCGACTTATCGAATTTCAGGGCAACACCAGCGTCATGTGCCACAACTGCGCCGGTCGCACGTTTCGAATGACGGAAGTTCCCAACACGATAGAAGGCCTGCGCGAAGCTCTGGGCCGCGATAGGCGCTGGAGTTCGCGGCGCGGCGAAAAGAAGGACAAACGCATCTTTCGCATCAATCGACGGCGTCAGGAACGTCGCGTCGACAGACCCCGGCATCAGGTCGAATGGCTTGATGCCAACGACCTGATTATCGAATCTGTGGAGCTTGAAAGTAAGGAAGAGGCGACGCGCATCGCTGCGGTACCACCACCCTTGCCTAAAGACGCCTTCGCTCTTTAGCGACAATCCTTCTATTTAGAGCCACGGTCCAAGAAACGTATGATCTCCCGTTTGGTCGCAGCCCTTACGGCACCCGTGCGAGCGAGCCGTCGTAGTTCGGCTTCGGGAAGGTGGCGGATTAGCTTTCCCATCAGGTTCATCGTCATTCTGGGGTTGGTGATCAGGTTTCGCACAACCGATGTATTTCGCATCCACTCTGTGTTGGCGGCGATGCGACGCAATAGTCCGGGGTCCTGGCTTTTTATACCGGCGATGGCAGCGACTTCGTCCGCCGTAATTCTAGGGTTCTGCAGCAAATACTGATGAAGTTGACGGTCGGTGCCGCGAATAATCAACCCACGCGCAGGTCGACGACCGTATTTGGCGACGCGAATTTTATCTGACTTGTTGAGGTCTCCCCATTCTGTTTGTAGCTTTTCCGGGGGCCAGTTCATCGGGCCCATGCCCCGTTCATCCAGGTTTTGTGGTCCCCCGCGCTTCGGTCGTGGTTCTTCGTCTACCTCAGAATCCTCTTCAAGTTCTGCTGTGCGTTGTTCCGGGGCCAATTGGAATTCGGGATAATCGGGGAAGCTAATACGCGGCGCGGAGGCAGGCCCCGGCACGTTCGTGGCGTTGAGGGCTTCTAGTGAGTCGAACGTTGCACTACGGACGACCAGGCCCATATTGGGGATGAGTTGGACGACCTCGGCTGTGATCTCAACACTCTCTTCGCCCAAAGCAACGCATAGTTCAACCGCTGAAAACTGTTTCAACTCGACCGGTAGTTTTGGGCAGGCGAGAAGTATCATGCCCTGCTTAGCGTGGTTTTCGAGTGCCTCGCTTAGGCTCTCGGCGGAAAGAAAGTTCAGACCGACACGCAGGCTCATGGCCGCCAGGCGATTTTCTTGCTCGTCTCTACTTCGTAGGCCAAATGCAGTTCTTCATGCCCCGCTGCGGGAACGGTTACGTTCCATTTTACGTGGCCGTTATCGTCGGGCTCTGCGAGGGGACGTACTTTTCGCTCTAGCAGGGTGACCTTTACCTCTTCGATTTCAGAAACGGGGATTCGTTCCGTGACCGTCACTTTTTGCGGTGTATCGCTCGTATTGGAAAGGTAGATATGGCACCAATCGGTGTGGCGGATTTTTCGACCGAGCGCCACTTCTTCCTTCGATGTCCCGCGCTGGCGTGACACCTCCAGGTGATCTTCAGAGCCCCAGCCCATGGAATACCTTTCACCGGGGGCGACGTAGGGAACCCGCGAACGCCCGACGAATCCGCCGTTGCGCACGAGCCTGACAGGACCGGCGAGTAGGGGTTTCTTCGAGTTGTTGACCTGTTCGGATTTTAGGAATACGTGGGGGAGCAACTCCGGTGCGCAGGTTAGCTCTGTATCACATTCTGCGTCGAAGCTATCGAGTTCAACCAAATGGGCCTGGCCATCCGAGGGGATCGATATCGGCGTTTTCAGGGTAATGTTTTGCGTCTCGCCGCCGTCATCGACCCCAGGGACGGCCTGAATCTGCACATCGCTTCCTGCAGTTGACGTAGCGGAGATCGATTCGTCGCGTGACTGAACTTGAATGACGGCCTTTTCTTCATCTGTCTTGGGTCGCAGTTCCAGTTCATCGTCGCCGAGAACAGGAAGGTTGGCACCCAGCGTCGGACGGGCGGTGGAAAATGTTAACGTTGCATTATCCCAACGCTCACCCGTTCGTTGCCAAATCGTGCCAAAGAGCTTCCAATTGACTTCTGACTCGCCTTTTCGCAGCACAGCCTGATGCGAGGGGCGCCACAACGCGCAGGGGATCAGATAAGTCCATCCCAGTTCGTATTCTCCCTCGGTTTGGACCTCCACGGTAGCATGGAGATTTCCCCAGTATGCAGAGGTCGGCTGTGCGGCGTGCCATCGGCGTTCTTCGATGCGACCGATTTCTTCCGCGGTATCGGTTTGTTTTGCCGAAGCGTCGTGCAATTCTAGGTCGAGGCGAGAAAGCTGTTCTTGGAGTTCGCTGAGAGCATGGGGCCAATGGTCAGCACCGTCGATACCGCGACCGGATTCCACGGCGATGGTGGCTAGAAAATCGGAGATGGCTCTGGTGACGACGGAGCGCTGGGCATCTGTCGCACGAAACCGATGGTATTGCGCCAGATAGGCCGCCTTTCGGTTTTTCAGCTCGGCACGCAGTTCAGCCTCTTCATCCGGCCGTGTGGCACGAACCGTTGCTTCGCGCGTTACCTTTACATCGAGTATCTTTGCCGATGGGCCGCGTAGGAATCCTCGAACCGTACGATCGACGATCAAGGGCGAGGTATTTGTCGCCAAAATTGCATGCTGGCCTGGCGGCAACACGACCTTGGCTTTGCGGGTTATTTGGGCACGGTCCTCCATTACCGTTACTTCGCGAACCGGGGCATCGATAGTTATTGCCTTCGCCATTACGCCCTCCTTCCGCCGCCAACGATCTCGGACTTGGAGGAAAGGTCCATCGCGTAGTGGAGCCGCAACTTTGCTTTTTCCGCCGGCGCTACCTTCAAGCGCCAGCGTCGTCCTCCTCGGAGTGGTCGTTGCCTATCGATTTGAGAATAATCCTCAGAGGCGGGCTCGTTCGCGAGAATTTCAATTTCCAGTTTCTTGTCATCGGTTACTGGAACGCGCTCGATTATTTCCATCTTCACGGCGTTGGGCATCCGCGATTCGACGTCGATTCGAATATCCTCTTCGTGGATCGTATGCCCTGAGAGCAGACCTTCTTCTCGTTCGCTATAGCGCACGTTGCGAGCAATATTGATGCGAGGTTCTGCGCCCAGGCTGGCGTAGATCGTTGCGCCAGCCGCGGTCGTATCCAGCCGGCTGGTGACGAGAAAATCGGCGCCCCAGAATACGTCCATGGGCCCCCTCAACAAGGGTTGCAGTAGGGAGTTCTCTAGGGTTGCCCAGCGATATACTGTTTCGTCGACGCGTGGCACCACACGATGAACCAAATCCAGGGGGAGTTGGCAGCGAAAGACCGTGACGCGGTGTGGTTTGCCGTCGGCAGGAAGTACGCTTGCTACCTCCGTGGGGTAGCGGTGAGCGAAGTGTCCCGCGCTATCAGCGACCGCATAGGCACCGGCCGGCAGGGCGAGCCGATCGAGTGCGCTAACTTCCTTCGTGCGAGCGAATTCATCGACGGCGATAGACGTAATCGCTTCGGGGTTTTCCCGCCATTGCGCTGGGAGTTGTTCTTTCTGGCTACGGGAACGTAGGGTGCCCCGGTCGCTGTCTGCAGCATGACCTACAACGAGGTTGCCGTAGGCCAACAAATCAGTCGTGGGTGAAACACGTTGCGTTGGCACACTCTTGCTCTTGGCCTTTTTCTTGGGTGCGGAACGTCGTTCCCGTCGAGCCGCTGACTTAGATTGGGCCATCGGCCGAGGTACCATTCCCCCGCCCGGGGCGCTTTGTACGAAGGCGGGGCTCGGCGCCGGAGTTGCTGCCATTTCCACCATCGGTTGTTCCTCGTCCTCGCTTTCGAATATGGCACCGGCGGCGACCGCCATGGAATTGCTAGCCAAGATTCCGCTGGTCGGTGTTACGGCATCCTCTTCGTAGACATCGACATCATCGAAGGAATCCTCGTCTTCCAAATAGTATTTGCTGCGCTCTACCACGGCTGTTGCCGAGCCGTCGCTGGGCGGCTGTGCGGGTTTGTGGCCGGGAAGATCCATCGCCGGTGGTGCCGAAGGTGCCGGGAGTTTGGGCATGGCTCCATCGAAATCGTTAAAAAGCGAAGGGAGATCTGACGGCAGCGGGCGCCAGCCCGGACGTTGCTCGCCGGTGGGGGCTCGGCCTATTCGCCACGTGCCGAGCTCAGGAAACTCGCAGGTGCGTTCTAGATCGGCGGTAGAAAGGGAAAGTTGTACGTCATTCCAATTTTCTCCGGTTGCCTGAGCCACTAGCGCATTCATTGTGAGTTCGGCGCTGCTACCGTCTTGTTCAACCCGCAATTCGTAAGTGGGAATCCATCGTGCGCCGATGATCTGGTAGCTGAGTTCAATGGTTTCTCCCGGCGCGGGTGCCGCGAGATTAATTTTCAGCGTCTTGCTGATCTCAAGGACTCTCTTTTCCTGGCTCGATACGGTGGAAAGCCGGTCTTGAGCGGCCACCAATTGGTCCTCCATCGCTTCGATTTGGTCGTTGAGTTCACGCACCTGTTTCTGTTGCGTATCCACCGACTCTTTCGCGAATTCGGCTAAGGAAAGCCATGCAGAGGTAGGGTTACTACTCGCGAACCGGGCCTGGTCTGATCGCTTGGGAGGGGGAGGAAGTACGGGCCGAAGGCGCATGAGCTCATTCGCCAAATGCGTTGCGCGCGCCCGCTCTTCTTCGAGTTGGTGAAGCTGTTGTTGCAGCTCTTTGACATCTCGCGCTTCAGGAAGGTCGGCTTCAGCGGGTGGTGACTGAATATGCAAACCTACGTGAAGATCGACGACCTCCAAGCCGCTACCGGATTGGGGCGCCACGCGAACGGAGCTATCCAAGAGGCCCGTCGGCAATCCGTGGATCGCCAGTACCGTTTGAGAATTCGGTATCGTTGCGCGTCTCGAAATCAACGCACCATGTCTGAACACTTCCACAGCGACGATGGGCGCTTCGAAGGTTGTCGCGTCGCCATCGTTGGACGAGACGTTCTCCGCCTCGTTTTCGCTACTACGGCTTAGATGCAAATTTGCGTGCTGCATCTGGGGAGAATAGCGCAGGTTTTTGCATTTAGGCCAGGGCAGAGCTGTGACTGTAAGTGCCTGTATTTACTTAGGGTTGAACAGAGAGGGGAACAAACGCTGCCGGCTAGGCGTCAGCTATCTGGCAAACAGGGAGATCCTACTGGGGGTCGTTCGCGCGCGGCGCATCAACCGAGGGGGCTGAATCGGAGGGGGCTGAATCGGAGGAGGCGATGGCTTCGCCTTTGCTTTCGGAAGCATCGCTTTGGCGTCCTGCTTCGCCACTGTCATCCTTCGCTCTGGTCTGTCCTCGGTCCGATGTTGAAGCCTTTGCATTGGGCCCCGTGTGCGACCGGGGACGCCGGGTTCGACGCGACCCGCGGCGTTGCCTTCCGCGGGACTTTTGCTCGGGTTTCTGGGTTCCCAACAAAGCCTTGAGTTGATCACTCGCTTTTTCGAAACGTTCTTGGAGTTCCTTACCCTCTTCGTTGGGCGTGGGGGCGATATCGAACCACGCGCGTCGAATTTCTTCGAACTCCATTTCCACTCGGATCTTTGTCGATTCGTCTGCTTCCTGCTTGAATGTATTAGACGCCATGGCTTCGCGGAGTTTTGCCACCATATCCTCGACGCCCTCATCGTCAACATCTGTTTCCTCAAGATAGACAACATCGCCTTGGGGAATAGAGCGTAGAAGCTCGTCTGCGCGTTCACAGAGGGTTCTTCTTCGTGGCAGATTCTTGCTCAAGTCGAGTTCCGTACCGGCGAATTTTTCGCTCTGGGCGCTAAGCAAATCGCTCAAGGCCTGGTCACGGTCACGGTGAAGTTCGGCGCGGCTATTGGGAGGGACGGGGCCAAGTTCGTTGAACTTTTTCCAATACTCGATCGTCTTTCCGACGAGGTCTGTTTCTTCGTCGTTCTGAGCGAGCGCGGCCAAAGCTGCGATGACTTCGCGCTTCTCTTTGAGACTGGCGCTTTTGCCTTCGTCGAGATGATCCTTTCTGCGATCAAAGAATTTATCGCACGCGCCTCGGAAACGTTTCCAAAGGGCGTCCGAGTTCTTGCGCGGTACGGGGCCGATACCCTTCCATTGTGCCTGAATGCCCTTGATCTTATTTGCTGTCTCGTCCCATTCGGAGGAATCAGCAAAGGCCTCTACCTGCACACACAGTTCTTCCTTCTTCGTCAAATTCTCGGTCCGCTCGCCTTTAAGCTGGTCGAGATGCACCTTGCGTTGATCAAAGAACTTGTCGCAGGCAGCGCGGAAACGCTTCCAAACAGCGTCGGATTGTTTTCTGGGAACCGGTCCAACAGCTTTCCAGTCATTTTGCAGTGCTTTGATTTCTTCGGCGGTATTGGCCCAGTCCGTGGAATCTGCAAGTGCTTCGACACGTTCGCAAAGCGTCTCTTTTTGCTTCAGGTTGGTATCGCGCTCACCTTCCAGTTGCTGAAAATACTCTTGGCATTTTTCGTAGGCCTTATCGCACGAGGCTTTGAAACGCTTCCAAAGGCTCTCCGATTTTTCCCGCGACACGGGACCGATCTTCTTCCATTCGGTCTGAGCTTTGCGAAGTTCCTCTGCGACAACTTTTAGGTCTTCGACCTTGAGCAGAGCGTCAACACGATCGCATAGCGCTTCCAACTTAGGAACGTTGGACCAACGCTGCCATTCGTCTGCTTCCTTGAGCTCCTGAACCCGATCAAAGAGAAGCTCTCGAGCCATCTTGTACCGGTTTCGTATCTCTTCCCAGGCATCCTTGGTGGGCAAGGCGCCGGGAGAGTTGAACGTATTACGCGCTTCGCGAAGCAGCCTCTCCGCAGCTTTGAGGTCGTCGGTTTTAGCGGTCTCTTCCAGTCGCCGACAGATGGCCTCTAGCAGGCTAAGGTTGTCCGCGCGCTGTCGTTCTTCCAGCAGACGGTCTTCTTCTAGGTGCTCTTCCAATCTTTGTTGGAGACCATTGAATCGTTCACTGAGAGCTTCGTCGGGCGTGAAACCTCTGCAGAGCCTGGACCAGTCTTTTCGTAGTCCGCCTAGACGGCGTCCAGCGTTGCTGACGTCGCCTTCATCGAGGATATTCTGGAAGTTCTCAACCAACGCCTCGAGCTGAGGGGTGGGGTCGATGACCTCTTCAACGAATTCTTCCTCTTCCTCTTCTTCCTCACGAGAATTGACATCGTCAAGGGAATTGGCGAAGCGTCGGTGGAGATCTCGGCAATGGTCATTGACGTCGCCGAGGGTATTCCATTCATCCGATATTCGTTGAATCGCTTCAGCGTCTGCCGTGGGCAGATTATCCAACTGCTGACAAAGTGCAGAACGCTTGTTGCGCTCGTCTGCAATGGCCTTTTCCGCTGACGCGAATTCACTATGTTTTTCTTCAACGCGTTTCTGGCGGGCGTCGAAACGGCTACAGGCAGCGTCGAAGCGGCTTTGGATTTCATCGGGATTCGCGAAATCGCCGATGAGATTCTGCCATTCAGCTTTAGCCGCATCGATTTTGGGTGCGGCAGCGTTCATATCTTTCGCAGCCGCCCATTCTTCGACTTCATGACAAAGTTGGATCAGCTTTGCGTGTTGCTGTTTTCTCTGCAAGCCCTCTGCATCTTCACGTACGTCTACTTTGAGCGTGGCAAGTTTGCGTTTGGCGCGGGTTCGTACGGACTTGTTCTTGCCGCGTTGGGCGATGGCTTCCAAGCTCTCCCGATCATCGAGGCGGTCAAGGATAGCGCTCGCGACTTCCTTCCGTGTTTCATCGATTGCGAGTCCTCGCAGCACAGCTGAGTCGGTAATCTGGCTGAGGGCCTCGTCTCGGAGCTCTGGGCTTTTGGTATTGCGTGCAACCTCCGCCAACATGCGAGGGTCGGTGAGTCGGTTGAGTGCCGCGATGCTAATGGATGCGATTTGAGCGCGCTTTGCGACTTCAGCGAGGGCCTCTTGGTCATCTAGCTTTTGGAGTGCCTGGGTGCATTCCTTTTCATCACCGTCTTGGATGGCAACGCTAACCCACAAGAATGCTGCGCGGTCCGTCGCCAGCTGGCGAAGGCTTCCGTCGAGGTCATTCTTGGCAAGCTGGTTGAGCGCCTCAGCGTCGGTGATCTTTTTGATCGCCAATCGACGGACGCCCTCATCGCGGTCGTTCTTCACCACTTCGACGAGATTGTTGAGCTCTTCCTCATCCAGCTGCTTGACGGCGGCCGAGCGTACAGAGACGTCACTGTGTTTCCATTTGGGTCGAAAAAAATCTGCTAGTCCCATCGGTTTCTCCGGGTTGTCTGGGCGCCTCAAACCACCCCCTCACTATTGGGGCGGGGCGCCGATTAGGTTTAGTCCCACATCTTGGACGGAGGGAATCTATGCCGCACGAGCGTCGGTCGTCAATCACCGGCTCGTGACTATTATGGCGAAAATCGGGGGCGGGGCGGAGGGACGGGGCGATGGCGCTTTGTTCTATAATAACAGGCAGTTAGGCTATGGGTAGGCAAACTCCGCGCTGAGTCCAATATGGTCGGATATCTGGATCCCGCCATATTCACCGCTGAAACTGAGTTCAAGTTTGAGGAGGTCCTGCAATTTGGCGTTTCTAACGAAAATATAGTCGATTCGCGTGTCGTAGTTGGGGGTACAACACGTAAAGCCCGGGGTTGTCGATCCGGGGTGTTTCTCACCCCAAGCGTCGGTAAATTGCGGTGGCCCAAATTTTATCGTCTCCACCGCAGCGCTTCCGTACCACGCGTTGAAATCACCCAACACTACTTGGGAAATGCCCGCACCGCTGTGCTGATTGACCGTGCTCAAGATGGTATTCACCTGATCGACACGGTCTTGAGAGACAGCACTCAGGGTGAGGTGGGTATTGTAGACGTAAAACGAATTCACGCCGCTGGTGATTTCGGCCCATTGTACTTTGCGGGGAAAGAGCCCCTGTCCTTGCGCCAAGCTCGCCTCGCCGGAGGCCTTGATCGTGCCTTTGCGGGCCAAGAGCCCTAGCCCTTCGTCGTAGGCATCCCACGCCACGTGAGATTTCACGAAGCGATACTCCCAGTCGGTAGCCGTGAGGGTCTTCAGTTCGGCGATGAGGGTGTTGGCGAAGTTATCCAGGCCATCGGAATTGATGCTCTGGCAGACTTCCTGCAGTCCAACGGCATGGGGGTTGAGTTTGGCGATTTCCGCCGCGATCCCTTTCGCACGCCGGTTCGGACTATCCTTCAGGCAATAGCAGTTCAGGGTCGCGACCCGCCATGTTTTCTGCGGCGTGATCGAATCGGCAACCATCATATCCGGAGGAGAGCCGTTTTGGTCAGGCACGATTGCATCGCTTGGCTGCATTTGTCCGTCGATTGTCAAAGGCAGGTCTGGCGACCCATCGGTAGACCCAGGGGATTCCGCGAGACCACCCGCACAACTCATCGTTAGAAAGACAACAGTGAGTGAGGCGAGTCTGTTCCGCGGGACGTTCATGCTTTGCTCCTCTATACGTCGGGGCCGTCGGGGCCGTCGGGGCCGTCGGAGATGTCGGCGATTTTTCCATCATTCGGGGTGCGGCCGGCTAGGGTCGGGCCTACGGGGATGCCTTGTAGGTTTTGTCTCTCCAGATCGATCAATTTCGTTTGAATGGTTTGGACGGTGGCACCCGGACCGACCGGGCCAATCCGGGGCGTAAGCGCCTGCAGCCAGGGAACCGAAGCGAGGCTTTCGTCGCGAAGTTGGTGAATGAATCTCATCGTGCGAAATCCATCGAACACGCTGTGAAAATTGTACCGCAACCGTTCAGTGCTGCACTTTTGTTTCGAAGCGGCAGCGAAACAGCTCCAGGGTTCATCCCTGTCCAGTTCGAGTGATGTCAGCGGTTGCGGGGCGCGCTGACGAAGCGATTCAACATTCTCATCGGCTTGCCAAGAGCGGGCCAACGACAACAGCTCGCCCAAGCGCGAAAACGTTTGAGGGTGGTAGAGTAGGAACGGCTCCGATGCTTCGAGTTGCGCGCTAATTTTCTCGCTGGCGCTACCGGTGCCGAAAGGGACGCGCACGGACGGCCTGTAGCAAAGTTGGATGGGCTGATTGGCCAGGTAGAAGATCGGGGCGATCTTCGCGAGTTTGTTGAGCAGGTAGAAATCCTCGGCCGCTTGGCGTTTGGGCATACCCCGCACCGCCACATAGGCACCAGCCGAGACGGCAATGGTGCTGCCCACGCTATGAAAAGCGTAGGGGGATCCGGCGGCATGAAGCGATAGGACATAGTATCGCAATGAAATGTCGTAGAGCGCGAGCGCGTCTCCCACCGTCCCTGGCGGGATCTGATGGGTGAACGGTGTGACCATTGCAGAGCAGGAACCGGCGGCTTGAGGGGTGGAGAAATAATCTACCGGCAACCGCGCGTCAGCATCCGTATTGCGAATCCAATTCGTATGCAGGGTCCCGCCGACGATCAGCCTCAGCGCGATATCACAACCGATCTTGCGGGCCAGCCCAACGCCTTCTTTGCTTTTGAATCTATTGCCCGGGCTTTGGCGGTCGACCAAAAGCAGATCGAAGGGTTCGTTCTGGCACAAGGTCAACTTAGGCCCCAAGGATTGGGACCGTTCGCCCCAGCTTAGGAGTTGCGTGAAGAGCTTTTCGTTGGCGTCATGGACATGCTCGGCGGCATCCTCTCGGCCATTGATTACGAGGATGACGAGCAGTGGGCCGTCGGCACTGGCCAAAGCACCTGGGATGCTCTGTAGCAGCAGCGGAATGCTCTCATATTCGTCGGATGCGGGGACGACGAGCACTTCGCGCCACCTGCCCGGACTCGTTGTCGACGGGGTCGACGGGGTCGACGGGGTCGACGGGGTCAGCGTTGGCGCTTCAGCTTCACCGTAGCGTTCGAGATATTTAAGCGCGGCGCCGCTTTTATCCATTTCAACTGCCTATTTTGCCAGCAAGAGTAGGCGCCCACGAAGATAGGCCAGATTTAATGGTCCAAACTTTGGCTGCGTTAGATATTGGGCAAAGTTGATTTGGCTGCCAGGCACGCTTCCGGGGCCGGCCTCCATGATGTTGAAGCCCTCGGTATCGATATGTCCGGGGGCCGTGCGATCGGGTAGGGTGAATTCCGCGGTTCTCTCGCCACCAAACAGTCCATACGGTGGTGCGCCACTGGATACCAAGCCCAGCGAATGGCCGATTTCATGGGCGGTCAGGGCGCCGGCAAGGCCACCGAGAATGTCGATCAAATAG
>Ga0257122_1000885_pt1 | contig 23746 bp, 14 predicted proteins | sample SI106_120metaG_FD_190146 | JGI IMG/M metagenome (GOLD analysis project Ga0257122, IMG submission 190146) | Marine microbial communities from Saanich Inlet, British Columbia, Canada - SI106_120 | ecosystem: Environmental > Aquatic > Marine > Inlet | place: Canada: British Columbia | collected... | reverse complement strand
CCACACACCAATAGGTAACTTACAAAAAACTATACACCAATCTGGGTGTTTCTTTTTTAAAACAAAAAAGCCTGGGAGGGGCTATTTAATCTAGAGGTAGGTTAACTGACCTTCTCCCACTCTTGAACAATGACTTTAAAAATTAGGTATGGATTAATTAAAGTGGCCAAAAATGGAGTATCAAAGGTGTACCCACAATAACAATCAGAAATTCCAGAGGCAATCCCATTCTCCAGTAATCAGAAAATCGGTAGCCGCCCGGCCCGAGGATCAGGGCATTGCACTGATGGCCGATGGGGGTTAAAAAAGCACAAGACGCTCCCACAGCAACCGTCATCAAAAAGGGATCAGCGCTCACGCCCATAGATACGGCAATACCAACGGCAATTGGTGCCATAATCAGGGCAGTAGCGGCATTATTGATGATATCTGAAAGACACATTGTAATAATCATGATAATAGCTATAATAGACCAGCTTGGCAAGCTTCCGGTCATGTGTACCATAAACTCAGCGATTAACTGGGTACTTCCGGTTGTCTGGAGCGCAGCACTCACCGGGATCATTGCACCTAAAAGGACAATAATCGGCCAATCGATATGCTGGTACAATTCACGAACAGGGAGAATGCCAGTAAAGACATATAATAAAATGGCGCCCACAAAAGCCAATGTAGTAGGCAGGAGTCCGGCCATACTTAATCCAATTGCACCGCCAAAAATTAACAGCGCCAAACTGACCCGCGAAAATATGCCTACCTGTACTTCTCGCTGAGCCAGGGGTACCAGGTTCAATGAACTGATATTATCATCAAGATTATCTATATTCCCCTGAATAAGCAGCACATCTCCAACCCGGAATATAACATTCCCCAACCGTTTACGAATTGGTTGTCCCTGGCGTGCCACCGCCATCAGTATCAGTGAATTTGAGGTGCGCCTTCGAAAATACTTCCGATCCTTTTTTACTAGCGGTGAATCAGGTGTAATTAATACTTCTTTATAAGTGGTATCTTCATCTTTCAGCTGATCTATCCGTGCCCGCATCTTTTTTGTAAGTCTGAGGCCATACTCATCCATCATTAACTTTAAATCTACTGGATCCGCTTGAATTTGAAACCTGTCTCCTTCTCCTATGATTTGATCCTGCCGGGGAGTATGAATATTCCCATTTTTGGATATACAGCCAATTATTATCAGTCTGTCTTCCGTATATTTTTCGATCTCGCTGACCTTCTTACTAATGAATTTGCAACCCTTGGGGATACGAATCTCAGTTATATATTCATCAATGGAAAATAGCGATTCTGTACCTGGTTTTTTATATGATTCTTTTGGGATGAATCTCCAGCCTATCAGTACGACAAAGAGCACACCCAGGATGGCAATAATTCCTCCAACTGGACTGAAATCCAGCATGCCAAATGGTTCTGGATGAAATTGTTCCACATTAATATTCTGTGATGCAAAATATTCAGCAGCCGGTGAAGTCTTATCAGCGAGCGCCTGGGTCTTGAGTTCCATATACTGGGATTGGCGGAGAGTGGATATGATAATATTCGGCGGTGTCCCTATCATGGTGATCATTCCGCCCAGGATACTGGCAAATGCCAGGGGCATGAGAATAACAGAGGGTGAACGCTTCTGCTTCACTGAAGTTTTAAGTGCTACCGGCAACATGAGGGCAAGTGCCCCCACATTGTTCATAATTGCTGAGAATATTGATACGACGCCGCTCAAGCTAAAAATATGGGTAACCTGATATTTTGAAAAGGGCGTTATTTGCCGGGCAATGACATCCACCACGCCTGAATTACGAAGTGCCCTGCTGATAATCAGTACTGCAGCCACCGTAATTACCGCCGGGTGCCCAAAGCCCATAAATATATTAGACGTATCCATAATCAAACTTGATTTTTCACCACCCAATACCTGGTCGGCAATAAACAGAATACACAGCGCAATAATGGAAACAATATCATAGCGCCATCTCCCCCAGATAAATAGGGCAAAAGTCAATATGATAATGCTGAATATGGCGATTTGATCAATTGTCATAAAAGGATATCTAACTTATGTACCAATATTCCAATAAAATCCTTCGGTTACAGAATTAGATAAGTATGAATTTACAAAGGGAGTCTGTATGGAATAGACAAGAAAAACCCCGTTATAAAATGGATTCAATCTTTCTTGTAGCCCGTACGGGAGTCGAACCCGTGTTACTGCCTTGAGAGGGCGGCGTCCTAACCACTAGACGAACGGGCCAGTGGTAATAGAAATAATACATGAAATATAACTAATAAAAGCACGCCCGGGAGGATTCGAACCCCCAACCTTCTGGTCCGTAGCCAGACACTCTATCCAGTTGAGCTACGGGCGCATTTAAATTTTCTAATATCAATGGACTTAGTTTGACTAAGCACATATTATTTATTTTGCTGGGGTGCAGGGAATCGAACCCCGACCCTCAGAACCAGAACCTGATGTCCTACCGTTAGACGACACCCCAAAATATGATCTGAAAAGTTCCTATTAATTATTAAATAGGGTCGGGAATTTAATCAGCCTGATTAAGCTCCCAAACCAAATTAATTGGAATTTTAATCAAAATTCAACTCGTTAACCTGGAGTATTTCCTTGTTGCTATAATCCTGAATCCAGGCAACCACTTTTAACCCAGACATATTATATGTCAAATCTGAATGATTAATCCATTCTGTTCTCATTGACCAAGAGAAAGATTCTTTGGTAACTACGCCACTAAATAGTTTTATACTTTTACCTGTATCACCTGTTATTAAATCAATCACTGCATTGTGATGTTCCGTTAATCCATTGGCAGAACCGAAGTATTTTACCGTATCCATAACCGTGGCAATAAATAATCTTAAATCTCTTGAACTAGAGGGAGACTTCACCGCATCGAGTTCAACATCAAAGGAAATATCATTCCCTGATTGATTCCCAGAAATCCTGACCCCATACAAACCCACATCATCTAGATATTTCTTTGGGTCGTTTTTCCAATTCGTAGTATTTGAGCCTGAATCTTTTCCATTGGTAAACATATGGGGTGTATAATTATTCTCGTAATAATTATTCCGTGTAATGTTCATGGATGTATTGGCCAAATACATGGGGTCATTCCCCTGCCCCGGCCACCAGACATGATAATATATCTGTGTCCACATTGTGTCCAATCCATAACCCACATAATTCACTGTAGCCGGTTTTAAAGATGCATTTAATATCCGCTCCGCGGATGCGCATGGTCCTCATGTACTTGAGGTGAACATCTCACTTAAAACGCGGCGGCGATCGGTGCTCACTAGTACTTCTGCCATCCCCTGAATATTATCCACCGTTGCATAAATATTGGCTTCGCCCTGTCCTACAGCAGTCACCAAGCCCTCTTTGGTAATGGTTGCAATCTGATCATTTGTTGTTGACCATGTGATCGGGATATCCATGGAAGAATTTCTTTTGTCAATCGCCAGGGCATTAAACTGAACAGTCTGCCCAAGTTGAAGAATGCTTCTCACCGGCGAAACAACAATGGTATCCAATTCCTGTGTCAACTGAGTTTTATCCTCGCAAGTCCAAAATGAAAAAGCGATTACAATTGATAAAAAGATTTTCTTCAAGTAAACCTCAAAATATTTATTACATGCATAAAATGAACCTGTCAATTTATCTAAAAGGATGAAATTATTCCAAGTTTATAACCGTTCTCAAAGGGCTGAATATATCGGCAAACACCATTGCTGCAAAATACGCCGCCACGCTGTGATCCGTATGATAATGATAATCGGGTTTTTTGATTTACATTGAAAACCATTTCGAAATTAGCCCATGTGAGGGATGTATCCCAAAGTGTGTCCAATGCTTTTTCGATAGCGTTATTTTTTCTATCATTATCAATGACAATTCTCTCATCCGTATTTGAATAATCCACACTGAGGGTGGCTGACCAACGAGGTGATTTGGCAACACCGAGGCTGATGAAACGATTAATCTGTTTATCATTTAGATATAATGAATCGAATAAATCTTGACCCAATTCAGGATAATTCGAAAATAGTTTTACGCCTTTTTTCTTTTCCTGGTATTCAAAAAGGATATCGATACTATATAGGTTGCCCAAGCGGTATGTGAAATGGGTCGGAATCGTTTTGGCCTCTAAAAATTCATAACTGTATGATCGGTATACATCAGAAGCGCGGTTTAAATAAATATCCACAACATCTTCCGTTCTGGCGTATCCAATTACATAATAGAATTTATTGTCCAATGCATAACCATTAATTTCAGCAAAATATTCTTTGAAAGGGTTATATAAAGGGTCAGTGGAAGGGTGTATTTTTTTGCTTTCACTTTTTTCCCATTCCCAATTTTGATCCATTACCCATTCATTGTGCCGACTGGATTGGGAATAATGAATCGCTAACATCGTTTCTGCAAATAGGGGGCCCTCAGCCCTTAGGTGAAATCCCAGTTCATCGTTATAATCAATTATATGTGTAATCTTCCCCAACAGACTTGTGTTATGTTCTTTGAATACAGTTGGCATTTGCTGAAGTGTAAGGGCGCCACCCGTATTATTTACAAAATCCCATCTTTCATATGGAGATAAAGAAGCAAAAAGATAATTCTTATAAGAAAGGCCTATTGACCATGGACCTAAATAAATATTTCCGTCACCATATATGCCCGATCCATTTCTATCTTTTTTTGCCAGTTCGATTGAAAAATCTGATGATTTTCCAAAATAATTGAAGTTTATACCGTATAATTTATGAGAAATGTTTTCAGTTATTTTTGTCCCTGGATTTGGGTGATCTTCATTTACATTCAACAATTGAAACTCGATAAATGATTGATCAAACATCATCCCCGCTCGTCCGCCAACCATTTTATTATCAATGCCGTAATTTGGAACGCGATCATCGAAGCCTACTACTTGGTTTGAGGATCGCCAAATCTCTTGTGTACCGCCTAAAGCATCATAATAGTATTTATCATTTGACCAACTTACAAGTATGCCTCGAATTCCTGTATCGAAATTAATGGCTTGATCGTCTACCATATTCATAACCAAACCTTTGCCCCAAAATTCGTAAAGATCTCCAAATTTTATGGTGTATGAATTCTTAGAATATTCTACACGGAACTTTCGAAGCCCTTTCACATCCCGACCTAATTGGGGTGGGTCAGCTAACTCAAACTGGAGCCATCCTGTCCAGTTATTCCAGTAACCATTTAAATCTACGCGATCTTCAGAGAAATTGAAGTCATTTGTACTTTTTCCATACCCCACGTAAGCATTTCCGGAAATGGAAATTTGACCAAATCCGACACTAACCAGCATGATTGCCCATAAAGGTCGACCCAGGAAATTCATGATAAGATTATGAATCTATTTTGAGTGCAGATCTTATTGCTTTTTCCATCTCGGTCTCATCTCCCGGGAGATAACCATAATGTCTCCAGAGTATTTTTCCATCTTTATTAATTAGGATGTTGGTAGGCATAAGGTTGCCGTTTAATTTTTTAAAGGTTTGACTATTTGGATCTTGGAAAACTTCAAAGGTGTATTTTTTTGATCGAATATAACTCCTTACTTGGGAAAGGCTTTTTTGGCTATCGGTGCTCACTGCCAAAATGGAGAGCCCATTATCTTTGTATTTTTTTTCAAATTGATCCAGATAAACCATTTCTTTTTTGCAGGGGGCGCACCACGTGGCCCAAAAATTGATCAGGACAGGACCTTCCTTGAGATAATTCTGGAGCATAACAGATTGACCATTGAGCTTTTTCAATTTAATAGTGGGCACTTTATTTTGTCCAAAAATAATGGGCACAGCTAATGCCATGATGCATATCAAAATTCGATTTTTCATAATATTTTTTTTTAATTAGAGCAGTTTGCTCAAGAAAGCGTGCAATTCATTTTCTGGAATGAATTTTAGACTAATTCGGCTGATATTATCAGCAGTATTCACGTCCATATTGAATGTATATATCACTGGAATTTCAACAGTTTCAAGTGCCACTTGCATAGACCATCCGCCAACAGTAAAATCGATCAGTGGAGAAAAGAAATGAAATGGTTTATAAAAGACGCGCTTACTGTTCAATCCATGAATATTATGATCGGGTGTATCAACCAGAACTGCCAATGGATTCCCTTGTGAATCCAAGAGCTGAATGACGGGAATTGTACGGTACTTTCCCAATTGAATATTTTGCGTAATCTCTTCGGGAAAATTATATTTATCCCGATTAAAATAAAAGACGGTGAGGTTGCCATCTTGTTTGAGCCCAGAATAGGGTAAAGACGTTAACATATCTTTAATGATAGACCCTTTTAATTCATAGTTTACCGACATAACTATTTGAAATTCTTTACGATTATCCGGATCATAATTAAATTGAGGTCGCTTCAATTCCACCTGGTAAGGATTGTCCATTAAATTGGTTAAAACTTCCAACATCATATTGGTGTTTGATTGGTTCTCCGGACGATCATTCTCATAATCATTTTGTGAAATGTCCAGAACCCATTCTCCGTTTTCTTCCCGCAGACCTTTGGGGTCTATTTCGCCTCTGGCGCCAATATTTAAATCCAATTTTTTCTCTAAATCAATAATGGCCGCATCAATAGATGAACCAACATTAATTGCTTTTTCACCATAAGTAGGCGGTGTTCGCATCCGTTTACCTTCTGTAAGTGTGGGATAGGGACCTTTCTCAACTTTGGGTAAATAGGGCATTAACATTGTATTAATCGTATCCGATAACTTTTGGTTAATGCCATTAATATTGTTGTAGTCTCCGCGTAGTTTATTAATAGAAAGTTCATCCCACGTAGCGAGATCAATTAATTGAATTGAAATGGTTATTTTATTGAGTGCCCTTTCAAATTTCCCAAGAACAAGTAGGTTCTTCGTCCCCGGTCTCTGCTGAAGAAGCAATGATCGATTTGTCATTATTTCTTCTAATCCTTCTTTATTCTTAAGATAAATACGATCATGCTGGCTTAATGTTTTATGCACCATCTCCGCTAAACCATCTGCGAGCCATCCAATTGCAACATCAGTTTTCGTGTTATCAAAAGGAATGATATAAACATGAAGAGCGGGTGGCGCACCATATATGACGCCAGCTAATAAAAGTATAGAAAAGATTGATTTAGTTTTGGTAAACATGTGCTTCTAAATTACTCGGTTTTAAGATTTATTCTTAATGCTAATTTTTCTGTCCCGATTGTAATTGTTTTTCAATTTTTGCCCATGAGTCCCGTAATGGAACGGTTCGATTGAAAATGAGTGTTTCTTTAGAATCGGGATCTTTGCAAAAATACCCCAATCGTTCAAATTGAACTGGAATGCCTATCTTTGCGCTTTCCAATTCCGGCTCTAGTTTACAATCTTTCAAAACGGTGAGAGAATCTGGATTCAATGCGTCAATGAAATTCTCTTTTGACGCTGGATTGGGGACGCGAAATAGTCGATCATACAATCTTACTTCTGCACCGATGGCATGTTTCGATGACACCCAATGAATCGTCCCTTTTACTTTACGCCCATCCGGTGAAGTACCTCCTTTTGTTTTAGGATCGTAGGTACATTTTAATTCAATGACGTTTCCATCATCATCTTTAATCACTTCATTGCAAGTAATAAAGTATGCATAACGTAATCGAACTTCTCGACCGGGTCCCAATCGGAAAAATTTTCTCGGTGGATCTTCCATGAAATCATTTTGCTCTATATATAATTCGCGACCAAATGGTACTTGACGTTTTCCTGCCGTCTCGTCTTCAGGGTTATTTATCGCATCCAGTAATTCGTCCTCCCCTTCACGGTAGTTGGTAATTATCACTTTAAGCGGATTCAAAACAGCCATTCGTCTTTCACATCGTTTATTTAAATCACCTTTTAACGTGGATTCCAACTTTGTCATTTCCATCACATTATTCCGTTTGGCAATCCCGATTTCATCCATAAATGTTCTTATGGCTTCAGGGGTATATCCTCGACGTCTTAGACCCGACAGTGTGGGCATCCGGGGATCATCCCATCCTGATACATGATCCTCATCCACCAATAGCTTTAACAATCGTTTGGACATTATTGTATAACTTAAGTTTAGTCTGGCAAATTCAATTTGCTGAGGGTGATAAACCCCTAACGCATCCAAATACCAGTCATATATGGGACGATGGTCTTCAAATTCTAAAGAACATAGAGAATGGGTTACGCCTTCAATCGAATCTTCCAATCCGTGGGCCCAATCATACATCGGGTAAATACACCAGTCATCTCCCGTACGGTGATGGTGGGCATGAAGAATTCTGTAAATAACCGGGTCTCGCATATTCATGTTAGGATGGGCCATATCAATTTTAGCTCTCAGCGTATGGCTACCATCCGAAAAATCGCCATTTTTCATTTGTGTGAACAAGACCATATTCTCATCTATGGAACGATTACGGTAGGGGCTCTCTTTTCCGGCTTCTTTTAAGTTACCCCGCATATTTCGGATTTCATCTGCAGTAAGATCGCAGACATAAGCCTTTTCATTCTTAATTAAATCAACTGCATAATCATATAGCTGTTGAAAATAATCTGAAGCGAAATACAATCGGTCTTCCCAATCATATCCCAACCATTTAACATCCGTTTGAATAGATTGTACATATTCTTCCTCTTCAGCAATTGGATTGGTGTCGTCAAATCGCAGGTTGCATTTACCGCCGAATTCATTTGCGATACTGAAGTTTAAACAAATAGCCTTTGCATGGCCAATATGTAGATAGCCATTTGGTTCAGGAGGGAATCGCGTATGAATACGATTTTCAAATTTCCCTGAAATGTTATCTTCATCGATTATTCGTTGTATAAAATGTCGTGGTTTGATGTTTTCTTCCATTTATTTCGGTAATCTTTCTAATGCCGTACCCAGACGTCGAATACAAGTTTCTTTTCCCAATAATTCCATAATATCAAAAATAGATGGCCCGTTTAACGTACCGCATACTGCCAAACGAACGGGCATAATAATCTTTCCCAAGCCCAACTCTTTCTCTGATACATATGATCTGAATGTACTTTCAAGTTCTTCTTTGCGCCATGCGGGTAAAGTCATTAATGATTCGACAAAATTAGATATAAGTGTATTTACAGAACCATCCTTCCAAGCTTTTTTCAATCCCTTTTCATCATAAGCTACAGGATCATTGAAAAAATATTCTGATTGATTTACAAATTCAATTAACGATTTTGCCCGAACTTTTAGGAGTTCAACAATGGAAATGAGCAAAGAGATTTCACTCCCCTTGCCCCAATCAGGTTCATTGTCTCGAATGGCATTCAATAAATCGTCAGTGGATGTTGCCATCACATACTGGCCGCTTAGCCAATGCAGTTTTTTCTCATCCCAAACGGCACCTTTTTTCTGCACCTGTTTTAAATCAAATGCATCGGCCAGTTCATTTATCGAAAATATTTCTTCTTCCGTTCCAGGATTCCAACCCAATAAGGCCAAATAATTCAACAAACTTCCAGAAAAATACCCATCATTTTTAAATTTTTGAACGCCGGGTGCACCATGGCGTTTGCTCAATCGTTTTTTATCCGGACCTAAAATCATAGGTAAATGAGCAAAAATGGGTTCATCATAACCAAGCGCCTTATAGATTTGGATCTGCTTGGGCGTATTGGAAACGTGGTCTTCTCCACGAATGACATGGGTAATGCCCATATCATGGTCATCAATCACCACAACAAAATTATAGGTTGGAGATCCATCTGAGCGTACAATAATAAAATCATCCAACTCCTTATGGTCTACAGAAATATCACCATAAATTTGATCTTTGTACCGGGTCTCTCCTTCTGGTATTCTTAATCGCAAGGTGAATCCAATCCCTTGATTCAATTTCTGCTTAATATCTGCTTCCGATAAATTTCTGCATGTTCCGGGATATTGATAATGGCCTTCGTTTCGGGCCGTCTGCAAATCATCCTTTGAGCAAAAACATTGATAGACATGGCCTGAAGTAGTCAGGTCCTTCACTCTTTCCTTATACACATCCAATCGTTGCGATTGATATAGAAGCGGCTTATCCCAATGGAGTCCCAGCCAGGATAAGGATTCTAAAATTTGTTCCGTATATTTTTCTTGTGATCGTTCCGGGTCAGTATCTTCAATACGAAGATAAAATTGTCCCTTATTTTTTTTGGCAAATAGCCAATTAAACAGGGCTGTACGGGCACCGCCAATATGGAGTTCCCCTGTTGGACTGGGTGCGAATCGAACTTTTACGGATGGATTTATCATAGAAAATTGACGAGGAAATTAAGCAATGATCATGATGTAAATTGAGGAGAAAATCAATAAATAGATAAAATGCGGAGGGGCTGAACTACATTTCATTACGATCAGTGAAGAAGCATTTTAAATATACCCCCTTCTTTTGAGCCATTCTTTTCCCGCGTTATTTTTGAAGTATTTTTCACGGGTTCGTGCTTCTTTAGCGTTTTTACACTTCTCAGAATAAACTAATTTCCAATTAGTGCCACGTCTTGTGGTATAGTTTTTGCCCGAATTATGGTCGATAATCCTATCTGCGAAATTAGAACTCATACCTGTGTAGTTCATGCCTTCTTCAGATTTTAAAATATAGACAGTCCACATAAATTAAATCCTCACCCGGCTTGCTCATCGTAATGAGCTCTGCGATTAAAGATGAGCGGAGGGGGAGGGATTCGAACCCCCGAAGAGTTTCCCCTTGCCGGTTTTCAAGACCGGTGCAATCAGCCAGGCTCTGCCACCCCTCCAATATTTAGTATTATATTAAAAAACGTCCGGCGAATTTAGGATACTTCAACTATAATTTTTCCCGGGAATTTTGTTATTTTAATAGAGACATCTTTCTGGTTTTAATAAAATCACCAGATCGAAGTTGATAAAAATATATTCCACTGGGTAAATCGGTTCCGTTAAAAGGAACCACATGGGTACCGGCATTTCTGAACGCATTAGTTAAAGTCATAACCTCTACCCCCAACGTATTGTAAAGTTTTAATGTTGTATTGCCGCTATGAGGTAATTCGTACTGAATTTGTGTCGTCGGGTTGAATGGGTTGGGATAATTTTGCTTTAATTCATAATTTTCCGGGATTATCGACTCATCCCCAGTGGCCAGGTTCCCGTCTGGAGATGGTTTTAAAATAAAAAGCCCTTCTTCCATCGAGCTCACAATAATTGTGCCACTATTAAAATAAGGATAATTTCCCCATGAGCCGACAAATGAAGCATAATCTCCAGAAGGATAGGTGTCAAAGCTGGCTAACTCCAAAGGATTGGTTGGATCTTTTATAGATAAAAGGCGGAGCCCGGCTGAATAGTTCGATTGAAAAAGCAAGTCCCCTTTTACATAATTATTGTGATCAATAGTGTTCAACCCGGAATCATAAACATTTATAATCTTAGGGTCGTCCAAATCAGAAAGGTCGAAGATCAGGGTGGTTTGGGTGTCATCATTCCCGTAGTATTCATTTAGTTCGTCATTGACGAAGAAATATTTATGGTCTTTAGAGAGCCATCCCTGGTGTATATATCCGAAATCATTATCCTCGAATTTTGAAATAATCTTTATATTTTCTTTATTTGTTACGTCAGCAATACCCAAAGCTGTCTCATTGCAGGTAAACGCAATCTCTTTCCCTTGGTAATTCTGATCCGGACCTTTATAAATAACAAACTGACCATCGTGGATATATCCATCATTATACCTTCCGGTTGTTTTATCACCCAAGCAACCAGCATAAGTTGGATTAGCAGGATCATTAATATCTATGATATGTGCGCCACACTTATATTCATCTAAAGATGCAGATCCAATCCCAACTGCATAAGCAAAACCAGTTTCTTCATTAATAGCAATATTATGGACTGATCCAATTAGATCATAATGATAGGTCATTGAGAATTCCGTGAATTCTGTAACACCTCGAAGTTGAGTAAGATCAAAAATTTGCACACCATGGTTGCCTGCGTTATCAGCAACAACAAATACATGGTCCTTATACACTTTCATGTCTCGCCATGTCGCACTGGTGGTCGCCGTCGGTAAAAATCCAACAACAAATGGAATCAATGGATTTGACACATCCACGAAAGAAGTACCATTGAATAATCCTACAAGTGCGTATTCTTTACCACTCGTGGAATCTGTCCAGCCCCAAATATCATTCAGTTCTGTACGAACCCCGCCACTGAGTTCACTTGGGGTAAGATATGCCATTAGATCTAAACTATTGCAGTCATAATCCCCGGCTTTCCCATTTTCACAGGGGACTATTACACCTTTTATACTCACGGATTTATTATCGCTGGAAATATCATGACTAAGGGCCCAATTATTATTTTCATCCGTATTATAGATATAAGCTTTTTCCCCATAAGTGGCTCCAATGGTCAAATGACCATTAATCAATTCTAAATTCCGGCCGAATTTACCCTCGTGAGATGATGGTGATTCAATCGTTTGGAAAAGTGAGAATGTATTAAAATCTTCAGTGGAATAAATAAAGGATTTTTCACCATTAAAATGCCCTACTGCAATTTGGTTGTTTTCCATTGCAATGGAAGCGCCAAAATAAGTACCAACTTCATCTTCAGGGTTGGAGATTTTTGTTACTTTTTCCCATGATTCATTTTCCAATTTATGAATTTCAATAAATCCCTTTTTATCATAACCCGGAGATCCTATTATTGCGTATTCACCTGATAATTCAACTGAAAACCCAAAACGCCCATTGCTTTGGTAATAGTATGGAGAAAACACATGGCTTTCAGTCCATGAATGGGTCATTGTGTTAAAATCATATTGAACGGCCACATTGCCATCGCGAGAGCCGATTAAAGCTTTTTGCCCATCAATGGAAATGGAATGTCCAAAATGGCCATCGTCATTTATATAATTATAATTTAACGGAGAACCGGTACGCCATTCTTCCCCTTCTTTATACAACGTAAATACTTTCCCCTCTCCATTGTGCGCATCCCGATCGCCAATTAAAATTACATCTTCGCCAACAGCGACTTCGGATCCAAAATCCATGGTCCATTCATCAGAATCGGGACTAATTGCCTTGATTAGTGTCCATTTATCGGTATCATTTTTTTGATAAAGAAAAGCGCCGCCCTGGATGTTAGCACGATGGGGTGAACCTACAATCATTAAGTCATTATTTATATCAATGGCGAAACCAAAATCGAACCCAATCTCACCCTGGATCGGCGCCAATATTTCGTTTTGATCTAAGCCCCCAATGGCATTAGGTGAATAAATATAGACAGAACCATTATTTAAAGATGACCCAGTTTGGCCGACGTAGAAGACGCCATCAGAAATAGCTACATCCCCTGCCACACCAAAACCCAGTGAATTGTGATCACGGTTCTTAGGCGAATCCGGATGTAAGAGGCTTTCAGCCAATAAAATGAATGGAATGAAAAAGATTAATTTTCGCATTTGAATTCCTGATAATTTGAAATTACACTAATATTACTACGATTTATTGATCATTTAACGCCGAGAAACTACTCACAATTTTATCCATAATGATATCGTAAAGATCATCAACATAACCATCTACCGGTAAAGAATTAGAAGTGGCTGCAATCACAAGCGCCTTTGATGGAACTACAAAGATAAATTGCCCAGCATAACCCAAAGCATTATAAATATTAACGCCATTTACTTTGGCAGTCCACCAGAGGTAGCCGTACCCCCAACTTTGACTAGCGTCAAATGGTACAATCATTTCCGTAGATTTATTGACCCAAGATGATGATATTATTTCGTTTCCGTCTGATTGTCCATTTTGTAAAAATAGTTGTCCGAATTTGGCCATATCTCTCAATTTCAAATCCAAACCGAAACCACCATTAGAAATACCATAAGCATCTTGGGACCAACTATAATCTGAAATACCCAATTTTGAGAACAGATGCGTATCCCCAAATGTTTTTGCCGATTGTTCAGTTCCCGCCGTGAAAATATATGACAAAACATGGGTACCCGCAGAAGTATAGTTCCAATAAGTACCTGATGGATATAATAAATCTTTTTCTAAAATGAATTGCAATGGATAAGCAGCCGCTAAATATGTAATATCATCGGTAATACCAGAAGACATGGTTAATAGCTGGGCAATGGTAATTTCCCCTTTAAGTGAGTCAGCCACATTAGGATAATACGAATCAAGCTTTTGGTATTCATCTGCGATCATGCCTTTGTCTATGGCAATACCGACTAAAGCGGACAGTACACTTTTGGTCACAGACCAAACTGGATATTTACTATTCTGATTACCGTTTTTGTAATCTTCAACAACCATTCTACCTTTATAAACAATGGCCATACTGTAAAATCCCGAGAAAGACTTAACATGATTAATCCCTTTTTCCAAACTTTCGGTATCTATCCCTTCGACATTAATTTTTCCCGTTTGCCAATCTTCTGCAAGATTTAAATTTTTCCAATCGAGAACTGTTTCAATTTCATCTGGTTTTTTATCCTCACATGAAATCACAAACATCAATGTCAAGAAGACATTCAGAATCAAAATGGATTTATATGGATATTTCATTCGCATTAATTAAATTTTTCAAGTATCTGCTACGCTACTTCATTTTAACCCCAATGGTGAGCTTAATACAATAAAATAAAGGATGATATTGTCCGATTAAGGGGATTACAGAAATTTTAAGAGCCCATATGTAAAAAGGTGTGACCCTGTCCTTGGTATAAACAAAAAAGCCCCACGCTTTGGTGAGGCTCATTTGTGGTTATAGCGTTCAGACTACTTCAATAATACCATCTTCCTTGTCTTAACAAAGCCTTTCGTCTGCAAATGATAGAAGTAAATACCTGCAGAAACTGGTTTGCCGAAATTATTCCTCGTATTCCAAATAATGGATTGATAACCTGCATTCATTTCTGCATTTAAAATGGTAGCCACTTCCCTTCCCATAATATCATAAATAATGAGTCGTACGTGCGCAGCTTTTGGTAAATCATATTGGATCGTTGTAACCGGGTTAAATGGATTGGGATAATTTTGATGGAGGGCAAATTCCTTGGGCAACGGTATGAGTACAACTTCAAAATTGCCGGAACTGATCACATCATTATCGCTATTAATATATGTATATGAAAGATCAATAGTCACGTCCCGCTTTTGATAATGCTGGAGATTTACCTTTATTTGATCACCCTTGTTCAATGTTTGATGGATCAGCATTTTTCCGGTCACCGTATCCTGTTTACTCAGTGACATAGCACGTTTCTGTATTAATTTATTTTCTTTTATTGAAACACCAATTTCTATGGGTGAGTAATCAAAAAATAATTCTGCTGCAACCGTTTCCAATAGGGGCATAAAGGTCAGTAATTCATTATCATAATGATAATTCAGTGGCACGCCTACCTGTGGGTTGGCTTTGGCCATCAATTTCCCTGCTTGATCATTATCCCAGTGCCACATGCGGACAAAAACCATACCATCACGTGCATTGTAAATGCCGTCTAATGCAGGTTTAAAGTTCGGTGCTGTGCCAGTGACAGGCCCTATCTCAAACTGGGTGTCCTTCCCTTCCCAACCGGAGACAAATGTATTCAAATCGGTAATACCAATAGATCCATCCACATCGTAATCAGCCAGCAGCGCCACATTGTAAATATATTCCAGGTTATCGGTCACATTGTTAGCCCGGTCCCTGAGACCATTCACAGTCAGGGTGAACTCGTCCCCACCGGTGAAGGGTGCCGCAAGCGTAATGATCATTTTTGTCTGTTCTTCAATATTCTGCGTAAAGCCCACATTGTCGCCCTGGGCAGAACTGAAACTAACATTGCCCGCCAACACCGGCTCTGACAGGGTCATTTCGATAGAAACATTATCAAAAATGGACAGCGTATTGGTGGTGGGTACTGAAACAGAAGAGATGCCCGGGGCAGTGAAATCGACCATAAAGCCATTGGAGGCGGCCACTTCCGATAGATTGCCCAGGCCGTCCGTGGCGCGGACGCTGAAGAAGTATTGTGTATTATCAGCAAGATTGAGATCGCTAAAGGTGTGTGATGTGGCTGTACCTATATCCGTCCACCCTACAATATCCGATCCTTTGGCTTCAGACCCCAGGGCTACCTCATATTTGGCGATGCCGTTGACGTCCTCGAAACCATTCCAGTTGGTACTGGCGGAGGTATTCACATTGGCCCATTCAATATCCTCCCCGCTGCCATCGGCAATAGTACCTATGGTAGGACCGGTGCGGTCGATAGTGACACCGTCGGAACTAGCAAAAGCCTCATTGCCCACCAGGTCTAAGGCATACACCGTACCGTAATAGGTCTGGTTATTATCCAGATCCAGACTGCTTAAGGCTATTGACTCCGCCAGGCCCACATTCGTTCGGGCAACTACATTCCCGGCGCCGGGCTGAGTACCCAGGCTATATTCATAATGGCTGACTCCGCTGGGCGTATCGGAAAAACCAGACCAGGTCAGCGTAACTAATGTAGTGTCGGTTTGGTATGATTCACCGTTAGAAACTATACCTGCTACAGGACTAGTCAAATCCATTTGAAAACCGTCGGATGAAACCACATCAGAAACACTCCCCACTGCATCGGTAACACGTGCATTGCTGTAATACTGAATATTCTCAGTGAATGAAGTTAAATCAATGGACACCACGTTCGAATCACCTTTGAACCAAGATACAACATCATCATTACCTGCTGAAGTTCCAATTGAATATTCATACTTTGATATGGTGTCATTATCAGTTGCCATTGTTATTATTTTGGCGGATTTACCAGGACCATACCAATCAACATTAACTAAACTATTACTAAAGTCGGTCTGCCAGGTATCCAAATCATACCAACTGCCTAATGGGGTTGTTCCATTGTCGTTGATGTTTACATTATTTGAGCTACCTGCCGAATTAAATAATGTATCGCCTAACCCTTCATTGAACTTCCAATAACCAATCAGACTAGATGGCGTTCCCTGCAGTTCTCCGTACAGATTCGATTGAATTTCTTCTGAGGTTAGGGGATAATTCCATACTCTCAGTTCATCCAAAATCCATATTGGTTCTCCTGGTGCCTCTTCATACACGGGTGATTCAACCCCTAAGAAATTAGTTTCAGTAGTGATAAGTCCTATTAGATCCTGATGTTCGTTTTGTCCAGCCCAGTCATAACTGGTGATTTCAGTCCCATTTAAGTATGTCTTGGCCGAATGGTTTTGAGTGCTTTTCTGTAAGGTGATATGGTACCATTTATCCTTCGCTAAATTTCCACTACTGTTAAGATGACTATGATCGGTTCCAAAGTTATACTTAATAGGAGCTGCCCGAGCTAGCCCATCATTTTTATTTTCCCAATTGAATTCCATCCTCGTTCTAGAAATAGCCATAGTAAGTGTCCAAGGACGCATCAGTACAATAGATAATGAATGATCGTATTCTTCAGGACCAATGTATTTGACCCATAACTGGACAGTAAAGTCATTATTTAAATTAAAGGGGTCAATAAAATTAGCACCCTGACCACTACTCCATTTAAAAGATGTATTTCTAAATACACCAGGCGATTCTGAAACTGAGCTGATCACCGGTTTTTCATTATCAATAAATACACCATCTGTTCTAGATGTATCCGAAACCTGACCAGAAGTAGCTGTCCCTCTTACGCTAAAATAATAGGTGGCGCCGCTGGTCAGGGTGAGGCCGGTTGCAGTCACAAAGGTATCTGTGCCGGTGCTGGTCCAATCTACAAAATCGTTATAGCCCGTTGTCCCAATTGCATATTCGTAAGTAACAGTACCATCGTTATCAAACTTTTTCCAATGGGCAGATAAGGATGTGGTTGCATTACTAAAATCTATTTCCAGTGTGTCCGATAGTCCATCGGAGATTGTGTTTGCTTTGGGATTTCGACTGGAATATTTGCTCTCATAGGCACCCATATCCGGAGCACTTCCTGATGGGTTGGGCCGGGAATTACCATCTATATCTGTAGAAGGTGCATTGTAAGTAACACCGTCAATTACAATAGAGGCAATACCGGCGCCTATGGCAGGGGAAAAATTTGAAAGATGGTAATTACCATTTGCTGCATCGACAAAGAGTGGATCAGAATCAATATTGTTATTCCAAACTACAAAACTTCCTAATGATTGAAGATTACCAAGAATATTCGAATACATGATTTTCAAACTGTCGTCAGTACCCATTGCTCCACCTGTATTAAATATGATTTCACTTTCACCATTGTTTCGGATAATTGAGTTAATAATTGAAACATAACTATCTGAAAAACTTATTCCTAGCGAGTTAGAAATCATTGTATTGGAAGTATCATATTTATTATTAACAATAGTCACATTTACCATTGAGAATGTTCCACCATGACCATAAATAGCATTTCCACCATAACTATTTATTTTATTCTCATAGATAAGAACATTTTCTAATATTACATTACTTTCATAACCACTATGTATTCCACCACCTGCCATGTGGGCTAAGTTATTACTAATTGTGGTATTTCGAATTTTTAGATGACTTATACCCTCAATTTTAATCCCCCCGCCATAGCCACCACTAACTCCAGATTCATAACTTATATTTTCACTTATTATACATGATTCAACAATAGGTGATGCTCCATTAATTGTAATACCTCCGCCTGTATTTTGTGCATACCCATTGGTAATGGTAAATCCTTTCAATACAGTTGTAGAATCTTCACTATTCTCAAATGTCACCACAGACCCACTCTCATTACCATCAATAATCGTTGTCTTTTGATTCTCACCAATTACAGCAATATTTTTGCCGTTGAAATTGATATTTTCAATATAAGTCCCAGCCGCTACGGAAACCGTATCACCATCTGATACGACATCAATGGCCGCTTGGATTGTTGTATAGTCACCCGTTCCATCTTTTCTAACCGTATAAATTGTTTTAGGTAAAGGTGTACCCAGCTCACTTTCATAGGCACCCATATCCGGTGCTGAGCCGGCGGGGTTGGGCCGGGGATTGCCAACCATATCGGTGGAAGGTGCATTGTAAGTAACATCCGAAATTGTTACGGAACTGGCGCCGGCACCAATGGCCGGGGAATAGTTTAATAGGCTGTAGTCACCGTTGGCAGCATCCACAAAGGAAGGATTTTTATCGATGTTGCCGGAGCCCCAATTAAGAACAGCATTCCCTTCCACCAATACACTGTCTTGGCCGCCATCGATATCAGAATATTCAACAGTTAGATTACAAGAGCTTAGTATTCTTAACTGAGTTGATTCATTCCCGCTAATTATACTATTGATGATTGTATTTGTGCCACCTTGAAGCATAACACCCATATTATTGGCGTTGTTAATTATAGATGAATTAATAACTTGTGAGGAAACATCAATTCCATCAAAAAATAAGCCGCCACCTGAACTATTATCCGAAATAAGCGATGAAACAATTTTTATATTCGACGTTGTGGCATGTATAGTACCATCGTTTGCTCCGGCGGTATTACCGGTAATAACACAATTCTTGATAGTGGTTATATCAGATGTGGCAGGGTTATAGGTATAAATAGCACTGCCTAGATTTGCAGAACAATTTGTAATCATTACATCATTTAACTGGGGATTAGAATATCTTGCAAATATTCCACCTCCAAGAATGTTACTTTCAAAATTTATTCCTACCCCATTTGTCAAGGTAACACTTTGCAATACAGGTGTGAAATACATATTATCATTAAAATAACAATCAACTACGGGGCCATTCTGGTTCCCATCAATGATTGTCGTCTCCCGGTCTTCACCCACTACCTTTATGTTCCGGCCTCGGAAGTTGATATTTTCCACATAGGTCCCGGCTGCAACAGAAACGGTGTCGCCATCGGTGCTGGCGTTAATAGCCGTTTGGATGGATGCAAGTGGACTCGCCTCAGTGCCGCTGCCAGAACCGTCTGAACCGGTGGTGGCAACATGCCACTTGGTTCGATCTACAGAACTACAAAAGACGCCAAAGGTTACACCGCTATCTATATTAGTCCAGTTAGCAGTTGCATAGTCTGGATCTGAAGTTTCGATACAGGTAAGTGAATTGTTTCTTGCGGTAAAGTATTCCAATTCATCCGTCACACCATTTTTCATATTCAAATAGGTTAATTGATTATGTTCGATATGAAGCGTAGCTAAAGCAGTATTGTTGCTCAGATCCAACGTCGTCAATTGATTATCTTGAACTTGCAATTCATCCAACGCGGTATTTTTACTCACATCCAGGCTGGTCAATTGATTGTTAAAGCAGTGCAATTCAGTTAAGTCTGTATTAGCACTCACATCCAGGCTGGTTAATTGATTGTGATTGCAGTGTAATTCATTTAAGGCTGTATTGCTGCTCACATCCAGGCTGGTTAAATCATTAGCTCCGCACCACAGGCCGGTTAAAGCTGTATTGTTACTCACATCCAGAGTGGTCAATTGATTAGAATAGCAGCTCAGGCCGGTTAAAGCTGTATTAGTACTCACATCCAGGCTGGTTAATTGATTTATTGCGCAGTTCAGCCAGGTTAAGGCTGTATTTGCGCTCACATCCAGGCTGGTTAATTGATTATTCCAACATTCCAGGCTGGTTAAAGCTGTATTGTTACTCACATCCAGGCTGGTTAATTGATTGCCTTGGCATTGCAGATTGGTTAAAGCTATAAAATCTTCAATCCCCGTTAGGTCACTGATCTCTTTACTGCCCACATGCAGATTGGTAACGCCGCTGATATTTGCTGTGAGCACATAATCATCCAGGGTGTCGTCGTAGCCCAGGTCGATAAGCGCCTGCTCGAAGTTGTCATCGGGGACGTAGGTGTTCTGGGCAAAACCAAATTGAGAAATGAGAATGAGAATAAATATTTTACTGTGCATTCACCACCCCTGTCCCCAGTCCTTTGATTTCTATTGGCACATCCTGAGGGTCTAAAAGTTCTGATTCAGTGGTGAATTGGACCTGAGATTCGCCCGCTAATGTGGGCCTAAATGTGATAAGTGCCACATCACCCGTACCATCTTTAGTTTGATCACTCCCCATATAAAAAGTAAAAATATCGAGGACGCCTGCATTATCTTCGTAAATAAATATTGGAGCTTGAGTACTGTTAAAAAAAGTCCCGGGACTAACGCTTGATACGGCCAGTTTGGTGTTATCATACTGAATCTTCGCATGAATACCTGCCACACCTGTTACTTCCTGTGCATATACGCGAAGAATGGCATTACCACCAACTGAAGTATTTACACTTGAAGGAGAGAATACCAGGGCAGGTGGATTAATTCCCTTTTCAGCATTTGCTTCTGTATCCAGCGGATTATTAAGATCAGGCTCTACGATCTCACATGAGAACAATAGAAAACTAATTGTAATTATAAATGGTTTAATCCAGCGCAATAGAGAACCTGAGTTGAGGTTGAAGCATTTCAGGATGATAAACCAGATCAAAACCGGAACTTCTGGATGCCGTATCTGCCTTAGGACCTGTCAAGAAAGCATGGACCACATTGGCAGCCCATAAGCCACCGGCTGCATAGATCATGGTGGTCATTTGGTCATTGGATGATAATTGATCCGCGTCGGCCTGTAGAATTTTTGATCGAAGATCTTGGATTTGGGCTGGATCTGTAGAAATGTTATATTGCTGATTAAATGCTGTTAGATCACTATTGGCCGTGGCATAAGCACTATAAGCGGAAAAAACTAATGCACCTAACACGACTTCACCACCTAAAAACGACCAACCCATTAATTTATTACCAGAATAAAGCTGTCCCCAGCCGGGCATTACTGCTGACCGCAACATGGCGCCAAACCGCGATTTGCCCTTAAAAACTGGCGTGGCAGTCACAGGCGATCCACCGCCTCTTCTTTTCAATAAATCTTTCGGAGGATCAAGCCCCATCATTTCCCAGGCCAAAACTTCAATTTCTGTAATTAAACCGTCAACTTTCCCTACATAAGTAGTGTTTTTTGTTTTTGCTGCGGCACCGGTGGCTACTTCAAACATCTTCGCATCGATGGTATAGGTATCTCCCAGTTTGCCTATGGCCCCACTGATCATGAATTGAACACCCAGCATGGCACCCACTTCGGCGGCACATTCTTCTGATGAACATTCCACTTCTGAATAGCCTTGTTCCTGCATCACCTCCCGCATAGAATTCCTGTCTACCAGAATCGCCTTACCTGTATTATTGATCTCTGTGGCGAAACGATCTGTCAAGGTTTGGGATTCGAGGGTGCTGATGCCTCTGGGTTCAAAATCTAGAATAGCAACGGTCATTTTATTATCTGCTGCTGACTGAACTTTGCGTTTCATTAGCAAACGTTGCGGTGCCTGTAAACCTACTATTTCCCAAGCTAGGATTTCCATTTCAAGAATTAACCCGGAAACTTCACCTTCATATGTGACAGTCTTTGCTCTTTCTGCTGCGCCGGTGGTTACAGATACCATTTTAGCATCAATGGTGTAAGTATTGCCCAATTTTCCAATTGACCCGCTAATTATATACTGGGCACCGAGCAGTTGCCCTACTTCTGCAGCACATTCATCGGTCGTGCAACCCGATTGCTGCAGCCCCTGTTCTTCCAATATTTTTTCGAGCAATTTTCGATCCGTTAAACGAACAGCATTGGTATTAGAAATCTCAGATCTTAATCGTTCTGTAAGCGTTTCTGCTTCATAGATAGGTAGTCCCCTGGCTTCAAAATCAAGGACAGCTACGGATGGTCTAGTGTCTTGGGCAGTTATATTCGAAAGGGCGAGAGTTAAAGCAAATATTCTATAAAAATGCTTCATGACGAACATCTGGGGTGAATTAACAAAACGAGGGAATATTTTGAGATGCACTTTCCCCGACAGAGAATTTCTTCTCTGAAAATTTGACGAGAACTATCTATTCGATTATATAACATAAGCATCCACTAATTTTTTTTGCAATGAGACCACCCAAATGCATTTAATGATAGGGCAATAGTGCTTTATTCATGATAAAATACCTATAGGTGTGGATATATTACAATATAATATACAAAACGGGTCTGTATTTTTTTCCCCAGAAAACCCTTAATTATATCTTAATTATTGAGAAAAATACACTTTCTTAGGGCTTTTAAGGAAAATCTGGAAAATTTTAAGAGCCGATATGTAAATTGGGATAAACAAAAAAGCCCCACGCTTAGGTGAGGCTCATTTGTGGTTATAGCGTTCAGACTACTTCAATAATACCATTTTCCGAGTCTTAACAAAGTCTTTCGTCTGCAGTTGATATATATAGACCCCTGCACCTACCTGCTGACCCAAATCATTGGTAGCATCCCAGGTAACCGAATGATAACCAGCAGAAGTATTATGGTAATCAAATGTTCTCACTTTCTGTCCCAGCATATTGTAAATGGTTAAGGTCATATCACTTACCTCTGGCAGGTCAAAGCGCAATGTCGTAGTTGGGTTAAATGGATTTGGATAGTTTTCGTGTAATGCAAATTCAGTTGGAATACCTTCGCTTTCTGTTGAGAGATATTCATAGCGATTCACATATACCACTCTATCATCACCGGTTACTTTCACTGTATCAATCCCATCTGTAGCAC
>Ga0257122_1000881_pt1 | contig 23801 bp, 8 predicted proteins | sample SI106_120metaG_FD_190146 | JGI IMG/M metagenome (GOLD analysis project Ga0257122, IMG submission 190146) | Marine microbial communities from Saanich Inlet, British Columbia, Canada - SI106_120 | ecosystem: Environmental > Aquatic > Marine > Inlet | place: Canada: British Columbia | collected... | reverse complement strand
CAGGTCCTCATCACTGATGTGACAGCTCTCCAGATGCACTGACCCATCGGGAATCTGTAGATCCGCCTCAAGACAAACCTTCCCTGGGGTGGCCTCTATGGTAGGTTCGGTACTCTCAAAATCCATGGTTGATGTGGTTACATCCGAAAACTCATCACTAAGCGGGACAGATACCTTCTCGCCGTCCCCTTCCTCCTGAGATTCCACCTCACCGAATTGATTTTTCAGAGGTTTGGCAATCACTTTGAGGGGGTAACTTTTAGCTACACTCTGTGAGCCTTTAGAGAGAGTTACCGTCAAGAAGACAGTCGCGTCACCCTGGGAGCCATCAGGTCTATGAACATTTCCGAGATGTGTGATTGTGTTGACATCACCTGAGACCCAATCAAGCTCCACTTCACTGATTTTAAGCGGTAGCTCAAAGCTTTCTCTAATCTGGTTTGCGGACTCATTGGGAAAAATCAGCTCCGAAATAGCCAGCATCTCACAGGCTGCCTTAACATCAACTTCGTCGATGAGATCCTGGAGTTCTTCGAGAGTCTTGATTGGCCCATTTTCTTTAAGAGCCTTCTGATAGTCCTCCAAATCTCCCGGTCCTGGCCTGGAGATACCAACATCTTCCAGTAACCGACGGGTGATATTCCCGGTCTTGTCCTCTTCAATCAGGGTATTGAGAATTTCCAGGGGACTCGGAGGTTCCTCCGGGACCACTTCAAAATTAAGAGGCTCGGACTCTTCACTTTCATTGCCGACCCGATCCTTTGAGGTGATAGTAAAAGAATGGGGACCTGGTTCCAGGTCCTCTTCGGGCTTGTAGCTCCATTTTCCATCCTCGTCGACAGGTACCTCAGCGATAATCTTTCCGTCCCTTCTCAAAATCACAGTGGAACCGGGTTCTGCTGTTCCTGAGATGGCAGGTCTGGGATCTGAGGTTCTATCATCCCCTGAGGAGAGAGGCGGCGGTGGGATCTGAGGAGGAACCGCGTCTATCGTGATGGTGGTAGTATTCGTGGAAGGAAGATCTAGGTCGAGTTCATTGCCAGCTTTATCCTTGATGGTACTTCCGCCAAGATCTAGCTCAGAGCCAATCTGAATTCCATTTTCATCAAGCTGACCCTCCTCGACGATGTATTCAAAAATCAATTCATCTGCTGCCCCCCCTTCAACAAAGGTAGCAAAGACCGTTTTTCCTCCTATGATCAATGCAAGGCGCGGTTCTCCTCCCGAGGTATCTATGATTACCTCCTCATCAAGACGCAGGCTGAAGCGTAAGGGTTTACCGGGACCGTAGGAACCAGGCGATGGGATTTGAATCGCTTTAATAGTGGGAGGGGTGTCATCAAGATCCGTGACCTGAATCGTTACAGAGGCCCTGTTCTCAAACACTCCATCGCTTGCCTTGATTGTTAGGACATAAAGATTCTGAGATTCGAAGTCCAGCTGACCTGCTACCCTGATTTGACCTGAAGCAGGATCGATCTCAAAAGCATCTCCATCATTTCCACCTGCGATGGAGTAAGTGAGGTCATCGCCATCCGCATCCTCTGCTTCAATTGGGGTTCCAATCTCAACTCCCAGATCACGGTTCTCCAGGGTAGAAAAGGACTCACCCTCTATCTCTGGTTCATTATCATTTTCATTCATTACCAGAATCACAATGGGTGCTGAACTTGCCAGTGTTCCGTCATCAGCGCGCAAGATGAGGGTGAAGGAGGTTGTGGTCTCATAGTCGAGCTCACTGGCAACCAGGATCTGTCCTGTTTGAGTCTCAATTGAGAATCTCTCTTCACTATTGCCTTCCAGAATAGAAAAAGTCAGGGAGTCCCCATCTACATCAGCAGCGTCCGGGGTAGTTCCAACCTCGGAGTTTACCGAGAGAGTCTCCGCTATGGTGTATTGTGCTGACTCTAAATCAGGGGCATTATCGTTGGTATTTGTAAGATTGATTACAAGGGTCTGTACAGCGGTTCCGCCTTCACTGGTAACCGTGATCTCTACTATGAAGGTATTGTTTCCATCCGTGTCACCTGGATTCTCGAAGTCCGGAGTGCTTAGAAAACTAAGCTCACCGGTATCTGGATTAATCTGAAGCAGATCGCTGTCCTCTCCTCCAGAAATTGAATAGATAATAGAGTCGCCTTCATCATCAGAACCGGCCACAGTGAGCACTGAATCAACATTCTCATCAATTGCGGCTGTAGCTACATTCCCTCCCCCACTGCTAGTGATGACAGGCGCTTCATTGGTGTCGCTCACCGTGATTTCAACCGAAGCTGTATCCAGCGCCTCATCCGGATCCTGCACTTTCACGACCAACTCATATACATTATCAGCACCCTGATCAGACGGGTTCTCATAATCAGGAGCCTCTTTGAAACTCAGCTCTCCTGTATCCGCATCAATGCTAAATTTTTCTTTATCGTCACCACCAGTAATGGAGAAGGTGAGCGTATCTTCGTCGATATCGGTCGCTGTGATCGTAATCGCCACTGATTGGTTTTCAACCACACTTCCGGCAATGTTCCCCTTGAGATGAGCCAGTACGGAGACTTTGCTGGAATTGGATCCATCCTGGAAAGCGAGATAGTGTACATCGTTTGCATCAAATACCAGCGAGGTATAAGAGGCGGATGACTCAGTAAAACTCTTTTCTCCAAAGGGCTCCCAGTCAGTACCATTGAACTTCATAATCGTGGCTTTCCTTGTAGATCCGAATTCCTGGTAAGCCACCCAGGGGGTATCGTTTGAGTCAAATGCCAGAGATTGAAAAGCCATTTTTCCATCGGAGAAGGTTTTCGAGCCCACTGCCACCCAGTCAGTTCCGTCAAACTTCCTCACTGTAATCTTGCCGTCGCTGGCAAAATCGCTCAGGGAAATATAGGGGGTATCTTGCCCATCCAAAGCAATAATCACAGAATTGGCGATGCCATCGGAGAATCCTGCGGTTCCGACAAAGACCCAGTCGGTTCCATCAAACTTCATCACCGAGGCTTTACTTCCGTTTCCGGCATCCCGAATCCCGATATAGGGGATGTCCTTTGAATCAATCGCAATGGAGGCCGAGAACACATTGCCATCAGTGAATCCCTGGTCTCCTACAAACACCCAATCACTGCCGTCATACTACATCACCGAGCCCTTGTTCTTGGAGCCGTCCTTGAACACCACGTAGGGTGTTCCCTTCGAGTCCAGAGCCATGTCGAAGTAGAAGGAATTATCCGCATTGAATCCTCTATTGCCCACGACAACCCACTCGGTTCCATCAAACTTCATTACTGTGGCCTTATTAGAGTTGAAGTTCTCTAAAAATCCCACATAGGGCTCTCCACCGGGGCCAAAGTCCAGCGGTAGGTATAGACCATAGCCGCCAGTGAAATTTTTCTCACCTACTAGAACCCACTCCGTCCCGTTGAACTTCATCAGACTTGCACCCTGTGAGTTCCCACTATCTTCAAAAACCATATAAGGGGTGTCATTGGAGTCAAATACCAGGGAAATCTGGCTTGCTGTTCCGTCAGAGAGACCCGCACCAAAATTTTGAAAACTGGAACCCCTTGGGTTTGTAATCGCTGGCGGATCATTGACCGGATCTACAGTGATCGAAAAGGTGGTGGTACTGGAGCCGCCCTGTCCAGTGGCTGTTAGAGTAATCGTCGCTTCACCACTGAAATTCTCGTTCAAGTGGAGAACCAGGGTATGCCCATCAAAACTCACAGTCCCGCTACCTGGCGGTTCAATGGAGGCGATCAGGTCGATCGAGTCTGTTGACGCACCTGTGAGGTCCAGGCTGATTCGTAGTTCATCAAAATCCTCGGTGGTTTCCTGGGATGGGATAGTGCTAATCTCAGGCGGTTCTTCACCGTCCAGGACCGTGACCGTCACCGTGGTTTTAGCTGTGCCGCCGTTACTGTCATCTGCGGTGACTTCCACCACATAGGTATTGTTTCCTGCCGTATCCCCCAAATCGATGGGATTTTCAAAATCAGGTGGCTCTTTGAAAGAAAGAATCCCCGTGGACTGTGTGATTTCAAAGGCCTCTTCATCAGCGCCCCCGCTTACCGAATAGAGCAGGGAATCGCCGTCCACATCCGTGGCTTCAAGACTCATCACCACGCTCGTGCCTTCGAGTACATTGCTGGTGAAGGTGGTTGACTCCCCTGAACCTCCGGCAGTTCCAATGGTCATCACCGAAGGATTGGAATTATGCGAACTATCACTGAAAGCGGTATATATTTTATTCGATGGGGTAATCTCAAGCTTATGATAGAGGGTGCCCTGGGGAATATATGGTGACGTAGTTACATCCATCCAATTGGTTCCGTCCCATTTCTTAAGGACAGGTCCACCAAAATTGAAGTAACCCGCATACACTTGATCATTGGAATCCAGCTTGATTTCAAGCTGGTCAACTCCACCTCCCGCTCCAGGAGCAGGCCCGGGAAAACCGCCGCCCCCATTTTGATCTTCCAGCTCACCCAGGTTCTCCCAGCTTTGCCCGTTAAAGAACTGAACTTTAGGCTGGTATTCACACATGGTGGGATCAAAGCAGTTTTCACCCTGCTCAAAGGAAACGTAGAGTTTCCCCGTGGAGTCCATGACCAGCCTACTCTGCCGGATGCTGCTGGCAAATTCCCTTGGACCAACACTTGTCCAGGTAGTCCCGTCATACTTATGCACGCTGATCGCTTCATTAAAGCCATCCTGGTGGGAGAGATAAATATTCCCGGAATCATCAACCAGCAGTCCAGGTTTTCTGCCCTGTCCGCCATCCCAAATAATGGCATTGAGGCTCCCTTGCATTGTCCAAACTCCATTGACAAGTTTATGAACAAGGGCATCACTCTGGGTGAGCTTGACAGAGGCTATATAGGGGACATCTTGTGAATCGAGGGCTAGCTGGAGGGAATTGGCTGTGAATTCAATCCCCGTACCCGCACTCACCCAGGTATTTCCATCGAGTTTGAGAATGGTGGGGGAAGTCGCCTGGAAATTATTAAATGGCAGGAAGGCTAGATAGGGAATACCCTGGGAGTCAATTTCAAGACTTGGGTGCTGTCCCGCATCTGTAGCCGGTTGTGGGCCGACTCCAATCCATTCCTGACCATCCCATCTGCGAACATAAATTTTCCTTGTCGCTGGATTACTAGTAAGGATGACATAGGCCACATAGGGCGTAGAGTTGGGTCCAAGTGCAAAATCGATCTCCCCGCTCTGCATGGAGCCAAGAAATCCTTCGCCCTCCCCAAATCCGGGCTCACCCACATATACAAAAGTCCTAAGAATGGTGGGAGGCTCGCTGTCAAAGGTAGGTGGATCATTTACTGGATGAATTGTAACTGTGAAAGTGGTGGTGTCCGAACCAAGGGAATTGGTCGCCGTGACGGTCACAGTGGCACTACCGTTTTGATTGGGCAGAGGCATGACTACGAGGGCTGTATCGCTGAGTTCAACCGTGGCCAAAGAGGAGTTATCAATGGTGGTACTATAGGTCAGGGAACTACTTCCCAGGTTGATCAGCAGGGCAGCAAAATCTTCGGTGGTTTCCTGGCTTGGGATCGTACTTAAGGAAGGCGGTTCCGGCCCGTCAGTAACCGTAACGGTTATCGTGGTTAAACTGATGCCCCCCAAGCTGTCATCCGCTGAGATTTCCACCACATAGGTGTTGTTGCCTGAACCGTCGCCCAGATCCGTTGGGTTTTCATAGTCAGGTGGATTCTTAAAGGCTAAAAGCCCGCTTGATCCTCCGATTTCAAACCCAGCGGAATCCTCTCCCCCGCTGATGGAAAAAGTGATTGAATCACCCTCTACATCTGTAGCTTTCAATGTCACTGCTTCACTCGTACCCTCAACAACCGAGGGAGCTTTGTCTCCTTTAGATAAGCGCATGACGGTAATTTTGCTATTGTTTCCCCCATCTAAAAACGCAGTATAGGGGACTTTGTTCCCATTGACTCTGAGACCAGTGCTCTGGATAGGAGCACCGTCATTGAAGCCGACCTTACCAGCCTGTTTCCATTTAGACCCATCATAAACCCAGGCTGAAATTCGTCCCTGAGACTCAAAAGTATTATCCGCAAAGGCTATGTAGGGGACATTCCCGGGACCCACATCAAAAGATACAAATCCACCATCTGCCTGGGAAAATCCCTTTTCTCCCACACTCTCCCATTGATCATTCTGAGAATTGAATTTCATCACCGTCTGATAGAGAGAGCGGGCTCCGTCGGCATAGCCAACATAGGGTGTATCCGAATCATCAAAGGCCAGAGTCCCCCATAGCGCCGAACCGTCACTAAAAGCCTTCGAGCCTACCTCTTCCCACTGCTGGCTCTGAGAATTCAACTTCATCACCGTAAGTTTTTGCGAATTCGCTCCGTCCTGGTAGGCAATATAAGGGATACCCTGGCTATTCACTTTCAACGAGAGATACTCAGCAGACCCTTGAGAAAATTCTTCAGAACCAACCGAAACCCATTGCTGCCCATCGAACTTTTTTACGGACACTTTATTTGGCGGTCCGTGATTTCGATAGGCAAGATACAGAGTGTCGGAACTGTCAATCGCAAGAGAAGTCAATCCAACCCCTGTATTGCTAATACCCTGGGCTCCCACCGGAACCCATGCGGTACCGTTATAGGTCATCACCGTAGCCTTGCCCTGGTTAACCTGATCCACATAAGCAAGATAGGGTTGGTCATTGGAATCGAGGACAAGTGAGGCATATTCAGCAGGTCCTCCAGGAAAATTCCGATCTCCTACGGCAGTCCAGGTGGTGCCGTCAAATTTCATGACCGAAACAGAATTCGTAGCATTATTGATTTGCTCAAAGTCATTAAATCCGATATATGGCCTTTGGTGACTGTCAAAAGCGATGGATATCTCTTGGAAGGTTGGTCCCGCGAAGCCCTCCATACCAACAGGAAGCCATCCATCCCCCAGCTTAAATAGCGGTGCGTCATTTACTGGATCAACAATGAGCTCAAAGCTGGTTGTAGTCGTGCCGCCTTCATTGGTTGAGGTCAGTGTAATGGTAGCGCTTCCAAATTGATCAGCCTGGGCTTGGATGAATAGATTTCCCATAAAAGGGAACACGCCTGCCAGTGTCGGGTTATCAGTGGATGCGGATACGGTTCCTGTAGTCTGACCGACGAACTGCAGACTTATGCTGATGGGCGCGAAATCCTCACTGGTATGCTGCGTGGGTATGGTACTTAAAACCGGGGGATCTACCCCTTCAATTACAGTCACAGTAACCGTAGCTACACTCGTACCGCCGTTGCTGTCATCTGCGGTTACCTCAACCACATAAGTGTTATTTCCGGCTGTATCTCCAAGGTCAATGGGGTTTCCAAAATCCGGTGGAGTGGTGAAGGAAAGTACCCCTGTGGAAGAACCGATTTCAAAGGCGGCCTGATCCGCACCTCCGCTCACTGAAAATATTAGACTATCACCCTCAGCGTCAGTAGCTTTCAGGGTGATCGCGATACTGGTTCCCTCGAGCACCGAGGTGGTTTGATTCATGGGATCGGGGGCAGGGCCTCCAAGTCCAAACGTTTTCACCGTGACATTGTTCGCTCGATTTCCATCATGAAACGCGGTAAAAAGAGTATTGTCTGAACCTATTGCTATGGTATGACCTGATACAAGTTCGTTTTGGTAGGGTGAGGTGACCGCAGCGGTCCAGGTTGTCCCGTCAAAAGTGAAGACGGATGGCTCCTTCATACCTGCGGAACCACTGGTAAAAGAGAGGACCAGTTCTTCAAAAGGACTCTCTCTTATCTCGACATGGAGTACATCAAAGCCCCCCGCTTCTGAAAAATTTCCAAATTCATCCCACTGAGCCCCACTAAATTCATATACCTTCGCGGCATACCCATTACAATGCGGAGGAGTACCGCAATCCGGTACCCGAACCGCGAGAAAGAGACGATTGTTTGAAAGAGCTACTAGACTATGATCGAAGGCAAAATTCACCAACTGTGGGGCACCTATTACAGACCAGGTTGTACCATCATACTTTCGAACACTAACCCATGCGTCAGGACCCGAGGTATCCGTAATCCCGGTGAGATAGACGATTCCATCTTCGATAGCAAAATTTGGGGTACCGCTAAGGTTAAAATCAGGTGAACCCTGCAATTCCCACGTACCGTTGTCCAGCATATAGACATCAGGCTTTTGTCCCTCCAAACTCAAGGAAAGATAGAGAACTCCGTTTTCATCATTTTCCATTTGTAATCGCGCTGCGGCAGCACCAAATCCTGATAAATCCAATCCGGTTCCCGCCTGCACCCAATTCTGTCCATCAAATTTAAGCACCTGGGGAAAACTAACCTGGCCTCCCATATCTTTGGTTAGGTATGCCAAATAGGGCGTGTCATTACTAGCAATACGTAAAATAAATTCCTGCCCATTGTCAGTCACTGGTTGGGAAGCCCCTATTCCAGCCCATGTATTCCCGTCCCAACTGCGCACATAAATAGAGGTCTTCCGTGACATGTCCATTTCATTGGGATTCACAATTCCGTAGGCAACAAAGGGTTCTGAGTTGCTATCCACATCCAGTGAAACTTGACCGCTTGAGGCTTTATCCGCAAAGAGTCCGCCTTGTGCTTCCCCGAATCCTGGCGTGCCATAAATGGTGAAAGTTGTTCCGCCGCTCGGCTTGACCGCAGTGAAAACCGGTGGCGCGTTGATGGGCTCCACCTTATCGAGGATTGTGACGGTAACTGTAGAGATTGCGGTGCCCCCATTACTGTCATCTGCGGTGATCTCCACCACATAAGTATTGTTCCCCGCTGTGTCCCCCTGGTCAGTGGGATTTTCAAAATCAGGAGGTGTAACAAAAGAGAGTGTTCCTGAGGTCGTATCTATGCTGAAGGCGCTGGAATCCACTCCGCCACTTACGGAGTAGCTCAGAGAGTCTCCGTCTACGTCTGTCGCCCTTAGGCTCATGGCTATGCTTGAACCCTCCAGTACCGAGGTGCTCTGGTCAGCCGGGTTTACAGCCCCTCCCCCCAGGCCAACCGTTTTCACACTGGGATTACTGTTGTTGGAGAAATCCAAAAATGCCGTATAAAGGGTGTTGTCGCTGTGGACAGCAAAGGTATGAGATGAGGCCGTGCCGGCCTGGTACGGGGCAGTAACTACTGCGCTCCAGGTTGTGCCGTTATGGCTCATAACTGAAGGAGCAAATCCCTGTCCTACAAATCCCAATAGAAGGTTTTCATTAGCATCTTTTTTCAGCAATGTTGCATCGGTAGAAAATCCAATCCCTCCACCCGTAAAGGAAATCACCTCCGTCCAGTTTGTACCATCAAAGCGGCGCACCTTCGATTGATACTCCATACATGGTGTCATCATGCAATTTGGATCTGTTTCATAAGCGACAAAGAGACCGTCGCCTGAAGTGAGTACCAGACTGCTGTTTTGAGCAGAGTCTGCAAAATTTTCGGAACCGACCAGGCTCCAGGTTGTTCCATCGAATTTGCGCACACTCAGGGCATCATTGTTGCTAGATATATGGGATAAATACAAATCACTACCATCAAAGATCATCCCGGGCTTTCTACCTGAACCTCCATCCCAGATGATGAAGTTCGGTGATCCCAACTCATCCCAAATTCCATTGCTGAGTTTGTATACAGCCCCATCACTCTGGGTGAGAATTGCCACGGCTATATGAGGGACATTGTTTTCATCAAGAGCAAGCTGAAGAGAGTTGGCCGTGAAGTTGATACCGGTACCCGCTTGTACCCAATCCGCACCATCAAATTTCAGAATCACAGGAATGGCGTACTGCTGATTCATCTCCCCAAGATAAGCAATGTAGGGGATATCATCAGTCCCAATGGCCAATGTAAAAGACCGTCCGCCGTCCGTTACCGGCTGAGAAGCACCTACTGCCGCCCAGGTGGCTCCGTCCCACTTGCGAACATAAATAGAATTGGCATGACTCTGGTTGTTGATGATCCCATATGCCACATATATAGCACCGCTGGAGTCCAGAGCCATTGAGAGGCCAGAGGAAGAAAAGTCACCACCAAATGCCTCACCTTCTCCGAATCCAGGGATTCCGAAATACACAAAGGTAGTGCTTGAACTTGGCGGCTCGGCCACAAAAGTAGGAGCGTCATTAACCGAGTTTACCGTGATTGAAAAGGTTGTAGTGTCAGTTTTTCCATTTGCTGTAGCAGTCACAGTAATTGTTGCTTCCCCACTTCCATTAGCAACCGGGGAAATACTCAGGGTTGAACCGCTGACATTCACACTGGCAATTGTGGAGTCAGATATCTGAGCTGAAAAGGAAATGATATCGCCATCCTGATCTGAAGCCCTGAGCGATACCTGGATGTCCGGCTGGAAATCCTCATCCGTCGTAATATCTGAGGGCTTTGTAGCTACAGGCCCTTCATCCACATTGAGTACCGACACCGTAACGGTCAAAATTCCCGATTCAGAATTGCTGTCTGTAGCGGTGACTTCCACGGTATAGGTGTTGTTGCCCGCTGTATCCCCAAGATCAGTAGGATTCTCAAAGTCTGGAGCCGTGGTAAATGACAGGACACCGGAGGTTGGGTGGATCTGGAAACCACCCTGGTCAGCGCCTCCGCTAATCGAGAAGGAGGTGATGGAATGAGCATCCGCATCAGTTGCGGTAAGAGTACCCGCTACACTCAATCCCTCAACCACTGATGTGGAGTTCTTGCTACCACCGAGCCCTACTGTTTTCACGCTTGGATTATTATTGAGAGAGCCATCCCCGAAGACGGTGTAGAGAGTATTGTCTGAATGCACGGCAAAGACATGTGGGCTGGCACCTACCGTTTGGTAGGGTGAGGTCAACACCGCAGTCCAGGTTGTACCGTTAAACTGCATCACAGAAGGTTTAAATCCAAAACCCGTGTAGCCCAGCAGAAGGTTCTCATTGGCATCTTTCCTTAAAAGTGTGGACTCCGTGGAAAATCCCACACCTCCGGCGTCAAAAGAGATCATCTCAACCCAGTTTGTCCCATCCCAGCGGCTCACCTTGGACTTGTATTCCATGCAGGGGCCCATCATGGGTTCGCAGTTAGGATCCCTCTCATAGCCAACGTACACTCCCCCCCCCGAAGTCACTACCAAAGAGCTGCGCTGTGCAGCGCTCACGAAATTTTCGCTCCCCACCAAAGTCCAGTTGCTGCCGTCCCATTTACGTACGCTCAAACCATCATCTGTATCGGAGATATGTGAAAGGTAGAGATCGGAGCCATTAAAGGCCATGCCCGGTATGCGGCCCGCTCCCCCATCCCAAATTGTGAAAGAGGGAGAACCCTGCGCTACCCAGGCCCCGTTGACCAATTTATAGACTGCACCGTCACTTGCAGTGAGAACGGCAACTGCGATATGCGGGACGTTAGTTTCATCCAGAGCCATGGCCATCGAGTTGGCTGTGAAATTCAATCCCGTTCCCGCCTCTACCCAGTCATTGCCGTCAAACTTCAAAACCTCGGGAATAGAATACTGGCTATTACTTTCTGCGAGATAGGATAAATAGGGAATATCGTCGCTTCCGATGAGTAGTGTGTAACGTCGTCCGCCATCTGTTACGGGCTGGGATGAACCTACTCCACTCCAGGAAGACCCGTCCCATTGACGTACGTAAACAGCGGTCTTGTTATTCTGGTTGTTGCCAATACCATAAGCCACATGCACGTCGCCCTCTGAATCAATTGCTGTGGATAATTCAGTGAAAGTTGTTAAAGCCTGACCAAATCCCAATCCCTCACCAAAACCGGAAGTTCCATGATAGACAAAGGTTGTTGAGGCTTCGGACGCAAGGGAGAGAACAGGAACAGCGGCCTGGAAATTTTGAACCTGCAAAATGCTAATTGCAAAAAAACCAAGAAAAAAACAGCGAAATTCCCGAATTCCTACCATTCTCTATCCCGTTACCAGGGTTGAAGAACGGAGTATTTGGTACGCAAAAAGAGAAGATTGGTGGGAAAGCTGCACATTAACGGGATCGAATTTAAGCATCGAACATCCATGTTCTTTTGCTCCTTTGATAGATTCTCGACTACTGATTGGCTCTGTCTCTTCCCTGGAAACTCTCAAAACTGAACCGAATCTTCTCTATCCTAATGCAGATTCAAACAATGTCAAACCTCGGAAGGCAAAATATCCCAGCCCCTGTTTATGCGGGTTAAGGGCAAATTCACAACAGGCTCCCACGCTAATCCCTGACACTTGTCTACCTCCAGTAAAATAATTCTGCGATAAAACCATCCTGAACTCCGAATTATTGCTCGAATGAAGCACGGATTCCGGGAATTAACCCCATCACTTCAATCCTATTCCACGAATCAAAGCCCCTAAAGAACTCATCCCGCGACTTGATCGCGGGATCCAGGAATAGCTGCCAAGTTAGCTATAAATCATCGCCTGCGGCTCACCAGGCATCGTTTAGGTTGCGCCCGCCATGGTGGCGGAAGAATGGATCCCGCGATCAAGTAGCGGGATGACTGGGAGTTCAGAAGTTGTGCATGGTCGCTGAGCGCGACGACGGACTATGCATCGCATAGTTCTGGGAGTGATCTGTGAGCAGGTGCTGCTTACGGCCTTCCAGCCAGATGTCTAAGTTTCGCTCGACTCATCTCTCAGAAAAGGCGTCCCTCATGTTGTTTTTCAGTGGGGCTATCAGGTACTGAAGTACTGTTTGACTCCCTGTATGGATAGCAATAGCAACCTGAACGCCCGGTTTCAGGTCATATCTTTGCCCTCCCCCCTGAAAGAACATTTGATTCGGCTGTATCCGCACCTGGTAATAAGGGGGGTGGTCGGGTTCTGTAATGGAGTCGGGACTGATGAACACCACGTCGCCTTCGATGGGTTGAAATCCTCTGGCTCCTGAAGAGGCCAGGGTGTCGATAGATCTTCATAAGCCACATACACAGCATCACTACTATCAACAGCAATCGCTGGAGCGTCCACGCTTGAAGCAAAAGCTTCGCCTCCCAATGAACTCCAGTCTCCGCCTGTCTCGTTGGTAATCGCAGGAGAGTCGTTGATCGGGTCAACTGTAACCGCGAAGGTTTCCGTGTCCGTCCCGCCTGTAGCAGAAGCGGTGATTGAAATGGTAACGGAACCGTGCTGGTTTTTTCGGGAAATCACTTGCAGCAGCGTACTGCTGGCTACATTTATAGATACAACGGAGGTAGCCGAAGAAAAAGCCGTTACGGATATGGGATCACTTTCCGGGTCCGTCGCGGTTAGAGTCAGGTTTACAATTCCAAAATCTTCATCGCGGGTTAGGTCTGAGGGCTTAGTTAAAACCGGTGCCCCGTTGCCATTGGCAAACCCAGTTGCACTGATCAAGAACAGGGCAACAATCAAATGAAAAATCTTGGTTCTGAGCATGAGGGGGGAGGCATTCATAGGGGTCTCCGGATTTTGGTCCTGTATAGAGAGTCTTCTCAGCGGGGCTTTAGACATATCGAAGCCCATTGAGCGGACTGATTAAATCAAAGGTTAGTTAATAATTCAATAGAGAAACTAGTGGTTTTAATTTCCGCTAATCGGATATATTTATCGATAATGGCGTGCTGTAGATTAATGGTTTTGATTTTCGTTAATCGGACATGTTTATCGAGAATGGCGTGCTGCAAATTAATGGTTTCTACCGTCATTGATTCTAAATCAGCATCCCTTCCCACAGGGAACGAAGAACCTCTGTAATGTGAGCCCCCTCAAAGCCATCTTCCATGATTCGTTTCATCCAATCTAAAGAAACAATCACCGCACGGCAGGCGGGATGCTCTTTGCAAAAGGCTTCTGGCCCTTTGAGATGGTGAGAGCGCACCTGGTCGGTGGACTTAACTTCAATAGCAAGCTGATCATCCCCCAGTTTAAAATCCACCTCGCTTGCGGAACTGGTCCTCCAATAGGAAAAAGAACTCTAAACAAGAGGAATATGCTCTTCCCCGTTTGTCGAGAGCCCCACAAAAAACAGGTCTTCGTGGAGGAAAGGGAAAGACTAAAACTCTCTGAAACATGTAAATATTATTTTATAATTACATGTAAATTTAAAGTTGAGTATTAAATATATGATGGAATTGGATTTTGGATTGGGAAGGAGGGAATCAAAGGAATGAAGTTTGATCCCGCCCCTACATTGGTATTGTGTACTACGACATTCCGAACTTCGATCCGGAATCCAGTTCTTTCGTTTTTCCTGGTCATCTTGCCTGCTACCCCTGAATCCCGTGTCGTAGCACGAGATGAGCGGCTTCAATTCATATTTCTTCCTACCTTCCTGCCCATTCTCGGACTGACCTGCCCCCTTTAAGTCGTACCACTTTTTATGCTTTGAGGCAGAGCCTTTTCCAAGTCAGGTTTTACAAGAGGAAAGGGTTCAGAGTCTAGAAGTCACTCTATGAGTAACCGTTCGATGGTTTTCATTGATAGGAAGAGCCGGACGTCCACTATTAGTGGGATGGATCTTGGATCTAAATGCGTATGCCCTGTGATGTGACACCTTTAGCCTTGACCAAACTGTGAGGTTTCCTTAGTATGGTCATATAGCTATTTCGGTTTGACCAAAGTTAACCCTAACCGAAGTTTAGTCAAAATGAAGCCCCGGTATCTTACAAAAGAAATTGAGACAATTTGTTTTACGTCCCACAAAATCGCACTGCTCTCCGGTCCCCGCCAGTGCGGGAAAACAACCCTCGGCAATATGCTGATCCAAACTCGTCCCCTTGGAGAATATTTTAATTGGGATCAGACTGAGTTTCGACGGAGATGGGTAAAAAGTCCGTCTTCTATTGTCCCCCAACATCAGGGGAAGGACATCCCTCTAATAGTCCTTGATGAAATTCACAAAGATCGCTACTGGAAACGTAATTTAAAGGGGATTTACGATACATTGGAGTCACCTTGCGATTTTCTCATCACAGGCAGTGCACGACTCAATGTATACCGAAGAGGGTCAGATAGTTTGGCAGGGCGCTATTTCCACTTTTCGCTCCATCCGTTCAGCCTAAAGGAATTGTCAGAACAAGAGGTCCTAGAGCCTGATGAAATGCTGGAAGCCCTTTTTAGCAAGGCTCTGACACCGGGGATTCATACGCGAGAATTCCTTGATTCTTTGATGGCTTATGGCCCCTTCCCTGAGCCGCTACTTTCCCAGCATGACCGTACTGCTCGGCTTTGGAGACGAACTCACGAACAGGCAATCATTCGTGAAGATCTGCGCGATTTGAGTCGTCTGCCGGACCTGGGTCGTCTGGAACTGCTCGCAAGCTTGATTCCCGAACGCATCGGATCGCTTCTAAGTGTGGCAAGTCTCAGGGAAGATATGGAAATTAGTTTTGATACGGTGAGAACCTGGATGAGCTACCTCAGAGAACTATACTATCTCTTTGAAATCAAACCCTATAGTAAAAGGATTCCACGTTCACTTCGCAGGATGGGAAAAGTATATCTCTGGGACTACGGAGGAATCCCGGACAGGGCCGCAAAGTTTGAGAATCTCATAGCATGTCATCTTTTAAAAACCTGCCATTATTGGTCGGAGACGGGACAGGGGGAATTCCAACTCTTTTTTCTAAGAAATAAAGAAAAACAGGAAATAGACTTCCTTGTGGTTCGAGATGGCGAACCCTGGCTACCTGTTGAGGTTAAGCTCTCCGAAACCACTCCCTCGAAGAGTTGGAAAAAGTTTTTATCGATTCTCCCATGCAAACGAGGACTACAGATTGTATACAAACCCACATGGACTCTCCATGACCTGGAAGGTTCCCAGATCCTTGTAGCCGGTGCCGCCGAAGCACTAGGCTATTTTGCGTAGCCTTTTCAAGCACTAGAGCAAACCAGGATAGAGTAACCAATAGCAGCACTATCCTGAACTGGTTTCAGGAACCATGAGTCAAGGCACGATGGTAAATATATCCAATTTTCTGGATTGCGGATCGAGGTCTACAATGACGGAATATCATTCCGGGAAGACAAAAAAAATATTAGTTAAAGGGTTCGATGGCTGGTACGTGGTGTTTGGCCTGGGGTTCAGAAGTAGTGCATACGCCGGGATCGCGACGACGGGCGATGCATAAGCATCGTTCTAGGAGTGCATCACAGCGTAGGTGCTGCTTATGGACCCCAGGACAAATACCAAAGTACCAGTTATCGGACCCTAGTTTGATCTCCTAATTGGCGGAAATGCACTCCCTGTGGAATCACCACAATGGGAATATCCATAATGCGGTTATTACCAGCCCCATCCTTCACATCCACCCTGAGCACATCATAAAAATTAGCATTGGGATAGAGGTGGTAGGTGGTCAGGATCTTGGCCTGTTGGTAAACCCTTCCCGCGGTTGAAGCGCGGGATGGGAACGCGTGCCCCCCCACGTCCGTGCTGATGTGCTGGATTGCGGGCACTGCCGGTGCATATACGTTCAGTCCGTCTGCCGCGCTGGAAATACTGATATCGATTCCATCGAGATCCTTGTTATCCGTTGCCTCCACCTTGACCATAAAGCGCACATCCTCGGGAACATGAAAGGCCATGTCTTTATGCTGGGTGGACGGCTCTACATCATTGACTCTGAATTGGGAGACGGGTGAGTTCGCGCCTGGTCTATAGGTATCCTCATCTAGTTCTTCATAGGTGGGTACCGAGTCAAACTGGGGGTTGTTGGCATCTCGTTTATCCTCGGTTCGAAAGAATACCACCCGGTCTGAATCCTGGTTCGCGTTTATCACTGGATCCGATTCATACCCCTGTGCGCTCATGAGGGTGTATTCCACTTTCTTATTGTATTTAAACTCCACCAGCGTTACGCGCACATTGGGAGCGTCGTTGTCAGCGACTACGATTTTTGCAACCCGTGCGGCACGCTTTTGCAGTTCATTGCTATAGTAGCGATTGATTTTGTTCTCAATGCCTGCTGAAGCGGTCTGCCCGACCGCGCCAAGGGACCCGTCTTCCCCGTAACTCTCCATTCCCTGCCTTCGTTTCCAACTGGTCCCGAAGAGGAAATTCGGCCAGGAACCAAAATTACCATTGAACCAATCCGAGCCCGGTGAATTCCAGTTAATGTTGCTGGGTACATTGGTGTAGTTGGGGTAATCCTTGCTGATGCGAACATCTCTTGCCTTGGCATAGACGTTGTAGGTCATCGGCCCCTCTCCGGGATTAGGCTGGGCTCCATTGACAAAGTAAGGCGTAAGCAGATACTGACTCTGAACTCTCCAGCGGGTTTTGATGGAGCAGTTGTCCGGATTGGCATCCAGGGGCGTGTTGGTATTGAGACAGCCCGGGTCAAAGGCTGTATAGCCATCCGGGCCTGCGGAACCTGGATTTTCCGCTAAAAACTCCACCCTGGTTTCATTGTCTTGATGGTCGGGGTCCAGATCATAAGGAAGCTCTCCGTTAAGATCCGGTACCAGGGAAATCATCCATGAATTGAGTCCCGGGTGGGGAACGGTTGGGTTTTCCGTTCGTATATTTTGATCCTGGGTTCCCATATAGTTTTGAATCGCCGCGTCGGCACCAACGGTTGCCGTGGGTGGATAGAATTTGCTGCGGTTGGCAAAATCGTTCATGCGCTGCCAACTCTCGGTATTGTTTGCTGAATCGGTAGTGTGCGTAAAGGCTTGTGGAATGCGTTCCACGAAGACTCCGTCTGAAGGAAACCCATTGCCGGGAACCTTATAGGGATACATGAAGTCATTGGCGGCTATACTGACTGGATTATAGACAAAGCCAGGCGCGGTCTCTACGGAAGGCGTCGCCAACCCGGTTCTGGAGAGATCAAAGATGGGCAGGTTGTTTCCCTGGTTCGTCAACTGGGTCTGGTTGGTTAGAAGGCTGGTAAAAGAGAGATTAAATCCATAGGCGCGCTCCCCTTTTGGACCTGCCGCAGCGCTATTGAGCCCAATGCCGTAGTGAACTTTGGGATCGTACCCGATCTCGTAGGCGAAATGTACCAGTCCGGGTACGCGCTTTTTATCGTCAGGAGTACCCGAGCTTCCATCGTTACCCACATCTTCGTAGGTTTCCCACAGAGCATAGGGGTTATTGTCGGTCACTTCGAGAACAATGTCGCCATCCGCTCGTCCTCCTGAGGTGGCCGCGAGGTTTTGTCCCTCAATCACACTCATTTTGGGAGCTTTCATATCCAGTACCGCGACATCCACAAAATGATCGACTCTGCCACCGGGCTCATTGTAGGTCACATCATCCCCGGTGGTTTTAAATCCCCCGTCCACGCGCTGTTTGCCGCTTATATTCTTGGTAGAGGAAAGCTCCAGTCCAAAGCCGTTGGCTTCGGCATCGGGCGGAATGGTGGGAGCTCCTGGCTCAAGGGTTCTCTGGGTTGCTAAAATCGGCCATACACTAATGGCATCGGGACCAAAACCAAGGCTGACTTTGGAGTAGTCCGCAGGGTTATGCTTACCCGCCGCGGTTGAAGCAGGCCCCCAGTAAACCGCGTCATAATAGCGGTAGTCCCCGCTGCCCACCGGATTCTCATCCCTTCCTTCCCAGCTCATGACCGGGTAGAAAAGCTGGAACCCAATCTCAAGAATTGTGGGTTCACTAGGTACGGGAAAACTTACCGGATGAATGCTCGAATAAAGGGACGCGAAACCGTCTGCACTGTTGAAGGATCTCATCGGTGAATCCATTTCCGTAAGAACATCGGTGGAATTCAAGAGCGCCCCGCTGTTAAAGAGGGGGATTCGCACCCGAACCTTACGGTCACGGCGCTGTTCCGCGGCAGTGGACCCCAGGTACCACATCAGGGGAGAAGCTACCGGTGGTACCGGTTTCCCATCGGAGCTGAGATTATAGGGGGCCAGGTTTTTCACTAACTGTTCCCAGCTTGTGCCCCCTTTTTTAATCATGAGGTTCATCATGAAGATCTCAGCCAGGTTTCCGGTTTTGATGATTTTTTTGCCCACGGTACCATCAGGCCTTGTATAGCGCATGAACCATGCGTATTTGATCTCCCACCAGGTATAAAAGGACTCGGGATGATCGATGAGATCTTTATTCAAGGTGACGCCGCCCATGCTGCCGGGAAAGGCATCATCGGAGGCTAAGGTTCCCTGGTGAGCCGCTTTAAACTGAGCATCGGCTCCTACAGCCGAAATCAGGTTTCCTGCCTGGACATACCCCTTACCCGTTTCATAATCACCGGACGCATCGTAGCCTCTCCTCTCTTCATCCTGGGGATTGTTTCGATCGGAGGTGGCTATCCTGGTACCGGCCTGCGAGGAAGATGTAGACCAATTTGATGGATGGGTAGCGGTTTTATCCATCGGGCTGAAGTTGATGTTACCCATTGTCAGGGTTCCACCGCCTGGATATTTATAATCCCAGGCTCCCACTCCCTTGTACTTGGTCTGGATGGCATCTTGTTTACCCAGAACACTCTGTCCGATGGCATCGTATTTAAGATCAACGATGCGGAAAAACTGCACCTCTGCTTCTGCCACGATGGGAGTTCTTTGATCCTGGTAGGTGACCACCAGGGGAGCCGGACTCTTGGCATGGTTTCCGACGGCAAGAACGGGGAATCTGCCCTCCGGGCCTAGCAGGTCACCATCATCTACATTGGCATCCACCTGGTTGGTGTGCTCAGCGATGGTATCAGCGCCGTTGGGATAGATACCCGCGCGAGTCTCCTGGTCCTGGGAAAGAAAATTATTGGAGATGACCACTTCCTGAATCTCATCGCTGGTCTGGGCTGGTCTGGCTCCCACCTGAATTTCCATTGCATACCAGGTCACCGCTACTTCAGCGCTGATTGATGAGGCCAGGTCGAGGAAAGTCTTCTCGTCAGCGTTAAATCGTGTCCCGCCGAAATACAAATACACATCGTAAATCCCGGGATCTTCAAAAGTGAAGGGGATGGCTTCAGGGTCCAACCCATCTGTTGCCACACCGGCAGGATTAGCATCTTCAAGATCTTTCCAGCAGGTGTCCCTGAGAACACCAACCGAGGTGTAGGGGACTTCCTGAAAACCGGCATTGAGAAACCCGGTCCCTACCAGGTGATCTTTGTTGATTAGAGAAGATCCGTTGCCGCCATTGAGAAGAGGTGTACAGGAGGCCGCTCCATAGTCCTTGAAGGAGTGCGGCGGAGTGCGGGCAAGGATTCGCCAGCGGTAGCGCAGGTTGCTTAGCGACGCTACTGGAGCGCTCACCGGTCCTACCGTTGTGTGGAGCAGGTTCCCCAAGAGCTGTCCCTGGCTTTTTACAAAGGAGGGTAACAGAGTCCCCATGCGTGAATCATTGTCATAGAAATAATCTTCCACCCCCAGGTTTTGCAGGTTTTGCCTGGCGAGATTGATACCCACATCCTCGTAGTTGCTGATCATACGAACATCGCCAAAAACACTTAGTTCCGGATCGGAAGCCAGACCCAACTGAGCCTTGAGACCGTTGAACACCGGCGGGTTTTCCATATAGAAGGTATAGGAAATGTCCTCTTGAAAATTAGTCGCGCCTCCGTTGGTAACCGATGAGGTTTGCTGGGCGACAATATCGAGGTTGAAGCTGCCTGCTGTAGCAGGAGGGTTGGCCACGTTGATAATGGACATCTCGAAGTTGTATTTATCCTGGATGTTTTGAGCCACGTTACCTACTGCGGTACAGCTCCAGGGGTTCTTATAGATACCTGGACCATCCGTTTTGGAATCGAGGTTTCCATCCCTGAACTCCAGAAGAGTTGTACAGGTTCCGCCGGTATTATCCAGGGGAATCACGCCTATTTTCACGGGGCTTGAGCCCGGTAGTGGAGCAATCTTCTCTACCATGGCACCAGCATAGACTTTCAAAATAAGACCCTGCTCGACAGTACCCCCCGGAGCGGGTGTATCGAGGGGAAAGGCCGGGCAATTTCCAACCACGCGCCCCTGGTTACAGAGCTGGATGATTCTATCTCCCGTAAGCGGGGTGAGAAGTCTTTTCATTTCTCCCACCCCTTCCACGCCCCCGGTCCCATCGGTTCCGGATCCAAGGTGCATGATATAAACGAAGTTATCTCCATCAGCACCAAGGGCCATGAGAGGAGTGGCATTACTGGCCTCAACGGGTGTGGCACTACCGTCTAGCAGAATCGTTCCACTGACATGGTTGGATTGTTCAAAATAGATCTTTAAATTAGCCGCGTTTGCCACAGCCCACCATACAACTCCCCCCGTTCCCCAAAAACTGCTGGATACGTTGAAATGGGAAGCCGCGAGGTTGGAAATGTAGATATAGTCTTTCCCATCCACGGGGGACTCCTGAGAGTATTCTCGTTTTGAAGTCTGAACCGAGCGGGTGTAGGCCGGGTTACCGGCGAAATCGTAAATGATGATTCTCTGGGGAGCCATGGCCACATTGAGTGGTGAGCTTCCCGAACGAATAATCCCGTCCCCGGAAATCTCTCCGGCTCCCAGGGTGATACTGCTGCCTCCCTGCCAGCGGATGATGTCGGTCTTATCATATTTATTGGTAGTAGGATTATATTGGAGCTGAACTACCCAGGTTTCTACGGTGGTGGAGGCCCCCGAAGATACGGTTCTCGTTTCCACCATATAGGAGCGTTGTTGAGACTGGTTGGCACCCCCGGAAGAAAACTTGGCCCGTCCCTTATTGATCGTGATGGGTGGTACCTGCTGGGGAATACCATCCTGTCCGCACATATCTCCGCAGGCGTTGTAGCGAAAAATCTCCGGGGAAAAGGAGACGGAGGTGTTAAGAGCTTCTGTTGCGGGTCTTAGTCTTCCGTCTATGCTGGCATCAAAGGTGGGCGCAATGTCGAAATCCACCCCGCTTTGCATATTGAATTTTGCCTTGGTGGCATTTCCAAAAACCCCTGAGTCTAAATCCTGAAGCAAGGAGTTATCATCCTCTGACATATATTCATCGAGAAAAAGCGAGGAGCGGTTCTTTTTCACGCTTGATACTCTCGCCGGGCGAAGACAGTTACCGTGAGTACAGGTCGGAACATTCGTCAGGACAAAACTGTTGATGGGAGGATAAACCGCATCACCATTGGCATTATACTGGATGGCATACCCGCCCCGTGCGCATGGGTCCCTCCAAAAGCCCCCGTGATAGGAAAGAATCGCATTTACATCAATAGCACCCATTGCCGGGGGAAGATAGATGGTGTCTGCCGCGAAAGTATTGGCATTTAGCGTATATTTATAGGCATTGGAACTACTGCCGGTTAAGCCAACATTCTGATTCGCAGCATAGAGCGGATACCACCCCTCCTGTCCTCCCCTTTCGATAACGAACACCCAGCCCGGGGGCGTGGCGTCTACGGTGATCATCCTTGCTGCACTGCAGCCAAATCCTCCCTGAACATCGTAAGTGAGGCTGAAAGTACCTGGATAAGCGCTTGGGGAAGCGGGATGTTTTGTTGTCACGGTGCGAATATCTTTAACCGCTGTCCCATCCCCTTCGTTTCGAAAGAACTTCACATGACCAAACTTATCCACGGCCAGACCTTCATAGTTTTCAATCCCGGGTTTGTCAGACACACCCAGGCGCGTGGTCGCGTAATCATGTACTTTTCGAAACCGATATAAACCCACCGCAGGGGTGATGGGCGTATTATTTTTCATGGTTACGAGTACATAAACATCACCATTTCGATCAAGCACGGCTCTTTCAAAATCGCTTAACGCAGCATGGGTGAGGGGGAATAGGGTGAAAAGCAAGATCAAGAGCCTTAACATAGGTCTCCTCTGTTCAGGATTTCTCCGTATGGTGGACAAATTCAGAGCCGGTCTTTTTCGAATTCTGCTTCCAAAAAATCATGGGAATGATTGATTTTACAACAATGCCCTTAGAATAGATCTTAATCGTCGTCTGAAAACTGTCCAGAGTTTTATTTGAAAAAATACTTGACGGATTTTACAAGTGTTTAGCCGCCCACTTTCAAAAGATACTCACTTTCAACTTTATCTATGCGGTTTCACACTGCTTTTATACTCCTTCACGCTGCAATTCCACCACGATTCGGCCATGGATTACGATATTTTCGAGCTCACGCGATCGCTGGTGACGCGCGGCAGCCTAGAGCTAGATGGAATCCGCCATTTTCTTGATTTCGGCCTGGACCCCTCCAATACAGGCATTGCCGGCACACCGGGGAAGGACGGCGGCTTTTTTAGCCCTTATGGACTCCTTTCTTTATTTTTAGTTCCTTTTTACTGGGTCGGAGACTGGATTTCAACCTTACGCTCGATTGATGAATTTCCCTTCCTGATCTGCCAGTTCAGCGCCATCTTTTGGGGAACGGTGATGGCTCAACTGGTGTTCTTGATATGCAGAACGCTGGGCGGCTCCCTTGCGCTTTCAATGATCCTGGCCCTTGGCTGCACCTGCGCTACACCCCTATGGCACCAGGGTGTGTTCATTAACCGAGACCTTCCCGTGGGGACACTTGGCCTGGGAGCTTTTTATGTACTGCTAAACTCGAGAGCAAGGATGGGATGGGCAAGCGCTCTTTTATCTGGAATCCTGGCAGGGATAGGACTTTTAATTAAATCCATAGGTGTTATCTACCTGGCACCTCTCACTCTCTATCTCTACTTTTGTACTCAAAAGAAAACAGGTAAGTTTCTCGCTATTTTTTGGACACCGGTACTTTTGGGCGTCTTCGTACACCTCCTCTACAACAAGATAAGGTTTGACTCATTCTTCAAACTTGAGGAATTTGCTCGCAACTCTTCTTTACCCACAGAGTCCACTTCTGTGATCTCAAACGTAACAGGGCTTTTTGATCAACCGCTTATTAGCGGCATTGGCGGAT
>Ga0257122_1000879_pt1 | contig 23835 bp, 20 predicted proteins | sample SI106_120metaG_FD_190146 | JGI IMG/M metagenome (GOLD analysis project Ga0257122, IMG submission 190146) | Marine microbial communities from Saanich Inlet, British Columbia, Canada - SI106_120 | ecosystem: Environmental > Aquatic > Marine > Inlet | place: Canada: British Columbia | collected... | reverse complement strand
CCGCCATGGGTGGAGGTGCGCCCGCCTGCGCCGCAGCCTGCGCCGGAGTCACGGCAGGGCCTGCGGACGTGGCGGGAAAGGGCGCCGCTGCCGCAGGTGGAACGACGGCGGCGGGGGGAACGACGACCGCGGCTTGCGCAGGCTCGGTCGCCCCATGATCGAATTCGCTCGGTGTGTCGGAAACCGCGTCGCCGGCGTCCACGAGCGTCTTGGCGCTGGTGAATTTTGGAGGGCCTGCCGCCGGCGTGGCCGCTGAAATGGGCTGTGCCGCGGGAACCGGCTGCCCAGCCGGAATCGGTGCCGCAGCTGGAATCGGTGCCGCAGCTGGAATCGGTGCCGCAGCTGGAATCGGTGCCGCAGCTGGAATCGGTGCTGCAGCTGGAATCGGTGCTGCCGCCGGAATCGGCGCTGCAGCTGGAATCGGTGCTGCCGCCGGAACGGGCTGCGCAGCCGGAATCGGTGCCGCAGCTGGAATCGGTGCTGCCGCGGGAACGGGCTGCGCCGCTGGAATCGGTGCCGCTGCCGGAGCTGGCTCCGCGGCCTCGGCCTTTTCCTTCTTCTGGGCGGCAGCTCGGGCAGCTAGGTCCCTTAGTTCCTGGGCTTGCTCGCCGGTGGCGAAACCGAAAACCGTTTTCTTACTGCTGAGTTGTTGCTCGACCGCGTTGCCACAATGGGGGCAGTGGCTGGTCGAATCGGGAACCGTTTTACGACAGCTGGAACAGGTGGCCATGCCTCGTCTCCTCGTGAGGGCCGAAGTCTAACCCAAAACGGCTTGTGATATGAAATCCGAAATGGTTTTGGCGCGGTCTGGCCCCTGCCGAATGGCATTCTTGCGGGACCATCCGGGGATGGCAGGGGATAGAAGATGAGCCCGGTTCGGTCGCCTCAGCCTTGGGCATCGTCGGGATTAGAGGGGGGTTAGCCGTCAATCGATCACCTATACCACGGATATTACAAAGAAACATGGAGAGGCGGGGGCTATAGGTCTCATGCTTGATGGAAACGCACCTACGTTGTATAGGATCCCTGCTGTATTTCAGAGACGTGCCCATCCGAACCAGGGCAGTAACAAGGGGGGATGCATGGGTCGACTATTCGTCATCACATCGGCCAGTCTGTTTGCGTTTGCCTGCTCGCTCCAATTGGGCGACGCACCATTTCTATGCAACCAGGGTGGCAAGCCACTATGTCCGGACGGCTACGAATGCCGCGGTACAAGCTGCGTTCTCGAAGGCGTCTGCAACAACGCCGTGCCCTGCGCCGCGGGCTTACAATGTGAAAATAACCAATGTGTCGTTGCCAGTGTCATCCCCGACGCAGGCTCACCTGTGAGTTGCGGCAACGGCGCTTGCGACAATGGCGAAAACTGCTCCACGTGCGCTGCGGATTGCGGCCAATGTCCATCCAGCTGCGGCAACGGTACCTGCGATAACGGCGAGGATTGCAGCACATGCCAAGCCGATTGCGGCCAATGTCCCGGTAGCTGCGGCAATGGTGTGTGCGACAACGGTGAAAACTGTAGCAGTTGTCAAACCGATTGCGGCCAATGTCCATCCAGCTGCGGCAACAATATCTGCGAAGCTGGCGAAACCTGCAGCGGCTGCGAAGCCGATTGCGGAAAATGCGTTGTTTGTGGCGATGGCGTTTGTGATGCGACCGAAACGGCCACGTCTTGTGCATCCGATTGCGCAAACCCCGATTGCGTGGGCAGCGAAACGAATTGTGCTGATAGTGCGACGCTACAAGAGTGTGAAAACGGCTCTTGGAAGACCACAACCTGTGATGCATTCTGCACGGCCGCCGGTAAGAATACGTCTTTGGGCTGCAGTTATTCTACAACCTCAAGTCAGGATGAATGCCAATGCGGCACGGGTTCCACGGCTTCCGCGGGTTTTGGCGATCTCTGCAACGACGCGAGTCCCTGCGTGGCAGGCTATGAATGTATGGCGCTGAGCACGTCGGCCACCATGGGTTTCTGTAGCAAAGACTGCAATACATTTCTCAATTGCATGGGGGGGCCATCCGGCACCACCGCCGAATGCATCCTCGATGCTGTAGGCACGAAGACATGTATCTTCACGTGCGACTTTGGCGACCCCTGTCCAACCGGCATGTCCTGTACGTTCATCGGCATGTACAACGTCTGCCAGCCCTAAGCTCTTCCCACGTATAAATCGTGTTGAGCGGAGGGCGACATCGTCTCGCCTTTTGCAGCGCTCAGGGGCGCCGTGTTAACTTCCACATTAATGAGACAAAACTCTTCTTGGCGTCATGTCATCCTCTGCCTGCCACTGGTGTCTCTGGCATGTAGCGGAGACAGCCCCGCGATACCCGATGCGGGGCAGACCATGGACCTTGCCGTCGGTGACCAGGGGGTGGCGGATTGGTCGAAGGAAAGTAGTGTCGAAGGCGGCACCGACAGCGGTAGTTGCAACCATCCGCCCCTCCCCGAAGACTGCCCAACCAAGTCCGAGCCATGGAGCGCCGCATGCTACGACCCATCGCTCCCTTGCGATTGCCCCACGCCGCCGAACGAAAGTTGCGTAGATGGTTTTGCCGATACGCTAGCACCCAAACCGCGTTGGGTGGGTTCAATTGCCGCTTTGCCGGCTTCGCGAAATTGGGCTGGTGCTTGGGTTTGGCACCCCGGCCCGGCGTTGCCATCGCCGGCGACGCGCTATCTGATCTCCCTCCATGGCAGTAAGAGCAATGGGGTCTCTCAGCTTTATTGGTGGCACGACCGCATCCTGCGTCTTCGCGAATGCAAAGGTGTAGATCTCGGCCTTATCGCGCCCCTATATCTCAAACCCAATTCCGAGCCAGGTGACTATCTTGACCAGGATGAAATCTATGCGGTCGTTGATTCGGTTCTACAGGATGAAGTGAAAGCCGGCCGGGCGGCATCATCGGGCCATATTTTTCACGGTCATAGTCGCGGGTCGGCGAATCTGTATAGCTTGGGGGTTCTCGACGGAAAAGACGGCAGCCGTTGGGCCGGGCATTATGTTGCGAATTCTGGGGCCTGGCGGAATCAACCCCCTCCACCCGTATTCGACGCACTGAATAAAGACGATAAGACCGCGCTATCGAAAACGGCATATCTAATCTACTACGGACTTCAGGATCACGATCCCGATCAGAATGGGGTCAATGCGCAGAATCGAGCCGCCGACGTGGTTAAGAAACTCGGTGGAACGGTCAAGATCGTTGAGGAAGCCGAAGGCTGCCATAGTACGTTTCTGCAGGGAGAGCGCTCAGACCATGCCTTTGAAGCGTTGCTTTGGGCACTGGGGGAGTAGCCGAGACGTCGTGAGCAAGCTTTGCTTGGCCGCCGCCGCGAAGCGGGGGTGGCGGACTCCCGTCGCATTTGATCGACCAGTTTCCGAAAACCGAAAACCGAAAACCGAAAAACCGAAGACCGAGCCCCGATCTCAGTCCCAGGTGACTTCCAATTTGAAATCGCTGGTGGGATCCCAACCGCGAACCATGACGTAGATCTTGCTCGCCGGGGCGATTGAGGCATCGCAGGATTCGGCGCTACCGTAGCTGTAGGGACGGCATTCCCAATCTTGGGTTGTGGGTGCACTACCAAACTTCGTGTAGAGGTCCGCGTCGTTGTTGCCCGTGAGTTGAACGTTCACATTCGTTGCGCCGCTACCAAGGTCGACACTGAAACGCTTTTCTTCATTCTTCAGCACGGTACCGGATGCTGTAAATTCCTTCACTGAAGGCGTTGGTGTGGGGTCGACAACCACGGCGTTGCCACCGGGCATGCACGCGCTCTTCGTGGTCTGCGGAGCGTTGTACCGTGGTTCGTCGGAACAACTATAGCCATTGGCGCAGGATGCGTTGTTGTCTCCGAGATCGCAGCGCGCGCGGCAAAGGCCATCGACGCAGAAGGTGCCAGCATGGCCGGTGAGGTCGGGGCAATAGAGCGAACAGCTTTGAGTACAGGTGCCGATTCCATTGCCCGATTCCTGTTCGCAGCTCAGGCCTGATTTGCAGTCGGTGTTTTGGAAGCAGAGATCGCCAACCCATCCCGTGCTACCGGGTTTGCATACGGTCGCCTTTTTCCAGGTTTCACCAAAACGCGATACGTTTTTCGCCTGCTCGAAATGGTCGAAGCGCCTGCAGGCGTTGTCAAAATTGCTCGACTTGTAGGTGCAGTAGCCGGTTGAATCGTCGTCGGGATCGTCGATGCAGAACGTGGTTGGATAGCCGAATTTATCGTAGTCGCAATATCGCGAGCAGGCAGCGGTGCAGAACTTTCTTCCACTGAGTGCATTCGTTTTACAGATACCACCCTCGTAGTTACAGTCTGAATCGTATTGGCATTCCGACAGGATCCACTTCTGGGGGATATCGACAGCCTGGCCATTGCTGCGGCGTTGGACGGCTTTCTGCACGCGTACGGGAACTTCCGGCGTATCCTTGATATAGGCCCAGAGTTCAGCCACGTCCAACGCTTCCATTCTGACGCAGCCGTGTGAGACATAGCCGCGTTTCAAACTACCGCCATTTTCCGCGGTGAAGTTGGTGATCGGTCCATGAATCCCGTAGGCGCCATAAAAGCGAATAAAGGGTAGGCCGGCGAAGACCGGGCTCCGTTTGCCTGTGTCGGGATCGGTCCACCATTTTCGACACGCGTCGATTGTGGACGTCTTGATCGTGAAGTTGTTCTGTTTGGTGTAGCGAACCGGAAACATGGTGAGAGATTCATCGCTTGTCGACTGCCCGGCCACGTCGTTGATCGCTCCGACACCCACCGCATAGACTTTGCGAAAATCGCTCGCCTGGTCTTTGACCTCAATGGTCAAGCCGTCGAGTGAAATGGTGATCAGCGGATCCACCAGCGCGGGTCGCTGAGGAATATCCTTGCACGTCAGCGCATGCCCCCAAGTGCCATCGGCCTTCGTGTCGGGTATTTCACCCAGCGGCAGGTCAACGCCTTCAGCCAAAGGATCCACCGCTTGGTCGCCACCCAAGGGCTGACAACTCACGATCAGAGCCAAAATGAGAGGGGAAGAAAGAAGGACAATACGATGAAACATGGTTTTCCTCACTACACCCCAGTACATCAGGGGGCGCGTCTATACCTCAAATGATACAGTGCGTCAAATGAAACCTACACGTACCTACATACGCGCCAGGGGCCGGATTCGGCCCGGAAAAACCGCCGGAAGATTGTAATTTTATGTAGGAAGTCCGGACACCGTAAGGTTGTGCGGGCAGCCGGACTAGCGTGCGCTAGAGATCTACGCGTAGCCAGAGTCCCAGGTCGAGTTGTTGGCTGGGAATCGGTTGGGTGGGATCGTCTGGCGAGAAAAGCGCCCGTGCAACATCCCGAACTTCTTCGGGAAATGCTTGGTCTCCCAACCTCAGCTCGCCTTGCTTACCGAAATGGGCGGCCAGATAGCCCTGTATCGTTAGGTAGGTCAGCACTTTGACCGATAAATCAAGTCGGGCCACAAAAGAGCGATCGGAAAGGTTGCCGATGGTGGAAAAGGTAAAGCTCCAGTCGTCGAGCCGGCCCGGGGCGGGGAGTGCGGCGAAGAGCGAGGCATAGTGCCGGCCCGCGTAAAAGAACTGGGCTTCTCCGCTGAAGAGATCCAACGGATTGATTTCGTCCTTTCCTTCCTTGTTGAAGAAATACTCCGCGCCGATGATCAGCATATCGTCATCGAAGACGCTGAACGTATATTGCAGTCCGGCCGCGAGCTGCACCGCAACCTTGTCCTCAAAGCGGCTATCGAAAGCGAGTCCGAGTTCGGCGGTGAGGTCAAAATTCCAAATCCCGGCGCTGAAGTCTAAGCCAACGCGTGGGTCGATGTCATCGCGATAGGCGCCCGTAAGCCCCAACTCGATCGTGGAAAAGACAAATTCCGCGCGGCCGGCAATGCCGCCTTTATCCAAGCTGGTGACGCGGTCGAGCATTCCAAGAATGTAGAAATTCCAACCGAGGGATTCGACGGGAATATGCAATTTCACCAGCGGAACGCCGCTGCGGTCGTCGAAGAAACTGAGCAGTTCGCGTTGGCTACGGTTGATCACATCGATTGGGTTCCAGAAATGCGTGGCCCCCCAACGCACTTTTTGTTGGCCTATTGTGACGTAGACAAAACGGGCGATATCGAATTTAAGCCACAGTTCATCTAGGCGAACATCCACGCTGCTTCGACCGGACATTTGAACGAGGGGATCTGCATCGTCGACCGTTGGGTCCCATAGGAGTCGGCCTCGCACGAAACCGCGAACGCGATCGTTCGGCCGGCCGTCGAAATAGAGGTCGACAAGGTTGGGCATGGAGATCGGATGGTCGACGAGTTCGTCTCCATTAGTGAAGTTCCAATTGAACCGTAGATAGAGTAGGCCGCCGAGTTGAAGTCGGTCGGTTCCCAGATCGATGAGCTTCTTTTCGAGATCGAAAGAAGGGGCCTTGAGTTGCTGGCCGGAAGCAGCCTTCGGCTTTTCACCGAATATCGCATCCTCGCGCTTCTGCGTGGCCGGTTCCTCGCCGAACATTTCGGCCTCACGGTCCGCGACCTTCTTTTCTTTACCGTCGTTGGTGGCACCAAAGATCTCATCATCGCGCTCGTCAGCAACGGCAACACCGGCCTGCAAAACGCAGCATGCGACGCAGCAGGCAATACAGACAAGCTTCAGCAAGTTGCGCATGAGGTTCGTCTGCCTAGCGACTCTGAGATTCCAGCCAGGCCTTGGTAAAGATATTGGCAGGCAGGGCGTTGAGGTCTACTTGGCGAATCACCACGGTGGTGCGGTTCTCTTTGATCAGTTCATCGTAAACGCGGATTTGCAAGGGATACCAAATTTCGGTTTTCTTCGAAGGGCTGAAGACCTTACGCCATTTGGGGTAGTACGCCGTTCGCAGCAGTTTGCCGCTAGAAGCAAAGTCCTGACGTTTGAGAATGTTTTTGGAATCCTGATCGATTTGAAGTTTCACAGTAGGGTAGGCGACATCGATCCCCTTTTTCACCTTGAGCGTGAGATTGTAGGTTTTATAGCGCCCCAGCTTTCCTTCACCGGTGAACTTGCCTTTGTATTCCTCGGCCAGTCGGGATTCATCAAAATCCTGCCGATTGGACCCCGTGCCGCCAATCCGTTCTCTTTCGGTTCGTCGTTCCCATTTGCCAACGCGGGAATCGTAAAACCAAAGGTTCTTATCCAAGCGTAGATAGCCCTTGCCCCGTTCTGATTTGGGGCGCAGAAAAAGCATCATCAATTTATCGTCTTTGTCGCGGCGGTAGTACACGCCATCGTAGACGATATCGTTCTTATCCTTTTCCTTCTGCTCCAAAAAGAAACGCGCCTTCCAGTCGCCGGAGTTGCGCTGTCGGTCGTCGATCAGCTTCAAAAGCTTGAGCGTTTCGTCATCGTTCAGAGCATCTGCACGTTGGGGGGTAAATAGTAGGGCCAGCAATATGGCTATGATTGAGATTCGCATGGCCTTTATCCTACGTGAGAGATGGCGAGAACCGGTCGCAGGCGCGCGGCCCGGTAGGCCGGGTAGAGAGCAAAAAGCGTGGTGATGAGCGAAATGCTAACAACCGCCTGAATGACGGATGCGGGTGCGACCACGAGTCGCAGCGTATCGCTCATGAGAAAAATGGAAAAACCCTCGCTGACGCCAATTTGGATTGCGTTGACAAGGGCTGACCCTGCAACGCCCAATATTGCACCCAGACTCGTAGCGCTGACCGAGAGCAAGGCGGCCTCAAGAAGAAACATCAGTAGGACGCGCGGGCGCGACATACCGATGGCGCGAAGCGTACCAATTTCCGCTGTGCGTTCGCGAATGGTAACCCAAAGCGTGTTGTTCACACCCACTACAATGATCACCAAAAGGATTCCAACGACAATGGCCGTCAGTCCATCGAAGGCTTTGACGACCCACGTCAGCATGGACATTTCGTCTTCCCAGGTGGTGACGTCGAGTTTTTGTCCTGTCCAGGCCTCCCTGCTGACGATGGGAAATTTCATCCAGAAAGGGTCGGCTTGGGGTTCCATCACCCGGTATTTAGCCTTCTCCAATTCCGTGCGTAATTTTGCGGCGAGGTCTGCAGAACCGTTGGCGTCATCGAGGTAGATCATGACGGCGCCGGTTGTATCCTTGCTCATTAGATAGATGTCACGAACCACGTGTTTGGGTACAAAGACATTGAAGAGCGTGAGAAAACCGATATCCTTACAAATGGCGACGACCTCTACGTCTAACGCGTTGTGAGACCCCCGCACCGTTAGGGCCGAAAGCGTCAAATTGTCGCCGACGCCGATTTCCAGGCGTTTGGCCTGTTTTTCCGAGATCATAACCGTGCCGCGGCGTTTGAGACCCATCAGGTCGCCTTTGGCGATGGTCACCACCTCTGCCAAGGTGGGTTCTTTTTCAATATCGATACCCGCGATGCCCACCTGAATTGAACTTGTCGGGCTTACGACCTTGCCCCATCCGCGCAGGCGGTCGGTCACACGTGCGTTGGCACCCACCTTCTTCTCAACCAGCTTCTTTAACGGTTGATAGTCGATCAGTACGGGTGCTGCTTGGCCGGAGGTAATCTTATAGAACCCGCCCACGTTGACATGCCCCGTGGATACGGTTGTGGCGGCCCGCAACATTGTCGACTGAATGCCGTTGGACACACTTGTGAGTAACACGAGCAGCATCGTTACCGCGGAAATAGCCAGCCCCAACAGAAGGCTCCGTTTCTTATGAGACAGGAGGTTGCGTAGGGCGATGAGCATTAAGCGTCCCATAGTCTATTCCTCGTTGCCCATCGCTTCGCGCGGGGAAATCTTTGTGGCGAGGCGAGCGGGATAGTAGGTGGACGCGAAGCCAACCACGGTGATTACGGCTACCGCAGCGACAATATGTTGGGGAAGGAGGTCGGGGTGCAGGCGTGGGCCCGCGAATACGAAGTAGAAAAAATCAGACGAAGCGGGGATCCCCACGGATTTCATGATCAGCATGAGAATCGCACCGACCACCGCACCCAAGCCGCCAAAGATCAGGGCGAGCACCCCCGTTTCGAAGAGGAAGATACGTCGCACGAAGGCTCGACCGGCCCCGATGGCGCGCATGGTGCCAATTTCGCGCGTACGCTCCATCGTGGACATGAGCAGCGAGTTATTGATGATAATCATGGCCACTACGAAGATCACAAAGACCGCTCCATAAAGCACGACGCGAATCACACCGATGAACTGGCCGATGGTGCCGCTGGCGGTATGCCAATCCATCGTATTGACGCGTAGTTTGTTCTTCTCTAGCGTCTTATTGATGATGCCCATCGTTTCTTTGAGCTTGCTACCGTCTTTCAACATGACGGCTGCATTGATCACCACGCCCTGCCACAACTCGTCTTTGCTATAGGTCTGTTTGTGAATCTCGGCGGTGTAGCGTCGACCGCCTGTTTTTAGGTCGACTTCCTTTGTCGGATCGAAGCTGTCAGATTCTTTGGTTTCCACCAAATCGCCATCGTCTTCGAACATCGCTTCGGCATCTTCGGGTTTGACATCTTTGACGCCCACGTCTTTTCGTATCGCCGCCTGCTCCTTTTTCTTTTCCTTCGTCATATAGCCGTAGAGATCGCGAAACGTGATGATGTCCATCACATTAAATCCGCCGGCTAGCGGGGAGCGGTCGAGGCTACGAAAGCGAAACGTTCCGTAAACCTTCATGGGCACCTTGCGCATATAGCCGCCGCCGCGCGCAAATGCGGTGAGCACGAATTCGTCGCCAATGGCCACGGTGTAGAGCATGATGTTGGGAGCGATAACTTTGTAGAAGAGTTCGTAGCGGGCCGGGAAATCCTCATCGTCCATCGTCATGAACATTTTCATCAATTCGGTCAGATCGGTCATCTTCGTATGCAGGATTCCCCGAAGGGCACTCGCAACCTTCTTGGATGCCGTTTCGTCTAATTGATAGACTAGGGAGGCGACTTGGTTCTTGTTGTTGCGGATCCACTTCTGGCAATCTTCGCAGGTGGCAATGGTTTTTCCTTCGCCTAACCTCTCCTTGATTTTATCCAACCGCCTCGCGGTTTTATTCTTGACCATCTCTTCGTAGATTCGCTTATTGAAGAGGAACCCCCGTTTTCCATGGGGAATCATTTGTCCGTCGACGATTTCAAAGCGATCGAAGGTTTTCTGGAAGAGTTCCGTGTCGGTGCCGATATAGCGCACCCAAATGATATCCTCGGTCATGGCCAAGGGACCGATTTCATTTTCTAGAAACTCAAGGGTGTCGAGGGGCTTTGCCTCGAAATTGTCCCAGAAAGCATCCTTGCGCGTGCGCGCTAGGGCAACGGATGGGTCACCGTGTTCCTTTTGATAGCGTTCTATATCGGCGATTTTCGCGGCGTTTTGCAGATCGCGATCGAGCAACTTGATGATGCGCCGCACGTGGTTCTTGATCACGTGCATTCGCTTGGTATCACCCTTTCGATAGGCGTTGCGGAGCTCCGCGAGCTTTCGCTCTAGGATATTGCTCACGGTGGTCACGCCAAAATCGATTCCCATGGGAACAACCATCGCTACGTTGTCGACGGATTGCACGACCTCTTTGACCTTTCTGAAATCCTTAATATGCCCCACATCTGGCATTGAGCCATCGAAGTTGCCGAAGAGTTTGAAGTCGTCCTTGGCATCTTTGTTATAGAGTTGAATATGTGCAGCGACAGAGTTGACGAGGCTTCGTTCCATGCCCTTGTCGATGGCGTCGAGGAGGCCACCTCCGACGATGACGAGTACCGTTCCCAAAAAGAGAATCGATCCGACGATGATCGTCTTGAATTTATGCAAGAAGAGATTACGCAGTGCTATGCGAACCAGAATCATGCGGCAATCCGACCATCAACCAGGCGAATCAGGCGTGTGGCCGATCGCATCACGCTTTCATCGTGGGTGGAAAAGATGAACGTTGTATTTTCCTGCTCGTTGATTTCCTTCATCAGCTGAATAATGGAACCACCCGTTTCGGAATCGAGATTCGCTGTGGGCTCATCTGCCAAGATCAATGCTGGCCGTGTGACGAGAGCCCGTGCGATGGCTACCCGCTGCCTTTGCCCGCCCGAAAGCTCACTGGGACGATGTTGGATATGGTCTTTAAGGCCGACTTTCTCCAACAACTCTTCGGTTCGCTGACGTCTTTCGGTCTTAGAGATGGTCTTTTGCAGCAGCAAAGGAAATTCTACATTCTGAAAGGCCGTGAGCACCGGGACCAAATTGAAGGATTGAAAGATGAAGCCTATTTTGAACAGGCGTAGCTTGGTCAATTCCTTTTCTTTCAGGGTGCCCGTATCTTGGCCGGCCACGAGGACATTGCCGCGGGTGGCGACGTCGATACAGCCCACCAGGTTGAGTAGCGTCGTCTTGCCGCTACCCGATGGACCGGCGATGGTAGAAAACTCGCCGCTGTTGATCGTGAGATCCACCCCACGGATGGCGGGGACCGTGAGTTTACCCAAGGGGTATTCTTTGACGACGCTTCGGAGTTCGACAATCGGTTTCATATTGGCCTATTTCGTTAGCCAGTCGGCTGTGAAGTCGAATGTTTGGGCCATGCTGGTATGGGTTTCATCGACGAGGAAGCGTTCTATCTTGCGGCCGAGCAACGGAATGCTTGCGCTGCAATATCCCGCCCAGGTTCGGCGGCAGCCATTATCGCCGAGATCTTGCCACGTGTAGAGTCCCCCCATCTCGACGCGTTTGCCGATGACGGGAAGCTGAATCTCGACCTTCAGCGTTTTGGCCGCGCAATCGAAGGTCTCGCGTTGGGTCACGAGAGACTGGCCTTTGAGTAGTTTGGCGAGAGGGCCGCTGGCTTGTCTTTCGGCAACGAATTTGAGGTCACGGATAACACGTTCACCGCCCGCATTCGTTTCACTGCGGGTCTCGAATGATTCGATTTGCAGTTTCAGATGTTGATAGAGCTGGCGGCAAAAAGTCTCATCGAAAAACGTCGCCTGCTGAACCGCATCGGCGGAACTCTTGAAATCGTGTTCTATACGGTAATCCATCGTGTCCCCATTCTCCGGCGCGGTTCGTTAGATTTAGCAGGATTATCGTCAATGCACTGTATTTGTCAGGGAAAAATACGGGTGCCCGTCAGATTTCTGAGGATGGGGGATCGGCGCTCTCTCGGGAGGAAACTAAGGGCTGGTATTAATGGGAGATTTCCCGCCGATTTTGAACCGACGTAGGGCGTCGGATGGTATGATATCTGCAAATGTCTTCGGGATAGTTTTCGGGGTTGTTTTTGGGACCGTCTTCGGGGACGAATTCTTTCCCAGGCCGCGACCCTTTGCGGGAATCGCCGACGGGAATTGAGGAGTGGGTGGTGAAACGAATATCTAAGGCTGGCCTGGTTGCCCTCTTGATCTTGATGAGTGCGAGCGTCTTTGCCGCCTGCAACGGTTCGTTGAGCATGGGTATCGGCGGCGGGTTGCTCGCTGTGCTTTTCTTTCTGACGCTCTTTTTGGGCGGGACCCAGAGCGGTTGCGATGTGGATCGCATCGTGGTCGATCAGGATGCCGGCTATGTGGGCCCTTGCCTCAGTCCGCCCCGTCCGGACGATGCGAGCGCGGATACCTATATCGGTCCGTGCCTCGGCAATATTCCACCGGACGCGCAAATCGGCCCTTGCTTAGAGCCACCGCTTCCGGATGCCTACGTGGGTCCCTGTCTCTCTCGACCTGCGCTCGACGCCTATATCGGACCTTGCCTTGGGGCTCCGCAGGATCCCGATGTGGGCGTTGGGCCCTGTCTCGATCCCCCGCCGCCCCCCGACCTGGGCGTCTGTCTATCTCCTCCGCCACCGGAAGATGCCGGCGTGGGGCCTTGTCTATTCGTCGACCCCGATGCACAAGCGCTGATCATTCAGCCCAAGCCGGCGCCGGAAGTGCCGCATCAACTCGACGAACGCGATTCGGCGATCGAAAAGCTGGCGTTAAACGGCGCATTGCCTGAAGATCTCGCAAAACGATTACGCGGAGACGTCGGATGATAAGACGCCGGTGGCGTTGGCTTGTTATTTCCCTATCATTTCTTTCGATCGGTTTTCTTACGGCCTGTACGGTGTCACTTTCAGGTGGTTGGATCGGTATCGTTCTCGGCATTCTCTCCATGGGCGGCTTACTCTTTGCAGGGTCGAGTCAGAGCGGATGCCGCGGCGGATGCATGGGGCCGTGCTTGAGCGTTGTCGCGCCCGAAGTCGACGCGAAGATCCCGGTTGGGCCTTGTCTCAAGATCATGCCCATCGACATGGGGGCAGGCGCGGTCGATGCAGCGCCGCCGCGCAAGCCGTATTTGGGCCCCTGTTTGTCCGTGGCCGTGCCACCGAAGAAAGAACAGTCCAGCCTGGAAACCGGTGGTTCCAATTTGCCGTTTGGCTCCGAAGTTGAACCGGAAACCTTGTCGGAAGGCGATTTATCCGCCGAGCGACTGCGGGTGATCGAGCGTCTGGTCGCAGACGAGAGCCTCCATACGGACCTGGGGGAACGATTGCGACCACGCAAGAACGTCTAGGAAGTTATCCGGCAATCCATGAGTATTATTTCCTCTCAAGACAAAGAAGAGTCCACGCCACAGCAAAATGGGAAATACCCCCGGCTCGACTTAGAATTGACACCCGGTTGCGACCATCGCTGCGGTCATTGCTACAACGTTTGGAATGCCAAAGAAGGCGATCCTCAAGCGGGCTACCCCAAAGGCCAACTTTCCCCCGACGCCTATTTGGCGATGGTGGAAAAGGCCATCAGGGAAAGCGGCGCTGAGCATATCACCATCACAGGTGGCGAACCCTTGCTGCGTAAAGACGCTTTGTCCATCATTGAACGGGTTTGCTCCTTGGTGCCTACCGTTCAGTTGATCACAAATGGGAGTCATCTAGACGGTGAAGCCATAGCCCGTCTCTCCGGAGCCGGGGTGCGTTCGGTTCAACTTACGATCTTAAGCGCGAATAGGGCGAAACATAATCTGTTGAAGGGGGCGGAGTGTTTCGATGAAACCCTTCGCGCCGCGGTAGACCTGCTCGAAGCAAAGGTGCCGGTTCAGGTTTGTTTCGTCGCCATGAAGAATAACTGGCAGGATTTCGAAGAGGTGTTCGAACTCTGCTTTGCCCTCGGGGTGCGGGCCATTACCTATAACCGTATGTCGCCGACGGGCGGTGCGATTCATAGCGTAGCCGACCTATTGCCTCAAGCGGCAGAAATAGAGGCCAATTTGCGAACGGCCGAACGGCTGGGAAAAAGGTGGAAGATTCACGTTTCAACAGCCATGCCCATCATGCCCTGTTTGGTTCGTATCGGCTCTTTCAAATGGGTTAAGTTTGGCTTCTGCAGCACGGGAAGCTATTCACCCAATATCGTAATCGATGCTCAGGGCAATGTGCGGTCGTGCAATCTTTCCAGCGAGGTGCTCGGAAATGTTGTTGAACAGCCCTTTATGGAGATCATGAAGAGCACCTACCAACAGGATTTCGTACGTACGCTACCGGAAGTTTGCCGTGGCTGTGCCTATGAGCGTAGTTGCCAGGGTGGGTGTAAAGAAAGCGCCTTCGCGGTTTTCGGTTCGCTCGCCCATCCAGAACCTTTGCTTCATCTGGCCCACAAAGGTCAGGGCCACGATCTCTAAATGAAGCGAAGCCCCGCAGTTCTGTTGATTTCTCCGGGCATTATCAAATGGACCGATATGGATTTTGGTCTGCCGCATCTGTTGAGTATCGGCGGCTATCTCCAGGCTCATTTGAAGGTCCGCGTCGAAATTCTCGACTTGAACTATGAAGGGGGCGATCACCGCCATCTTCAACGTCGATTGGAGGAATTGGGACCCTTTCTTACCATCGGCCTGTCCTGCTATTCGAGCTTTGACTACCTGCGGGTGATGGCGCTAGGGCGATTTGTCAAACAACTCTATCCCGACGTGCCCTTGGTATCGGGCGGCTACCATGCATCAGCGCTCAGCGAGGATCTTCTTTTCGACGGGAGTCCCTTCGATGTGGTGTTTCGTGGCGAGGGCGAACTGCCCATGCGACAAATGGTCGAAAAGCTGCTCGCCGGTGAGACCATCGAAAGAGGCGCCATTGCCCCACAGCATGTCACCAACATCGATGACCTTCCACCGTATCGCTGGGAGTTGCTTTCCCACTACTGGCCACGCGCGCTAGACATCGGTCGAAAATTTCAAATCTACCTCTCTCGCGGGTGTCCGTATCACTGCACGTTTTGTATGGAACGCGCGAAAGGCGACTATCGCTGGCGAGGTTATTCAGCACAGCGTGCGGTAGAAGAACTCGAACGCTTGAAGCAATTTACGGATCTGAGCCAATGGGTGGTCAATGTTGCCGACCCTCTTTTCGGTTTTCCGCGCGCCTGGCGACGGGAATTTTTGCAGGGCGTCATTTCCCGTGGATTGCTGCCGCGCCAATATTGGACGCTGACCCGCGCTGACGATCTCGACGAAGAGGATGTTGAATTGCTCGCAAAGGCCAATTTCTCGATCGGCATCGGCATGGAAAGCGGCAGCGAGACCATGCTGAAGATCATGAATAAGACCAAGTCTCCGGGGCGTTACCTCGAAGCGCTCGGTCGACTGGCCTTGCTGAGCAGAAAACACGGCTTGAACTGGGCCGGAAATATTATCGTCGGCCATCCGGGGGAAACCCATCAGACCATGCGGGAAACTCGAGATTTCTTGTTGGGGCTTTTCACGTCAGCAAAGGAAACGTGTGGCTGGCTATCCATCGATCCGTTTAGGTTCTATCCCGGGTCGCAAGTACATGAAGAACTTATGACGTACGAAAAGGAATTCGGCACTCAGGTGCATCATCCTCAGTGGTGGAAGAGTTGGTACGATGGATCGTTTCGGGCGGAACATGTGGAGCCAAGTTCAAGCCTGAGTTTTGCCGACCGGGTGAACTTCATGTATGAGGCCTATCCTCCCGTCATCGACGAAATCCATCAACGCTTTCGCGGTCAAGGTCGCAGTGTAGACCAAGTCTTTCGCCGGAGTTTAGATGAACAACGTTTGCAGATGAGTGATGCTGCCCGGCAGGATCTCTTGAGGCGTGCGGAATATGCAAGAGGGGGTTTCGGAAACTCCGCTACCCCCGCGGAATTGTCTTTGCCAATCGGCCTGCAAATCAAAGATGCATCCGTCCGCAGGCGTGAGGATGCTGTTCGGCGCTTGCTTCAGGGCGGTGTGCTGAGGAGTGAATCCATCGTTGCCGCTCTATTATCTGTTCGAGCCGAAGATTTCTTATCCGAGCCCGAAGCCGACGCGATGTACCGTGATCGATTGCCAGACATAAAGACGGAAGGCCTCGCGCCACCTTGGCTTAGCATTTCAGCCTACGCTTTGGCGTTGGAAGCATTCAATCCGTCCGCAGGCATGCGTATGGCGGATTTGCTGGGCCAGCGGGGCTACTTCGCTGCACTCTTGGCGGCGTTGGTCGGAGATGATGGTCAGGTTCAGGTGCTCTGTTCGGAGGGCCGGCGAACGAAAAGGGCGCTCGCAAAGCAACTCAAAGGCTTCAAACAGGTCAACGTCATTGCAGGAGCTGCCACGGAGGTTGAGGGGCTCGCTGGCGACTTTGATGGTGTGTTTTTTCCCGGGGCTCTGCCGGCCATCCCCACGTCTTGGCAAAAGCTCCTACTGGATAACGGTGGGCAGGTTGTGACCTTTGTTGGTCCGCGCTTTGGTGTTCAGGATATGGTGGCCGCGATTCAAAGGAATGGGGCGATGGGAGAACGGGTGATCGCTCGAATGCGGGTTCCCATTGTGGCCGGTCTTCACGGTTGGTTGCGAGCGTAACGTGACCCAAGCGGCATCGATCCTATTTGAGCGCCCCTTCCATATGGAGTTACTCTTTTCGGTTCTGGCACGTCTTGATCTGAAGAGAGATGCGGCGTCTATCTACCGGTCGGATTTGCCCGCGCGACCGTGGGCCGAGGATTTGCTTGAGGCGTATCTCGATGCACCTGGCCGACTCGTGGTACATGGACTGCCACTTTATTCTCAGAACCTCGCGCAGCTATATGCCTACCTGACAACGCAACTACCGCGTTCTCTAACCGACGATTGCGGGCGGCGACTCTGCCGTTTGCTCCTTTCCGCGTGTCGCGAAGAAGAAGAAGATCTGCGTTTGCGCTGGAAGAGGGAAGACGTAGATGGGCGCGCCGTGGTCGCATCTGAGGTAGAGCAATTTGTCAGGGAGGAACTCACGCCGCTCCGTCGCGCTTTGTGGCAGGGAGAGGAAGGTGGTTTGTTGCCACTACGAATCCTGGACTGTCCAGTGTTGGGGAATAGCGCCTTTACCCACGGTCGCGCGGCAACCGCCGGCGACTGTCGAATCGTTGCCGTGTCATTGGCCGTCGACCGGGGCCAATTGCTTTGCCAGATTCTTCACGAAGAAATCCACGCTCGAAGTGATCCGCAAATAATGAAAGAAAGCGAAAATGGAAACCGCTCAACGCAATTAGGAAGTGACGGGTTCGCGCTGCACCGACGTCTTGAGGCTCATGCCGTAGAGATGGGTCAGCTGTTGTTGGCGAATCACGGCACACATTGGCTCGATGCCTACGGCGCCTGGCGAAAGAGGTACGGTGTTTGACGCTGGTTGAGGCTAGTGATGTCGGATTGTGGCGGGAATTTCGCCGTATAGCTTCGTCACTGCAACGCCGAAGTGCTGAGCGAGCATAGGAACATCCAAGACCGTCCTAGCAACTTGAAGGTCGACAACCGACTGAGGCATGCTCGGTGCGACGGCCGTGGACGGGTCTTGGGCCATGACGATGCCGCCCGCATCCGCAATTGCAGAACAGCCAAGTGCGCCGTCACGACCGAGTCCTGTTAGAACGGCGCCTACGCTGAAGTTGCCAAAAGTGGCAGCTACGCTGCGAAATAGCGGGTCGGCCGCTGGGATAACATGGTTTTCGGGGGGCCCCTTATCGACTCTTAACCGCATGGTGTTGGGTTCTACGACCAAATGGCCGTCACCGCCGGCGAGGTAGACGTTGCCCGGGTCTACGGCCATGCCGTTTTCGCCTAGGTGAATTGGGAGCTTGGTGCGTCGTTGCAGCGACTGTACAAAATCCTGCAGCATCCATCCGGGGCCGTGTTGAACCACGAAGAAAGCTGCGTCGCGTGTTGGGGGGAGATGGGTGAAAAACTTGGCCAAGGTAACGGGGCCACCCGTGCTGGCGGCCACGGCGACGCCAATGAAAGGGACGCGTTTTTTTGGAACAGTAGCCACTTTGGCCGGGCTTGGAGCCAAGGGGCGCTGGGGAAGTGGCTGGGTACTACGCGCCAAAAGCTGGTTCAACAACAAGATGACTTTCGCGGCATCGATGGGTTTGGCGAAATATTCGTCCGCACCTGCGCGAAGGGAATGTTCTCTTGCTTGCGCCGTATCCAAGGCGGTGATCATCATGATCAGCGGGACAGGTTTGACTTCGGCCCGCAGTCGGTGAATCAATTCGATGCCGTCCATTTCTGGCATCATCCAGTCGGTGCAGACGATGTCGAATTGTTCCTGCTTGGCTCCCTTGAGCGCATCAGCGCCGTTGCCGGCGGTGATGATGCTATGACCTTCTTTGCCGAGAATTCGCTTCAGCGTAAAAGCGCTGACGGGGTCGTCTTCTGCGATGAGAATCTTCATTCGGGTCTCGGTTCGCTTGATTTCCAAGAACGTCGTCTTGATCGTTCAACAACACCAGCAAGGCGATATTATTACAGAATATGTGGCGTTGGTTCAAGGGACGGGGTTGCCTCAGCGAGGGAGGACCGATTGAAGTTAAAGCATATCATGTGTTTAAGGGGTAAGGGGGGAACGGGCATTGGGGGGATGTCAATGGGAAGATCGCGTCAGCCTTGAAATGCCTTGTCGGTTATCTCGAGGCCGCGGTCGATGATCGCAAAGCCTTGGCGTAGTTCGTCCTCGGTGATCACCAAGGGTGGATTGCACATGAAGCTCCCCCAGCGCACAAACGTAAAGAGGCCATTTTCGCGAAGGAATTTGCCGAATTCATTCATGGCCGGGGCGCTGCCGTTATAGGGGGCGATGGGATCGCCCGCCGAGTTCTTCTGCAAATCGATCATGCCGAAGAGACCGATACAGCGTCCTTCTTTGACCGATACGTGTTTCTTCTGCAGGCGATCCATTTCCTCCCGCATGACCGACTGCATTGACGCGGCGTTTTCCGCGAGCTTTTCTTCCTCCATCACTTCGATGACGGCTTCGGCGACGGAAAGGGCGAAGGCGTGAGAATTGTAGGTCAGTCCGCCCCAGAACGTATTCTTTCGAAAGTGGTCTGCGATCGCGTCACTGACGGCCATGGCACCCAGGGGCACGTAGGAGGACGTCAACCCTTTGGCCATGGTCAGAATATCCGGCACGATCTCATCGTGCATGCACGCGAACATTTTGCCGGTTCGTCCGAAGCCTGACATCACTTCGTCACAGATCAATAGGATGTCGTTCTTGCTCAGCAGTTCTCGCAGACCCTTCAGGTAGCCTTTGGGGGGCGCGAGAATACCGTTCGTGCCGACGACGGGTTCAATGATCATCGCTGCGATATTCTGCTTACCCTCGTACATGATGACTTCCTCCAGATACTGGAGGTTATTGGCGGTGCATTCCTCTTCGGATTCGCCAAAACGGTAGTTGTAGGGCCGAGGGTCCATGACTTTGATAATGCCTGGGGTACCCGGTTCGTTGGCCCAACGACGCGGATCGCCGGTTAGCTGGGCGCAGAGATTGGTGCCGCCGTGGTAGCTGCGATACCGGGTGAGAATCTTCTGCCGGCCCGTATAAAGACGCGCTGCGCGAATGGCATTTTCATTGGCCTCAGCGCCCCCGAGTGTATAGAAGAAGGTGTTGAGATCTCCGGGCGTCAGTGTGCTCAGCTTTTGGCTGACGCGGGCACGGACCGCGGTTGCCGTTCCGGGAAAGACATAGAGTAATCCTTCGGCCGCCTTCTTCATCGCCGCAACGACTTTGGGGTGGCTATGTCCGATTTGCACGCTCATCAGCTGGCTATTGAAATCCAACAGCCTTTGGCCATCGGTCGTGTACATGTACACGCCCTCAGCTCGTTCGATCGGTATCGGTGAGACCGCATCGCCCGCAGCCCAGGTATAAATCGTATGTTTTTTGCAGAGGTCGACGATCTGTTGAGTATCCATGGCAAAGCTCCCTATCGGTACATTGCAGCAGAGCATACTCATCTGAGCATTATCGTCCAGCGCGCATTTGTCCCGCTGGCCCTCGCCCAGAAATCCTGTCATTGGGGGCGGTTTCTGAGATAGGCTTGGAATCATGATGCCCCCCATTTGTGAGATATGTGACGAGCCTTTCGATCCCACCGATGACGCAGGATTGGTGGAATTTTCACTCCGCCCCAGTGACGAGGCGTGGATCGAAGAGATGACGCGAAAGGATATGGTGGGCCATCCGCCCTATTGCCGGTGGTTTTGTTCCCTCCACTATGCACAGGCGGTGCAGCTTGCGCATCTCAAGGTAGACGAAGCACTCTTAAAACTCTCGCAGCGAGGAAAATAGCCATGTCCGAAGCCAATGCTCAACGACAGCGTGCCGATATCGGCGCCCAACATAAGTGGAACCTCGACGATATCTTTACCAGCTGGGAAGATTGGCAATCGGCCTACGATGACCTGGCAGCGAAAATAGAGACCTATGCCGGATACCGAGGCTCGTTGCAGCAAGGGGCCGAGCAACTACTCAGAGTCTTAGCCCTGGCTGACGAAGCTGGGCAGTTAGCGTATCGCGTTTGGTACTATCCATCCTTGATGTACGACGAGGACCAGCGCGACAACGAGATCAACGCCAAACGCCAGGAAGTGCAGATTCTGATCGCCAAATGGCAACAGGCGGGAGCGTGGTTCAATCCGGAATTGCTCGGTATACCCCTTGAAGAACTAAATACCTGGTTGGAAGGCTCAGAAGAGCTAGCCGTCTATCGTTTCTCGTTGACGGAAATCTACCGCCAACAGGAACACGTACTCGACGACAGCGGAGAGAAACTTTTATCCTATTCGGCTTCTTTCAACTCCACGCCATCCGACGCCTATGCAGCATTAACAACGGCCGATATGTCGTTTCCGACGATTACACTTTCCGACGGAGAAGACGTGAAAGTGACGTACGGGCAATATCGAAAGATCTTGTCTACACGCCGCGTACAGGCCGATCGGGCCGGCGCCTTCGAAGCGATCTATGACAAATACGGCGAACAGATCAACACCTACGCGGCTCTGTATAATGGTGTGGCCCAAAAAGACTGGTTCCATGCCCAGGCGCGCAAATACGATTCAACGTTGGCGGGCGCGTTGCACGGCAACAATATACCGAAGGAGGTTGTAGAGACACTGATCTCCGCCACGCGAGCCGGTGTAGAGCCCCTGAAACGCTATCATCGTTTGCGGAAGAAAATGCTGGGCGTGGAAAAGTACCACCTCTATGACTCTTCGATTCCACTCGTTGAATCCACACGAGTCTATCCCTACGATCAGGTTCAAGACTGGGTCGTCGATTCCGTGGCCGTTCTGGGCGATGAATACCAATCGTTGATGCGCAAATCATTTGCCGACCGATGGATCGACGTCTACGAGAATGAAGGGAAACGCTCCGGTGCCTACTCGGCGTCGGTCTACGGGGTTCATCCCTATATGTTGCTGAATTACAACGACACCCTAGACGATGTATTTACGTTGGCGCACGAAGTGGGCCATTCAATGCACACGATCTACGCGAATCGCACCCAGCCCTTCGTCTATGCCGGCTATACAATTTTTGTGGCAGAGGTTCCGTCAACGCTAAGCGAAGCATTGTTGCTCAAGCATCTGCTCAAACTCAATGACGATCCCAGAGAGCGCGCAGTTCTCTTGCAGCACGCTATCGATAGCATTTGCGGTACTTTCTACACGCAGGTTCTCTTTGCCAACTGGGAACTAGAAGCGCATCGTCTGGTAGAAGCGGGCAAACCGATCACGGCGGATAGTTTGGGCGCGCTCTATACCGAATTACTCGATGCATTCTATGGGGACGTAATCAGTATCGACGAGCGCTATGCGCGAACGTGGGCGCGAATTCCTCACTTCTTTCGGTCGCCGTACTACGTCTATCAATACGCAACCTGTTTTGCTTCGTCGGCTAAGCTCTTGGCTCAAATCGAAGAAGGCGGCACAGCCGGAATCGGTCAGTTCCTCGACCTCTTGCGAGCGGGCGGAAGCGACCATCCGATGGCGCTACTACAAACTGCCGGCGTTGATCTGCGCGAGGCCACAACGGTGAATGCGGTTATTGGGCAGCTGGATGCGCTGGTGACGCAGCTAGAAGTGGAGCTGGGCCAGCTCGAGAACCCAGAACCGAAAACCTAGAACCGAAAACCTAGAACCGAATACCCAGAACCGAATACCTAGGAATTGAACTAGTGTAGGTGGCGAGCGGGCTGGCTGGAAACGACCGATACATTGCGGATCTGATCGTGGGGGCGAGAATATTCGAAGCGAAGGTTATGGGGCCCCCGGCTGAAAATATCCCACACATGGTCGCGAGACGTTTCTGTCGAATCCGGTAGCCCCAGCGCGGCTTGAACCTCGTGTCTTTCGGCACCGAGATCAAGGTCTTCAACGATGTCGTCGGGAAACGTGCCTGCGGTTTTTCCGTCGTCGACTTTATAGAAGGATATGCGTTTCAATGAGCGATCATCAGCAAAATCCAGGCGAATGCCCGCTTGGGGCATGCGAATCGAGACCGCATCGCCTTTGCGATAGGGGTTAAGCCGATAGCCGTCAACCGCGTAGTCGGCCAGAAACGTGGCCAGTTCGGGGTCGGTGATGCATTTGCCCAATAGGGTCGCGGCCTTTTCTGAGACGCTCATCGAAATCCTCCAGCAATCCGTCCCATACAATGACAGAGCGGATCCGCCGGGGCCAATTTTTTGCGTGATATTGCGTCCCACCGGCTGCCGGTCGGAGCCGATGGCCTAAGGTTATCTGACGAGGCGAGGTGTGACGGGATACCAAAGCACCTTGTTGTCCCAATTGCGTTCGGCGATGCCTCGGCGCAGGGCCTGAGCATGGGCTGTCGTGAGATTTGAGCGGTCGAGAATCACAAATTCGTTGTTGTTAAACTGGCTTTCGAGCTTCAGCAGCGCTCTTTCTAAGACGAATCCCCCGGACCGGGTCGGGAAATGAGAATTGAACCGTTTGACATCCCAGCGTTGGCCTTTTCCATCGACGAATTCGGATGCGCCACTTTTCTCTCTTCGAATGGGTGCCGGGAGCTTTCCCCAGACCTCCAGGGCCAGACCCGCCTCTGCTTCGCCCAGTGAGTTGGCCGTTCTCCGATTTCCGTGGGCCGGATCGCGAGCGAGTCTGAGAAATCGCTCCCTGGTTGGACGCTTCCGCACCCATCCGCGGACTCGGCCGATGGATTTGCGGGGCAGCTTGTAGGAAGAGGCCTTAGTCCGCGCCGGTCGGCCCGCATGCGAACCTGTTTTCGGCGTACCAGCCTCAACGGGCCCGACTCCAAATAGCGCGAGTGATAAAATCACCGCGGTCAGTTTCAATCTATTCCTCAAAATCGCCACTCCTGCGCAGGCTAGCGCAATGCAGAAATCGATCCGAACGATACGCACCATCATCACTTAGGATTTTCTGCCTACTCGATTGGCCAGCTATCCGAAAATCAAAGAGGTCTCGCATATATGAATGCGCCGGACTTGGGGACTGAATGCGCCGGACTTGGGGACGGAGGGGGACTTGGGGACTTGGGGACGGAGGGGGACTTGGGGACTT
>Ga0257122_1000876_pt1 | contig 23864 bp, 24 predicted proteins | sample SI106_120metaG_FD_190146 | JGI IMG/M metagenome (GOLD analysis project Ga0257122, IMG submission 190146) | Marine microbial communities from Saanich Inlet, British Columbia, Canada - SI106_120 | ecosystem: Environmental > Aquatic > Marine > Inlet | place: Canada: British Columbia | collected... | reverse complement strand
TGATTCGGGTTGGTTGGTTCTTCACAGAGTCCAGCTTTTACCAACGATCTTATCACCAACTGACTACAGAAATATCTGTCGTATGTACAGTCCCGCAATGTATAAGGGAATAGACACAGCATTGCTCTCACGTAATCATACGGCTTTCCTAAATTTTTCAGATAAAACTCTGTGAGTTCATTCATTTGATCAACTGTACATTTTAGCGGGACAACATCGTAGACAGGCTGTTCGGGTGGTCTATGCCAAGCGTTATTAATCAATGGAGAAAGGAACCTGCATGAGACACTCTCACCCAAATTAATGTAAAAGCACACAATAATTTTGCCGTTAATTTTGTCCAATCGTTTCTTCAAATCAATGAGAAGTTTCTTGTTTGAACCTTCCATGTGTTGTACTAGTTGTTGTTTAAAAGACACCGCAGTGGTATGGAAAGATAGTTCAACATGGCAATACGTAGGTATTAAGTGATTAATTGGGTTTGAATAAGGACCAATGGGATGTGCAAAACTGACGTCGATCTGCATTTCCGTATATAAGCATGTCTTATATAATATAAAATGCCAAGACGTCGGTTATCTTCCGATGGTTACCGTTTGTTCAATCTGGCCTTCCCACCGCCACCTTCGCAAATGGACAAGGTGAAAGCTATGCTAACTTGTCTCTTCAGAACAGAGTACGATGACAAACTCGACGAGATGACTTCAAAGTGTAAAAAAGCTTCCAGACAGCTATTCGGTTATTACAGCGATCCGATTAAGAGAAACAGCATACCAAAGTACATCGACAACTCTATCTTCAATGTAATTTATGCTATCCTGTGCAAAGATGGTGGATTCGCGAATAAATTTCAGATGCGTCAAAATTTCCGTTACTTCTCTGATGTGATGCATCAGGCATTCCAGAATGGGGACCACAATACCGTCATTATGCTTAGAACCGCATTAGGACACCATGCGCTCACTCAGATGAAATTCAAGAAACGAAAGAAAGACAAAGAGATGGAGATACGTCTGGAGGAGGAGTACGGAACGTGGAGAGATTCGTATAATGTACACTTTAAATCGGTGTTGAATAAATTCGATGCAACAGTACTTCCTAGCATGATGGTGTTACGTATGAACTTAGAGAAGGAAAAAATACATCACCCACACTCGAAGATGAAACATTTAGATATACAGGGTACTATTGGATTTTACGCTACTCAATGGACGCTGGAGCAATACAGTGATACGTTACCTTTGTACGAGGAACCCCCCGTGAAGTCGAGCACAGAACTCATCGTGCTTGCAAGAGGGGCTATTAAAACTTAAGGCGAAGCTCCTCCTCTTTCTCTTCCACATCCATATCAATAGCATCAAAAATATTTGGATCTAAATTTATGAATTCTTCGTCTGGGAATACAGGCTGTATAACAATACCCAACTCATCGTACACTTTTTCTACATCAAAGGTATTGATGGGGTAAACGTACTCTGGAAATACGACGCTGATGGTGTTACTCTCGATAAATAAGATATCGTACCTGCTGTTTACTGTTTTGCGCTGAACTATACCTCTGTATGTTCTACCATAATATTCAGGTTTTATGTACAGTGTTTTTGCGTACCTTAACAATTCCTTCTCCTCTGGATATGGGTATTTAATTCCTGTAATAACTTCAAATGTTCCTGTTGCATTTTCATCGTCTTTTACTTCTTCAAATACTGCGTTCATAAGAACTATTAGAAGCTCTTTTTTTTCAGGGTTAGGAGTTACTTCAAATCCTCTCTCTTCAAGCGCCTTTCTTAATTGGTCTTTATTGATCTTTGTAGAAGTCGTGTTATCGTTTATTTGTTTCCGTTGCCATTTTCTTCGCAATTCCTCTTCTGTTGGGTACTTCACTGTTACATTTGTCTTTATGATTTTCTTCCCCGTTTGTATTCTTACTTCACCATCTTCATTGATGTACCTTATTCCTTCTGGTTTTAATTGAAAGTATTGATCAAGTGTTTGGAAATGAAAGGCTGATTCAATCCATTGTTCTCTGGTGTACACGTACAGAACGATAAGTCGTATCATGCGGATTAAGACCGGGAATGGCAAATAAAAAATTTCAGACATGTATTTGCTTTTTGTTTCCGCCCCATTGTCTTCATCTTGCAACTCTTCCAGTTTTTCTTGCGCCTTCTCATCACTCCCAGCCAATGTGAAATGGACCAATACCTGTTTTACCGCTGTTTCTACCACTTGCACATTCGGACAAGACCATATGTACACTGGAGGTTTTACTTTTTCTCTCGCCAACGCTTTGGTTCTATCTTTGATGTAGTTGGTCATTCCAACTTTCCAATCGATGTTCTCTTTTGGGCCTTTTGCAACGTACAGAAAACCAAACCATTTTTTGTATTTCTTAGCAGGATATACTGGCCCACCGAGAAATAGGTAACTACTGATAAAATCGAGTATGTTATCCTGTACAACTAATGCGTTCATTATCAATTACTATTGTTGTATATATATTACTGTTTTTGCGATTCGTGTAATCTTCGCATTTGCTGCTTTAACTTTGCAGTTCCACGAAGTGCGTTCAAGGTCTTCAGACCATCTTCTGCACTTGGTGGCGAGTGTTTCGGTGCCGGCCTTGACGGTAATGGTGGTGCGTCGTTCTTCACCAACGATTCGCTGGTGGGTGGAGGCTTTGGAACTCCGTTACCATTTACAATCTCTCTTAATTTCGTCTTCCGTTCTCTTCTTTTCTGTTCTCTTCTCATATGCTGCACGGGTGGCATATTGGACCATGAGTTTCTTTGAAATTGTTGATTGTTGACCGGTGGATTGCTGATTTTTCGTGGACGTCTGGTGCATGTCTTGTTTCTGAGAATTTGGTAGAGTTGCAATAGCATTAGTATGACAATGCATGCCCAAATTGCGACGTCGGAATGATTATCAACATATATATATTCGGGTTGCGCTGGAGGAGATGCTGCTAGACTTGTTCTATTCGATTGCTTTAATACATACGTCTTTTGTATTTGTTTGGCACTCGACGTATTTGTCAGAGCTCTTAGACTTGGACTCTGAGTCGTTGTACTTGGTGGCATTGTTGTTGTGGATGTTCGCACATCTGAAGCTGAGACGACCGTGGTTGGTCCCCTTGTTGTTACCAGTGTACTTGTTGGTGTATGGGTGGTGGACGTGGTGGACGTGGCGGAAGTGGTTGTGGTTATAGGCGTGTACGATTCACAAATCATCATTTTTCGTCCACCGTCAATATCGTAGTGGTGGTAACATATTAAGTCTTCTTCGAGACAGCTGAGGACGTAAGAGGAGCTATTTTGCGCATCGCAATGGTTTTGATGGGCTTTGCATTCCATTTTGAAGGTCTAAAAATACTTATATAGTAGGATTTAAAATTTTAATGCCATTTATACCAGTATATATATGAACAAGAAGCGATAATAATATGCCACAAATCGCGGTATTTATCGATGGAGACAACGCTTCATGCAAATATTTAAAAGTTATTATTAATGAGATACGTGAACATGGAAACATCGTACTTTCTCGTGTGTACGCCGATTGGAGTTGTGCCAATTCAAAACCGTGGTTGGAGGAAGCTAGTGTAAACGGTATAACAACTGTTCAATGCGACCGGATAGCAGGCAAGAATTCTACCGACATAAAATTGATGGTCGATATGATGATAATGCTTTACGAAGAACCGAATATTGATTTGTTTTTCATTGTTACCAGTGACAGCGATTATCGTCATGTGGTGGAGAAGATCAAGTTGAAAGGAAGAAAGTGCCATTGCATTGGAACCGAACAAACCAACAAGTGCTTGCAAAACATATGCGACAAGTTTATCAAGATGGAGAATTTATGTGGGGAAAAGAAATTGAAAAAACTAACTGACAAGCAATACACCAGTTATCTGAATGACATTAAACGCCTTTTAGAAGAGAAGGATTCCATCTGTATGTCTGCCATTAAACAAGCGTGGGTTTCAAAATATAAGTTTGACTGCCGCGAATATGGTCACGAACGATTCATGTCCTTTTTGTTTCACACGTACGGGTCCAAACTAAAGAAAAAAAGCTCTGATAAGGGCACTGTGATGGTGTCTTTAAAGGGGGTATAAATACCATTTTAATATACCGAAATGAAGGTATCACCAATGACGTCTGTCATGACGTCCAATCCCATAGGTTTATTGGACGAAGACGAGGACCAAGGAGAGATGGACACCGTGTTCTTTCTCTCTACGGCCATTTACACAGCATATATTTTGTGCATAGACCTTTTGTACGACGAAGAAAATGTCACGAATGTCAACAAATTCCATGTGATTATGTCCAATTTGTTCGCGTTTTTTCCATTGATGCAAGCCCAAGGACTATGGCTAAAATTCCTGATCTTTAGCACCTGCTATTTCAGTATCGTGTGGCACTGGACCGCTGACTTAAAGTTAGGGTTACCGGGTAGTTTTGTGTCGTATGAACGTGGAGACTTGGTGTTTTCGATAATGACCATAATTTCCTACTGTTTGTCGTGGCTGCCTAAGGTAAAGCCTACGATACCGTCTTATAAGCAAGAGTTGGGCGTATTTGGTTGGTGGTACAAGAATTGTCGCGGACAGGCTCGAGAAACTAGCGAATGGAGATGCAGGTTATCGGTCAATTTAGCGATAAACTTCTGTATTACCAGCTTGTTTGGTGCTGTTCTATACATAGCGTACGACCAGAAAGCGCAATTGGACCTGTTGCTGTGTTGGTTCTTTATTACAATCGCGGTGGTCTCCGCGTTGTATCAACTGTATCGCGGAAATATACGAGTCAAAAAATACCGAACGAAATTTTGCTTTTGGGTGATTGTCGGGGTTGTGTTCGGCAGCGTATCGTTTATCCATAAACTGAAGGAAGACTTGAACGCACATATTATGTGGCACGTGTACGTATTTGCCTGTGCGTATTCATTTAGTCGAGCGAGTGAATACATAGATATTTACCACATTTAAAATTTATATCCGCTTTTATAATCTATATACGTATCTAAAACACTTTAAAATGGACGATTCAATCCAATGGAACACTGACGCTATGAGCGCACTCCTCCCAATGGTAAAAAAACTGGGAGGTGGCTTAAAAAGTAAAACTTTGTGCGTGCGTTTGTTAAAACATGGTCGTAAAAAAATTACGGTAATGCTATCACAGCCTGAGGTACTAAAGGCGGAGTACAAGCGTGCAAAAAATGGTCCTGTGCTCCAAAGGAAGAGAACAAACAAACGACGAACACAAAAACGAAACGCATCGAGACGGCGAAAACTCGAAGATACCGTGATGTCGTTCACGCACGACACGGAATGTCACGACGAATACCACGCGGAATTGCTAGCAAAGGAAGAATATGAAATTATGCTTCAGCTAGAAGAAGAAGATTGGAGGTACCATTGTGAGAACGGTTGGTCTTCCGATGAGCCTGATTGGGACGACTTGCGAGAAGAACAAATTTGGGAGAGGGAACACAATCGCACCGATGAGGAACGATGGAATGACACATTCGGACGGTGCCGTGGTTGTGACTGTGGGCAGTCTCACTCCAATCCGTACTTCTGTGATGACAACTGGCGTCAGCGTGAACATGATTCATGGGAAAGCTTGAGGGACAAAGATTAGAATTTATATCCTATTAATATGTGCCTGTAGTTTCATAAATGTCCACTGGTCCCATGTCCGTGAAAAAGAATACTGCTGAAATAGCAAGGATAACCGCGCAGCTAGAGGCACTACAGGAAAGGATGGAAACAGATCGGAAATTGAACAAAACTACTACCAAAAGGCTAGCGGAGAAAACGACGGAATTATTTTATAGTGTAGATCGACGGGCACAATTCGTACGCGACTTTGTAGCGACTAAATATCCGGAGTTTAAAGTCAAGTGGAAGGATTTTTTGAAAGAACGATCGGCAGCGAAAACATTAAGATCGTTGGGTGGTAATCTTAAATTATCAAAATTTTAATTTCTTTACAATACTTTCTTCCATGGCAGTACCTCTAAAATGTTTGACCAGCATTTGGACAAAGACGGGTACCCATTCCTCTAGATCCTTCTTTGTAACCAATCCTTCCGCGGCCGTGATCGCTCGGCAAAGTGCGTTTAAGGTGCACGATCCCTCTATATCCGTTTGTTCCGGTGGGCGGTCTACTTTTACAAATTCGTAGCCATAATATTTATTTGCACCTTGTTTCAGTGTTTCAAATATCTTTTTTTGTTTTATTCCCTGTATCCATGGGTCGTACAATTCAAGACGCTTGCCATTTTTAACAAGTAACCTACTATGGAAGTTGGAATTGTTCATATCTCCGTATGTAACACCCGCTACCGTGCAATCGCTTTTGAGAAAGTCACCGAATAACCACCCAAACTCTTGTGCCCCTTCTGCATCTACTGCATCAAATCTGAGGTATTCGCAATACAACGTGTTGTAGATGGTGCACAGATAGTTATGTATGTCTCCTGCATCACCATTCGTCACGCCTTCTACATTGAACATATATTTGTAGGTACCACTTCTTCCGAATCGTACGGGGCCATATTGTTTAGGTAGCGTGAGACCTAACTCTTTCACAGCCATTTGAATGTTTGGTGGAAAGGTCACTGGGCTCGTAAACCCAAGAATTTTAGCGCCAGTACGAGAACGCAACCGGTTGGTTAGTGGTCCGCTATATCTGCTATTGATTGTGTTTACACACGTTTGAAAGTATGATAAGTTGACCCGATTCATGAAATTGTCGGTGTAGGACACCGTTCGTTTTTCTTCTGACCTGTATTGTTTCACGACTCTGTAGTACATCTCGTTCCTAAATGGAAATGAGGACCGTGCGTGCCACGCTTTCGGCAACGCATAAAAGATTTCTACAACGTTCAGGCCATTGCCTGTAATGTAAAATTTATCTTTAAATTCTACTTGTAACTGGAGGACGCCCGGTACCGGCGTAGGTATGTTTAAGTTGTTATGCAACCATGACGATGATGTTTTATCTATTTGACCTTGCCAGTTGATGTTGTATACGGTGATTTCGTAATATTCTCCATCCTTCTCGAAGCGTAGAATGGGTTCATTGTCTTCGACAGTTTCCTGTTTCTCGTACCCTAGTTTCTTATAGGGTTGCAACAAGTTTAAAAACTCATTCAAGACCGTTGAGAATTCCGGCATTAACAACAAAATTGTACAAATTAATAGTATGATAAAATTAAATTATAATATACGCCGTTCTTGCTTCTTCGACAAACGCTTGCATGCTGTCAAACTTACTTTTCCCATTGAGATGGTTTTGACACATTTGTGGTAGATGGTGTTGGTAGTACTCTGAGAAGCGCTGTGGGTCCACTTTGGCTTCTTGCAAGAGTTTGTTTGCATAGTCTGGGGTCAAGTATAGGCCAAACAGCATGGCGGCGTGCTTTGCAACCCGGGACTTGTCTTGTAGGGCACGCTGTAGCATTTTGCGTAGTCGGTTGCTTGCCTTTGTGAATTCTGCCAGCGTGAGATCGCGAATTTCGCGTATGATGTTATCGAGACACTGAGTATTCTTGTCCATGAATGCACGATAGATAACATCTGCTTCTTCCCTTTTTTTGTCCAATTGTTGTTTTTCTTCGTAAAAAGAAGTTTGCATTTTTACGTATAAATAAGAATATATATATGATAAATCACTATGCCATTCAAACGATTATTGGCTTTATCTAGTGGTGGGGACAGAGGTGCGGTTTTGATCGGAATGTTACACGGTATGTACCAAACAGTAGGAAAGAAGCGATGTCAATGGACTCAGATCAGTGGTATCAGTGCGGGGTCCATCGTTGGCGCGTTGGTCTCACAGACGACACCAGAGACCTTTGATATCGTAATGGAGAGAGCAAGGGATATGTTTGAATTGGGTGGTTTCCACGTGGTACAACCACATTCAAGGTGGGGTACCATGGTTAACGCTATTGACGCCATGATGTACTATTCATCGTTGTATTCAAACGAGGCGTTGATCAAGTTAATCGACGAGCAGTTTAGCGAAGACTTAATGATAACGCCATTGACCTGTGGTGCATACAACAAAGACACCTGTGAGTACGAGACCTTTACGGAAAATTTGAACATGGCTATAGTGGCAAGTGCGTCCGTTCCTATGGTGTTTCCAGCGCTGGAAATCGGCGGTCAATCGTACCAAGACGGTGCGTTGCGTCATATCATTCCTGTGCGTGAGATAATCGAGTTTTTGAAAAGCAATCGCGTGTGTGAAGTGGATGTTATGATTTGTTACCCTGTATCGAACCGAAAAGAGTTTTTTGCGGCAAATACGCCTACTGGTTACTTGCCATTATTGGAAGAGTTGTTTCGGACCATTACGGACCAGATGTTGAGTACAATGTTGAACGATTTGCAGCTGCTCGCAAACTATTTGGAAGTGGACGTGAATGAATTGTGGCGATACCCATGCAATACAGTAAAGAAGAACGGCCAAACCATCCGCATTTATTCCCCTAAAAACGCCAAATTTACGAGCTTTACGGACATACAAAAAGAACAGATGGAGGAAATGTACAACGATGGAAAGAGCGTCATACAAGAGTATTTAAAGCAGTAATATATTATATATCACATGCAATGCCTAACAAAAAAACCTGTAAACACGATGTCAATCGTATGTGAGTACACTTATGCCGATATTATGGAGGCAGTGTCTACGGGTACCTTGGACAACAAGTATTTAAGAGGGATGGTAAATACCTGTAAGAACAACGATAGTGTGATGTTTTTAATTTACAAAGCGTACGCGCACAGTGTGTTGTTGATGTTTAAGAAGAGTTGTGTGGAGATCGACGGGTCTAAACTGCCGAATTTTTTGAACGATTATTGCAAAGAAAATACTATATATGTATTTACGTATGTAACTTAAAGATGGCCTTTATGTACTACCCTGTTGCAGTTGCAGGTACCTATTTCATAGGTCGTAATATTCTGTACCGTGGAACCACCTATGCCATTGATTACATGCTTAATTCAAACGCGGATCCAGACATTAAAGAAACGCACACTGTACATACCATTGAGTCGATGTTGAATCAATACATTATTAAACGGTCGCACCCAGCCTACGAAAGTCGAAGGTCGCTTAAATTGGCGCTCGACGATCTGAAGGATGCGGTGGACCGCGCTCGTCTCAAACTTAGTGTACATGAAAGTGGATGGTTAACTCGCTTTCGCACCTTTGATGCCAGAGCAGACAATAGTATCATTGAACACAAAGCAAATGAGCTGATGCATCGACTCGATATATTCACAAAACTTATCCAATTACCAAGCAAACCCATGTTAACTGTTGTAGACGATAAGCAATATCAACATGATAATACATATAAGAGCTATACAGAACAATCCGACAGCATTGCAGATGAGTAAAATATCATGCCAATTGAAGGATTCCTTTTCGGCGACACTAACAGTGTTAAGGTCTTGTCGTGGATTATTTCTCACTGGGTAATCCATTTAACGAATGGACATATTATATTTATACACGGCCTTTCCAAAAATAGATATTTTTTTATATATATGTTTACCATTTACGTATAAAATGAACGGCTACCGTGATCTCATAAAAAAGTATGGTAATGAACCTTTTTTTGAAAACGAAGGATTTGTGAAACGAAACAAAAAATTATGGCCCTTCTACTTGACGCCTGTTAAAATCCAAACGTTGGTTAAGTACGGAGAGAAATATTATTTGGAGATGTTCGGGAAGCGTGACCCCTACACTGACCCTATGGAAATACAAGATGACAGATTTCCGACTGAGAATTACAATCCTCTTTTCAGACTGAATCGAAGTGTTGAAAAAGTGCTCTTCTTTAATTGGAATGATGAAGATGGAGAATATATAGACGATTATATAGACAATACCCCATCAAATATCCTGATATGGAGTAGTAGATTACAATTACAGGCGGAGTGGTTTGACAGATCCGTCCGAGGTAAGCCACAACCAACAGGATATGACCCCAATATACGTAAGGAGCGGATACTAAAAAATGAATTTACGGAAATAAAAACGGAATACCGCGTAAGAGCTGGGCGGCATGGAAGAAAGTGGAACGACTCCGATATGTTGTCCTCTGAGAAGCGAGCGAGTATGGCACGGCATAACTTAATATTATCGAATCTTGAAGATTTGGAACAAAAACTTGTAGAGAAAAATGAGGAGATCAAAATTGCACAGCGAAATAACGTTGAACGATACCCGGACAATGCTGATTTTAAAAAATTGAGATCGCTTTGTTTCCGAATAAATATTCTGTACGCGATTTGTCTTGATATGTGTGTAACATATTCCCGTGGGAAGTTGGACTGGTTGAACAGCGAATTAATGTATCTTAATGTATCTCTATATGACATCAAAGTTAAAGTCAAAAAGGGGTTGATTTTCACCAAAGAAGAAGACAAGTTTTTTTTCAAGTCAACCAAGGAAGAAGGCTATTTGAATTTGAAGAATCGTGATGAGAGAACTCTATGGGTTGCTGCAAAATTCGTTCAGAAGGTTATGGATTATGAAAATTATGATTGTAGCTTAAAGGGAGTACAGGAATTTATACCAAAAATGATTAAAGCCATTGAAGGATCGGGCGCAACTGAAGCAGTAAAGAATCATAAGTGTAACTTAAAATTTTAAACGATGCCAGTACATAGCCATAAGTACCGCATCCGCGATATCGTCCTTTTTCTTGTGTAGTGTAAACTTATTTTCTTGCTCGGGTGAAAAAAACTTAGGGACCAACTGAATACTGGCCTTTTTGTTCTTCTTGTAATCGGACATTGATATCTTGAAATGTTTCTTCACGCGTATGGGTGCCAGCATGTACGATTTTTCCCAGAAGAAACAACGCAACGCACAAGCAATCAGTTTCATACGAGACTGCATCTGACGCTCGATCAATACAACGTCGCAATTGTCGAAAATGCGTGTATTATCGACCAGAGTTCGTGCGATGTACGCGTAATCTTTGCGCTTGTTTTTCGGTACCATATCCCAAATGCAGATGGAATCAAACTCCACCAACTCGCCATTGTCCACGATAGCATATCCCATGTTCCTCAGGCCCGGGTCGATTCCTACGATTCGCATTATTTACGATATATAAAGTAGAATATATACCCGTAAATGGATTCTCCCGTCTTTCGAATTGATAGCGATGATTTTGAACCTGAGCCAGAGCCATCTATATCGTTTATCGGAAAGATGTGTATGAAAACAAAATCGATGATGTCAGTATTTCGTAAAAAAACATACGTTAAGTTACAGTTTTAATTTACAGTTTTTTTCTTTGCATACCTCAAAATTATACTCCCTTTGAAGAATTTTCGGTATCTCTACGTTGCTCTCTACCAGTGATGTATTATACTCATTCCCAGTTTTCTTTCCGCCCGTATTGTGTATGATAAACCATGTATTGGCCTCCTTCGCTATAGTTGTACCATTGCGGTATGAAATTCTCCATGCTCTGGAACTGTACTTCTTTCCTTCGGTTTTCTCACGCTTCGTACCACTTTCCGTACATCCAACACATCTGTATTTCTCTTGGAAGGGACATGCACCTCCTGTTTTATGCTGCCATATACACACACCAATCCAATCCTTATCTCCTGTTAATTCTATGTACGGTTTGTACTTGCCTTTGCAGTTGATAAACGAAGCACACCCGCCCAAGGTCTCAGGAACGTATAAGTTTGGTTTCTTCTTCTGTCTTTTCAGGTATTTGCGTATGGTTTTTTTGACATTGCTGGTGGGAAATAATTCGTTACTTTTGCTTATGCCAGAAGGTATCAGGTTTTTCAATCCATCTACACCATTTTTTAATGTTATCTCTACAATGTCTTGGTACACCATGGACGCTTCACGGTACGTACCACCATCGATGCTCATAAAGGTGTCTGGAAATGGTTTTATTTTTCCCAATATGTTAATCAAATTGTTCGCCCAGTAGGTTTTCCCACTAGCCGAAGGACCAAAGCCCATAATGAGCCTACCACTACCGTCAAAGTTACGAATGGTAAACATACTTTTGTCCACAGTCCATATTCCCGTAATATCCTCCACTGTTCCTGTAAAGGTTAGCTTTAACCGTTTCTCGTTCAACATCGACATGTTAAGGCATCGAAGAATATAAGCCGTCGAGTTTATTTCTGTATCCACGTATTCTTTCGCCACCGTTTTGCATCGTTCAAGACAATTGGCCCATTTGCCTTTCCCCAATTGTCGAACTTGATCTGTAAACAAATTTTTAAAAGTCGTTCGAAAAGTGCGAATTGTACCGGGAAAAGATTGGGCCACAATTGTGCGTGATGGATCTTCGCCCTCGAAATCAATATTCAAATAATCCATTATATATTTATATATCGTAGGTTATATACTTGTAGACATTTAAAATTTCCATCTCTTTCCACATTCGGAACAGTAGCAGAATACCGTGGCAGACTCGTCCGCCGATCGTGTCTGTTTTTCAACACGGTGAATTTTCTTGCTCTTGCATTTCGGACAGGTGATATCTCCATCGACCATGACTTCCTCTTCCACTTGTTCGATTGGCTCGTACTCCTGAATGGCCTCGTAGAGTCCCATTTTACTACACAGTCTTCGAATGACAATCGGGTACTTCTTCGGACAATGGTTAAAAGCTTGTTCCTCTAGCTCGTACGCCTTCGTTTTCTCAAAATACCCACAAAGAACTTTTCGTGCAGCATTACGGTAATTGTTCAAAGCCATATCGGTGATTTTTACAATATAAATAGCCAATTTATAATATAAAATGCCAAAGAAAAAGAAGAAACAGACCTTAGATTTTCATAAGTTGCAACAAACCAACCAAGGAGTTGTTGTACCAACTTGTCATTTGCAAAATGTGGTGAGTACTTTCAGTCTCGGTTGCACAGGTTTAAATCTCCATCGTATCGCGTTGGAACACGGCTGTATTGAATTTAATCCTCAGAACTTTGCAGCTGCTACCGTACGAACTGCTAAATTACGCACCACTGCGCTTGCATTTGCTAGTGGGAACATGGTCGTAACAGGGTCTAAATCCACCTTAGAGTCTAGACTAGCCGCTCGAAAATACGTGCGTATATTTCAAACCATGGGAATTCCAGTGATGTTCAAAGATTTTAAAATTCAAAACGTAGTTGCGTCCGCTAACGCCGGATTTCCCATCAAGTTGCAAGACATTGCAAACCAGTACGGTTTGTACTGTTCGTTCACACCAGATTTGTTCCCCGGATTAATATTTCGAAGTATCAATCCAAAGCTGGTTTTCTTAATTTTTAGAAGTGGAAAATGTATCATAACGGGAGGACGCAACGTGAATGATATCAACCGTACGTATGAGTCCCTTTATCGAAATATTCTTATGAATTTCAGAGATACAGAGAACACGGAGACGTCATCCTCACTCTACAGAAATCAATTGCGGAAAGAAAGGATCACCGCGGATTTATAAAGGTATATAAACAATGGGCATAGCATAAAAATGGATGCTCAGGTAGTAGCCACCATAGGGGCCATCCTGTCGATGGTCTCTAACATCCCTCAGGTTTACAAAGTGAGAACGCCCAACAGCACGATGGACCTTCATTCGTATACGGTCACTCTGCACTTTTTATCGGCCTTTATTTGGTCCGTGTACGGGTTTATGTTAAACCTGTACGTTCTAGCGATTGAAAGCGGTATTTGCGGGCTCTTACACCTCTTAATCTTGCTAGCAATGTACAGGGACGGAAATCTGTGTTTCAATAAACAAAAAATAGACTATTTAAGTGATATAAAGACTCATAAAAATGAAATTTCAGTGTGTAAATCTAAGAAAGAAAGGTCCATTGACCCAAACGACATTCAATAATGACGCCATTCACGTAGAGAATGCTTACTTCTTCCCGGCGAGCCTCACCGAAGAGTTTGGAAAGCTCTTAATGGTGTTGAAACAGCCCTACAAGAAAAAGGACAAATTGTTTCTCAAACTGTCTTGGCTCAAAGAATTGAAGAAAACAGAGGAAGATGATGATTGTGTGAAGCGGATTAACAACTATATACAGAACCTCGGACTGCCACTTACCTTATCGGATACGTTTCCAACTGTTCAAGCACGCTTGCACAAGACGTCACATATGTCTGGGTTGTATTTTTATAAAGACAAAGCTTTCAGTGCAGAGGGGGTCTATTTAAGGAAGGCAAGTGAAATCGAAGCTATATTTTGCGAGCGTGTGACGTCGTACACAAAGACGTTCGATGTTACCTTTGTTTTAAAAGGTAATAGCTTCGAGACCCACTCGTGCGTGGATCGAAAGAAAATTTCAATATTGAGTACTTGGGGAAAGGACAACAAAGTTGACGTATACCAGACAGGCCCCGACCCGCTTCCGTGGAAAACGATGTTCACACACCGATCCAATAAATCATGGAAAGAAATCCATGAGATGCTCACGCAGACCCATTCGGAAAGTGAAGAAGAGAGCGAGTGGGAGAACGGTCATACTGACGAAAGCGACGACTCTTTTGATGAAGAAGATTATCCAGACGAAGAAGATCTGACCGATGAGATTGAGTCTGAGAACAGTGACTTTGATAGCTCGGACGAAGAAGAAGTGTTTGATGTGCGCGGTGGGTCAAATAAACGTGTATGGTACGATTCGGACGAGTCAGACTACGAACCTACCAATAAAAAGCGTAAGAAATAAAGTATAAGCTTAACATTTTTTGTGAATGATGTTGATCGAAAAGTATTTATTGAAATTAGACTTGAAGGAAGTTCGAAGCGCCAAAAAAAAGTACTAAAATATTACTTTATACTAATGCTTAAATTCACTATACGCTAAGATGTTCGTATAATCCGTTGTAAAATCAGCTCTTGGGACTCGTATACCTTCTCTGTTTGTCGATCGAAGGATAAAATATAGTCCGGAGTACGAACAGACATGCCACGTACTGTGCAAAATCGCGTAGTTTTTTGATTGATGATTTCCATCCATAAGAAAGAAACCAGTTCCAATTATTCCTATTATTAAGGCGAGGACCAACCAACCATTGATCCGGTTGGGCGTTGGATTACATATGCGATACAGCACGTATGCTAATACCATAGTATTGAAGAGTGTAGACACACCCATATAAAAAGGCTGTACATCCCAAAACGTTACATTCAAGACCGTAATTGTAAATAAGAAAGGCAGGGCGGATTCCGGTATTCTTTGAAAGACCACCATAAAACCAACCAAGTACAACGTTAAGTTACTAAAGCCTATGTCCAGCGGTTCAAATTTTTCAACATTCCAATCGTATATGACAGCGACGTGGAATGCGATACTCATTACAACACCGATGGCTACCGTAATTGCCACCCATAACGTTTCCCAAAGTACGATGACCAAAGCAACAGCAGGAAGGTGCGTGAGAACGATCAACAGATCTTGGATGTCTTTGTCTATATCTATTTCAGCTAGGACCACAATACCTACGGTGACAATATAAAGTGTAAGGAAAACTAACTTAAATTTATCCAAAGGTAAGAATTTCATTTTAAAACATATATCTGTAATTTATACTATGTACCTATTGATCTTGCACTCGGATCACTTTCGAACTTACTCCAACCATGTGCTGTTGAACTGGAGCAAGCTACAGTGTTGTGTTCGTATTTGCACGTTTTCTCACCTATCGGGAAACAGCCGTGGAAAATGTCTCGGTACATAAGAGCCTCTTTTGTTTGCGGCGGCTGATAAGTGTATTCGTGGTTCAGGTTTTTGTATTTTTTCTCTGCATAGTTTTTCAATCCATCGATCCACTTGCTTCCCACAGCATCACTGAATTGGGCTTTTGTACGATTGTAAATATTTGGATGCAAGACGTCTTGAAACGCTTCTCTTAATACTTGCTTTTCCATCATTTTATCACTCATCTTGTACGTAGGGTTGATCGACATTGCGTAGTGGACAAACGCTTTGTCAAGAAAGGGAACTCGACACTCGATACCGACAGACGCGCATGTTTTGTTAGTCCTACAACAGTCGTAATAATGCAGATCGTTCATTTTGCGAACGCATTCTTCGTGAAGCGCCAGTGGCGTCGGCGCAAACTTATTGTAGAGGTAACCGCCAAACAGTTCATCACTACCTTCACCAGATAACATCACTTTGATTCCATGCTTCTTGATGATAGCAGCGAGCATCAATTGAGGTACACTCGCTCGTACGGTGGTAACATCGTACGTCTCAATAGCATAAATGGTCTGTTCTAACAGATCGATACCTTCCTGCACGGTGTACGTATATTCGTGGTGAATAGTGTCGCACCGTTTTCCGATGAACGCGCTTTGTTTCCTTGCCATCTCTACATCTGGCGAGCCTTCTAAACCGATGGTGAAGGTATGAATAGTCGGGTATTCTTTGGGTAATTTGATAGTTGTTAAGATTCCCGCGATAATGGACGAATCGAGTCCACCACTTAAGAACACGCCCCATGGGACAGTCGGCAATCGCTTTTTCACCGCCATTGTCAATATGTTCTTGGTTGTGATGAGGAGATGTGTAGACATGGTAGGAATGGGGTAATCGCTCGTGAACTTTTTAAACGCTCGTTGTTTCGAAGAATAGATGAAACCGGGTTTTACGATCTTCACTTCTTCACAGAATTTCAATGCTTTTAATTCAGACGCAAACCACCTATGTTTGCCTGTGAAGCCGGTATACAATGGTACCACGCCAATAGCGTCTCTGGCGGCGTAGAACTCGTTCGTACTAACGTTGTACAAGACGTATGCGAACACGCCATCAAGGTGTTTGGGCGTCTCCAATGGACCGTATTTGTCTAGGTTTATTAAGATGGTGTTGGCGTCCATGTTGTTGTATATTTCCCCGTTAAAAACTAGTCTCCATTCGCCGTGCTTTATTGGCTGTGAATTGCTGGCGGGGTTCACGATGGCCAATCTGGTGTGTCCCATTGTGAAGTTATCATGGAAAATAACGTTGGACTCGTCTGGACCTCTGTTACTTAGAGTATCGAAGCATTGGATGAATTCTGAGGTTTTATTGGATGTAGTGAAAAGTATCCCGCACATTTTCAAAGTTAGTAACGACTTAAATACCTACGAAATGAATTGGTCCAATGGTGTCGGTCTCTGTAGATGAGCTGAGTTTTGTTTCGTGCGTGTAGAATGCTGTAAATGACCTTGTTGACGCACGCGGGTTCTTTGACGTCTTTGCACAATTGCGTCACACAGTAATGCAGTTCGTTTAGGTCGTCGTCTGGAGTTGTCAGGTGATTGCAATGGTAATTCGGCTCTTTGCGATTATAAAGACTTTCAAAAATATCGCTTCCTCTACAATCAAATTTCTCCCAAACGTCCGTGTAATAGTCGATAAAGTCGTATATAACCTCGTCAGTTAGAGGTTCTTCAATTTCTTCCTCGCTCTCATAAGCGGACTCTTCCGAAGAAGTCTCTTTATCGTATTTTTTTCTAGTCATGTTTACACAAAAATCACTGTCTTAAATAGATTTTAATTTAAATATTTTACATAATTTTAATTAAAATATTTTAAGATTCATACCATAATGATACATCCTTGGCTCGCTAGACGAAATGAAATTTTTTTTTCTGAAATAACAAAAATAAAATCGGGACCATTTGGTTCGTTGGTCCCCCTATCAAAAAATAACCAGCACCCTATAACAGGTGTACTTGTAGTGTAAGACCTTAGTCCTTTTAACCCCTGCTAGACCCTGCTGTTAGGAGGGCACAGTGTTACGTCTGACCCCCTCTACCTAGTTTATTTTTTCTTTTTTTTTTATATTTTTTATTTATATATAAAATACAAGCATGGGAGGGTATAGGGGGTATTAAGGGGGGTATAGCAAGAAACCATGTTGCTGACCCCCTTTTTTTTGCAAACTATGTTTTGAGAATCGAGAGAGGGGTATAAAAATTTGATACTATTACGGCCTAATAGCGACTCTGGCCATTACGCTTTTTTGTAGTATCAAAAAATTACAAGTAGGTGATTTTAAAATGATAGGGGTCCACACAGCAGGGGTTATCCACTTTTTGGGTAGTGTTAAAGTTAGGGACATAAAATACATGCAATAACCCTAATGATGTCTCATGTACAAAAAATAGAAGCTTCACACGCTGGACCTTTTTTTCAAAACAAATCGGTACTTTAATTCGCCTTAGAAGTACGATTTTGTTTTTGATAGGTATTTTGACGAATGGGACACAGGGAAGGAAACGAAAAATGACCTACACACCATCTATAATAGACACCTGCTATGGATTAGGGGGTCTCTAGCACCAGAACGTCTTAGTGTACAATAGCATCAAATGGCTATTCGGGTTTGCGTTAGGGTAAAATTAACAGGGGATTTTTTACGTAAAAATTGTATTCTTTGGAAGTAATACCAACGCTAACAAGTTTTCTTTCATATATATTACGGTGTTGTACCAATAAATGTTCTATGCTAGTAAAAGTACAAGAAATGACTATGGAAACTATGTTGGAACCGGAATATACATTCTATTAATTGCTTTGGTAATTACTATAATTGGGGTGTTCGGATCGGGAAGTCTCAGATACATAGTTGTGGACGAGAACACGAATACAAGTATCCGTATGAGGGATAGACCATGGAATACCACGATGCCCTTACGAGATCGACCATGGACCAACTGGTACTTTGCTTTCTTGTACGAAGAAACCGAACCACCTTATTACTTCTTTTTTGATTGGGTCATTGGGATTATGGCGTTGTTTGGCTATCTAGGTGTTGCCGGCGGGACTCTCTTTTACTGTTGCAGTACAGACAACAAATCGAGACAGTCGAGAACAGTTTACAATTAACATATATATATAAAGTGATTTTAATTAAAATGAAGACCTGTACCAAATGCAACCAAACCAAAGCGCTCACGGAGTTTAGCAAGGATTCTCAGAAACGCGATGGACTCCAATGCCGATGCAAAGTGTGTGTTAATGCAGCTAACAAGAAGTACCGCGAAAACAACCGGGAGAAATGCCGTGCAGCTGATAGGAGGTACCGCGAAAACAACCGGGAGAAATGCCGTGCAGCTGATAGGAGGTACCGCGAAAACAACCGGGAGAAGTACAATGCATCGAGAAGGAAGAGCAAGAAACGCCCGGAAGTCCGGAAGAAAATTAATGCACGTTGTAGGGAACGTTACCGTACCGATCCACAGTACAAGCTTGAGTGTAATTTACGTAGACGCTTAAACCATGCACTCAAAGGCAAGAACAAGAGTGCTCGAACCATGAAGTTAGTGGGCTGCAGCATTCCCCATTTGATGGACCATCTGGAAAAGCAGTTCCTTCCCGGGATGACATGGGAGAACCATGGACCAGTATGGCACGTCGATCATATGATGCCATGCGACTCCTTTGACCTGAGCGATCCCGAACAACAGAGACAATGTTGTCATTACACGAACCTCCAGCCATTATGGGGACCGGAGAACATGAGCAAAGGCAATAAAATAATATACAACCGTGTGTGGAATGGGTGTAGATGGATAAATAACGTATAAAAGTGATTTTATGTATTAAAAATGATTAAACAAATACATTTCGGAATACTGACCGCGGAAGAAATACGCGAACAGTCGGTTGTACATGTTACTGAAAAGAAGACTTTCCAAGATGGTGCGTTTTTAACAAACGGGCTACGAGATAGTCGTCTTAAGCAGGCTTTCGGGCATTTAGAGCTGAATACACCGGTGTACCATATATCGTTTGTCAACAACATCGTACAATGGCTTCGATGTATATGCTACAACTGTGGAAGTACGTTGGTAAAGAATCAACCAACGAACATTCAAAAGAACAAATGGCTGCAATACATGGCAAAGAATGCGCACAACAAATGTCCGGAATGTCATGAGAAACAGCCAAAGTACAGCTGGAACAAGGACAAGGCACACATCGAGAAGAACAAGATCGTGTACGTTATTGACGATGTTCAAACCCATTTGTGTACGCTTGACAAAACATTTTTGTCCGAATTGGACATGTCTCATCCGAAACATATGATACTACGGTGTTTGCCAGTTCCACCGACTACGGTTCGTCCAGCAATTATGCAGAATGGAGTTGTGCGTGGGGAAGATGATTTAACGTACCGTTTGATTCAAATTATGCGCGCGAACGACAAAGTAAAAAAGTCCATTATCGACAAACGGCCGGAGCATATCATTCACAGTGCAAAGGAAAGTTTACAGAATTCTGTGACTGGCTACATCAACCATGCAAAAGTGGGTGGAAAACGAAAAGTTTCAAAACGTGAGTACACTAGTCTAACTGCTCGGTTAAAATTTAAAGAGGGTCGTATTCGTGGTAATTTGATGGGAAAACGTGTGGATTTTACAGCAAGAAGTGTCATTACCGGGGACGATACGTTGGGGATGCATGAGATTGGTATTCCTATAAGCGTGGCGAAGAAACTCACCGTACCAGTGAAGGTTACTGGATACAACAAAAGTATTATTCAGGGTTGGTTGACACAGAAAAATTCAACGATAAAGTTTGTGATTCGACCAAATGGATCGAGAGTGGATCTATCGTTTGTGAATCGCAGCAATATTGATGTAGACGTGGGATGGTCGGTGGAACGTGAATTAACGGATGGGGATATCGTACTGTTCAACCGTCAGCCGTCGCTTCATAAAATGTCTATCATGGCCCACGAGGTGAGGGTGCTCCCATACAGTACCTTTCGCATGAATTTGAGTTGTACTACACCGTACAATGCTGACTGTAAGTATTCTTATTTTCTTCTCTCTCTTACTCAAACAGAAATTAACATTTTTCATACAGTCGATGGAGATGAGATGAACGTTCACGTGCCACAGACGTTAGAGGCTCAAGCGGAGGCTCGTAATATTATGGCAGTGCAGTATCAATTAGTATCTCCACAGGCCAACAAGCCGGTAATGGGTGTTATTCAGGACACGATGGTAGGTGCGTACTTATTGAGTGCGGACGATGTGAGATTCACTCGTCAAGAAATGATGCAATGTGTCTTTGCGATAAAGAATTGGGATGGTATATTCAAACACCAGAAAAAGTATACTGGGAAAGATTTGATAACCTATGTTCTACCGTACATTCACTACAGCAACAAAGGCGTCGTAATTGAGAAAGGTAAATTTTTAAAAGGTCGATTTACAAAGAAGATTCTCGGCCGCGGCGATGGATCTCTCATCCATGTGATGTACAATGAGTTGGGACCAAAAACAACCATTGAATTTATCAATCGTTTGCAGTGCGTGGTCCATAAGTTCTTATCGATACATGGCTTTAGTGTTGGAATCAGCGATATGATGTCGGATGTCAATGTGGAAGAAGAAATGGAAAAAGCCTTTAAAGATATAAGCCTCGATCCCACGGAAACTAAAATTAACCAACGATTGAATATTTGTAGGGACACAATGGCTACAATGGTACAAACGCCGTTGACGGATTCCAATCGCCTAAGAACCATGGTGCACTGTGGTAGCAAAGGTAGTAGCATTAACATCTCTCAAATTATGGCCGTTGTCGGTCAACAAAACTTATGTGGGAAACGAATTCCAATGACATGGACCGACCGTACCTTACCACATTTCGAAAAACATAGCAATGGCCCAAAAGAACGTGGGTTTATCACCCATTCGTACGTACAGGGATTGGACCCACACGAGGTGTGGATGCATGCTATTTCTGGCAGGGAAGGATTGATTGATACAGCTATTAAAACAAGTCAAACCGGGTACATTCAACGTCGTTTCATGAAGGCGTTGGAGAACATAACAATTCAATGGGACGGCAGTGCACGAAACGCCGATGGATCCATTATTCAATTCCAGTATGGTGACGACGGCTTTGACTCGATGAGGGTATGCAACCAGTACATTGATACATGGGATATGCCTACTGCAAAAAAGTATAATTTGATGGAAGACTACAGCTTTCTACATGACATAAACAAATGGAGAGACGATGGTAGCAAAGATACTGGTATGTTTATGTTACCTATACCCGTGAAACGATATATTGACAATGCGCTTTTGAACTGTCCAAAAAGTAAAAAAATTGGTATGCGTAAAGTGAAGGAGTTGTTGGACCATCTTTTAAAAGAGATCGATAACCAGATGTTACAGATACTTATTCGTGCGCAATTAAACCCTTTCCGTGTGGTAAAGGAATTAAAATTATCACATGTTGCTATGGACGATGTGTTGACTCATATACGCGAAGAATATGGAAGAATAGAAGCAATTGCTGGGGAATCGGTTGGTGCGTTAGCCGCTCAAAGTATAGGCGAACCTGCAACACAGATGACCTTGAATACCTTTCATTTTGCAGGCGTATCTAGTATGAATGTAACGCTTGGCGTTCCGCGACTGGAAGAGTTGATCAATTGTACGAAAAGCGATCGTATGAAAACTCCTTCTACAATTATACAAACCGATGATGCAGACAAGCTTGTGAAACGATTAAGACATATTCGTTTTGAAGATTTGGTGGATAAAATGTACATTACAAAAACACCAAACAAAGAAGAAGTCAAATGGTACCATATATTCCCGGACGAAAATCATGTTCCGTATGATCCGAGCAAAGAAACTATCGTTGTTTATTTAAAAGAGTGGTATGACATTGTGTCGGTAAAAGAATGCTTGAACAAAGTCCACATCGAATATACAGATGGTCCAAAGTCTATTGTCCATATACAGTTACCAACCGACGAAGATGTGGGAGTATATTACGAAAACCATATTCGTAAACTTACCGTTCGTGGAATCGAGCACGCGGAAGAGACCATGAAAGTTAAATTACCCGGTAAGTCCACGTACCATGTTGAAACTTCGCTGTCCAATTTAAACAAAATTTTGGAATTGGACGATATTGATTTTTCCTCTATCAATACAAATGATATTCACATGGTAAACCGAATGTACGGGATAGAGGCTGCCAGAGCTACGTTGATTCGTGAAATACGAAAGATATTGTCTTACTATGGTATATACGTTAATGTTCGACATATCACACTCGCCGTCGATTGGATAACTTGGATCGGCAACTTGACTCCACTGACCCGTCATGGTATTCGAATGGTAGATACATCGCCTCTCAAACGTTCCACCTTTGAAGAAGTAGTAGAAGTATTCAATCAGGCTGCTTGTGCAAAGGAAACCGATCAGTTACAAGGTATTTCCGAATGTATTATAACTGGAACACCTCCTAATTTAGGGACTAATGTCGTTGGAACCGTGATTGACAAGGGTATGATCGAACAATACAAGGTACCTTTTCCGGTAGAACCAGTCCATGAAATGGTAGCACAAGACGACTTTGATGATATATATGGAAACGTAGAGGATCCGTGGGCGGATGAACGGACAGCTTGGGAGAACCCACCAATGCTTCAACCTATGCAACCATTGACCTTTAACATACAGCCATTACAGTTTTCACAGCCGATGTTTTCACAGCCAATGTTCCCTCATGCGCAACCAATGTTTTCACAACCACAAAACGTTATTTTTCCTCGTGCGCAACCAATGTTTTCACAGCCACAAAATGTTATTTTTCCTCAGGCACCGCAACTAACGATTAACCGACCAGTCAGTCCATGTAGTCCGGTGTATTCACCTACTAGCCCAGCGTATGCACCGAATTCACCTACGAGCCCAGCGTATTCACCGAATTCACCTACAAGCCCAGTGTATTCACCTACAAGCCCAGTGTATTCGCCTACGAGTCCGGTGTATTCACCTACTAGCCCAGCGTATTCGCCACATACGCC